>Ga0070698_100004315_pt1 | contig 15640 bp, 18 predicted proteins | sample KBSK1502metaG_FD_65477 | JGI IMG/M metagenome (GOLD analysis project Ga0070698, IMG submission 65477) | Corn, switchgrass and miscanthus rhizosphere microbial communities from Kellogg Biological Station, Michigan, USA - KBS K1-50-2 metaG | ecosystem: Host-associated > Plants > Roots >...
CAAGGATCCGGACTGCCCGGTCTGCGGCACGCACCCGACCGTGACGAAGCTGATCGACTACGAGCAGTTCTGCGGCATCAGGCCCGAGCCGGCCGCGCAGGCCACAGGAGCAGCTGTGAACGAGTGGGAAACGACATCGGTGGATTTGAAGAAGCGCCTCGACGCGGGCGACGACGTGTTCATCCTCGATGTGCGCGAGCCGAACGAGTATCAGATCTGCCGGATTCCAGGGTCGGTGCTGATCCCGCTTGGAGAGCTGCCGCGGCGTTATGCGGAGCTGCCGAAGGACAAGGACATCGTCGCGCACTGCAAGATGGGCGGGCGCAGCGCCAAGGCCCAGGAGTTCCTGCAGTCGGTCGGGTTCAAGCGGGTCAAGAACCTCAGGGGCGGCATCCTGGATTGGATCGACAAAGTCGACCCCAGCCAGCCCAAGTATTGATGGGACGCAAATCCGACCGTTCTTGACGGATTTCCCCGTGGCCCATAAAATACGACGATCCCAGTCGGATATCGCGGGGTCCCAACGCGCGGAATATGCGCGTCGGAGTGCTGATAGCAGGCCTCCATGCTGAGACTGTCGAAGAAAGCCGATTACGCGCTGATGGCGATGAAACATCTCGCCCAGAAGCGAGACGTCTCGTCGACGAGCGCCCGCGAGATTGCGGAGCAGTACGACATCCCGATCGAGCTGATGGCCAAGGTGCTCCAGCGGCTCGTGCGGATGCGCCTGCTGGCGTCCACGCAGGGGACGCGCGGCGGCTACATGCTCGGGCGTCCGGCGACCAAGATCAGCGTGGCCGAAGTGATCGAGGCGATTGACGGACCGTTCACCGTCACCGCCTGCTCGACCGAGAAGCACGACTGCGAGCAGTTCGGCAAGTGCAGCATCCGCGACCCGCTCTGGGCGATTCGCGAGCGGATTGTCGCCGCGCTTGGAACCGTGACGATTGCGGAGATTGCTGCCGAGAGCGTGCCGGTCGCGGCCACGCATGCGGCGGTGCTCCATAACGCGAGACCGTAGAAGTACGTAGGACGGGTTCCGCCGAGCGACAGGTACCAGGCGCAGGCGGACCCGCCGGAGAAAAACGATGAAGCTCCCGATTTACATGGACTACCACGCCACGACGCCCGTCGACCCGCGGGTGCTCGACGCGATGATGCCCTACTTCAATCAGAAGTTCGGCAACGCGGCGAGCCGCAACCATCCGTTCGGATGGGAGGCGGAGGACGCGGTCGAGGCGGCCCGCAAGCAGGTGGCCGATCTGATTGGCGCGAACCCGAAGGAGCTCATCTTCACGAGCGGCGCGACCGAATCGAACAACCTCGCCATCAAGGGCGTCGCGGAGATGTACCGCGAGAAGGGCAACCACGTCATCACGTGCGTCACCGAGCACAAGGCGGTGATCGACACCTGCAAGAAGCTGGAGAAGCAGGGGCTGCGCGTGACGTATCTGCCCGTGCAGAAGGACGGCCGCATCGATCTCGACGAGCTCCGCGCCGCGATCACCGACAAGACGATCCTCATCACGATCATGAGCGCCAACAACGAGATTGGCGTCATTCAGCCGATCGCGGAGATCGGCGCGATTGCGAAGGAGAAGGGGATCATCTTCCACACCGACGGCGTGCAGGCGGTCGGGAAGGTGCCGTACGACGTCAACGCGCTGAAGGTCGATCTGGTCTCGCTGAGCGGCCACAAGATTTACGGGCCCAAGGGCGTGGGCGCGCTGTACGTGCGCCGCCGCAACCCTCGCGTGCTGCTCGCCGAGCAGATCAACGGCGGCGGCCACGAGCGCGGCATGCGCTCGGGCACGCTGAACGTTCCCGGCATCGTCGGCCTGGGGACGGCCGCGGCGCTGTGCAAGGCGGAGATGGCGACGGAGTCGGAGCGGCTCCGCAAGCTGCGCGACCGGTTGAACGCGCAGCTGCACAAGAACCTCGACGAGATCTACATCAACGGCTCGATGGAGCACCGGCTGCCGCACAACCTGAACATCAGCTTCGCCTACGTCGAAGGCGAGTCGCTGCTGATGGGGATCAACGACGTCGCGGTGTCGTCGGGTTCGGCGTGCACGTCGGCGAGCCTCGAACCGTCGTACGTGCTGAAGGCGCTCGGGGCCGGCGACGACCTCGCGCACTCGTCGATCCGGTTCGGCCTGGGGCGCTGGACGAGCGACGAAGAGGTGGACTACGTCGTCGACAAGCTCACGAAAGTGGTGCGGCGCCTGCGCGAGATGTCGCCGCTGTACGAGATGGTGAAGGAAGGCGTCGACCTTTCGAAGATGCAGTGGGTGACGCACTGATGTAGGGCGGGTCCCGCGAGCGGGAGCCGACAGCAACGAACGGCAGGGCCGCGAGCGGACCCGCCAGGAGAGCACAATGGCTTACTCAAACAAGGTCGTCGATCACTACGAGAACCCGCGCAACGTCGGGTCGCTGCCGAAAGATGACGTGAACGTCGGCACCGGCCTCGTCGGCGCGCCGGAGTGCGGCGACGTGATGAAGCTGCAGGTGAAGGTGAACCCCGAGACGGGGGTCATCGACGACGCGAAGTTCAAGACGTTCGGGTGCGGCTCCGCGATCGCCAGCTCCAGCCTCGCGACCGAGTGGCTGAAGGGGAAGACCGTGGACCAGGCGCTCGCGATCAAGAACACCGAGATCGTCGCCGAGCTGTCGCTGCCGCCGGTGAAGATTCACTGCTCGGTGCTCGCCGAGGACGCCATCAAGGCGGCGATTGCCGACTACAAGAAGAAGCAGGACGAGGCGAAGGGCGTCAAGCCGGTCGCCGAGCACGCGCAGCCGAGCGCGTAACGCGGATTCAGGCCGGTCGGACGGGTCCCGGCCGGGATCCTGGATCCGGAATCCGGAGTCCCAATTTAGAGGATCGGTGGAGTCCGGCTCCAGGCGGACCGGGGAACGATGATTCAGATATCCGAAACCGCCGCGCGGAAGATCAGGTCGCTGATGGCCAAGCAGGGCATCAGCGATGGCGGCCTTCGTGTGGGCGTGAAGGGCGGCGGTTGCTCCGGCCTCAGCTACACGTTTGCCTGGGAGCGCGAGCCGCGCCTCGGCGACGAGGTGTTCGAGGGGCCCGAGGGCGCGAAAATCTTCGTCGACAGGAAGAGCCACCTGTTTCTCGACGGCACCACGCTCGACTACGACACCGCGCTTCTGAGCACGGGGTTCGTCTTCCACAACCCGAACGCGAAGTCGACCTGCGGGTGTGGAAGCTCGTTTGGCGCATGAATGACTCCCGACCCCATCCCACTGCGCTCACCCTCGACACTTGAATGCCGCAGCTGCGGCGCCGGCGCACCTGTCGACGAGCACTTCTGCCCGCAGTGCAGCCGCATCCTCGCGCTCGGGCGGCACGGTGACTACTTCTCGTTCCTCGGCCTGCCGCGCAAGCTGGTCATCGACGCGAACGATCTCGAACGCCGCTTCCGCGACCTGAGCCGCAAGTTTCACCCCGACTACTTCTACAACGCCTCGCCGACCGAGCGGCTCGCGAGCCTCGAGCGGTCGTCGTATCTGAACGACGCGTATCGCACGCTGAAGAATCCCGTGTCGCGCGTGGAGCACCTGCTCGCGATTGAAGGGCTGCCGTCGGCGAAGTCGGAGGACCCCTCCACAGGCTCGGGGCACATGGCCGGCAAGGTGCCGCCATCGCTGCTCGAAGAGGTGTTCGCGCTGAACGAGGAGCTGGACGAGATTCGCGAGCTGCGCGAGTCGGGCGCGGATCCGGAGAAGCTGCGCGCGCGGCTCGAGAAGGCGCGTGCGCCGATCGATGCGAAGCGCGCCGAGCACGAGGCGCAGCTGCAGGAGCTGAGCGCGCGCTGGGACGGTCAAGCCGGCGCGGCGGCCGCGGAGAAGCGTGCGACGCTCGACGCGCTGCGCGAGCGGCTGCTCGAGCGCAACTACATCAACAACCTGCTCGCGACCATCGAACGCGAGGCCGCGAGCGTGGCAGGCAGCGCGCAGCCGGCGGCGGGCAGCCATGGGTAAGGTCGTCGGCATCGACCTCGGCACGACCAACAGCCTCGTCGCCTACGTAGACGAGGGCAGGCCCGTCGTCATCCGCGACGAGAGCGGCGACGCGCTCGTGCCGTCGGTCGTGTCGGTTGGCGAAGACGGCACGATCTTCGTCGGCCGCGAGGCGCAGCGGCGCCTGCTGACCGCGCCGTCGCGCTCCGTCTACTCCGTCAAGCGGTTCATGGGGCGCGGCATCGAGGACGTGCGCGAGGACGCCGGCCTGCTGCCGTTCCAGGTGTCGGGCGAGGCGGGCGGCGTCGTGCGCATCGGTGTCGCGGATCGCGAGTTCACGCCGCCCGAGATTTCGGCGTTCGTGCTTCGCGAGCTGAAGCATCGCGCCGAGGAGCACTTCCGCAAGCGGGGCGAGTTCGACTTCGAGGTCGATCGCGCGGTCGTCACCGTGCCGGCGTACTTCAACGACGCGCAGCGCACGGCCACGCGCGACGCCGGACGACTCTCCGGCCTCGAGGTGCTGCGGATCATCAACGAGCCGACGGCGGCATCGCTGGCCTACGGTCTCGACCAGCGCAATCGCGGCACGATTGCCGTCTACGACCTCGGCGGCGGGACGTTCGACATCTCCATCCTCAAGGTCGAGGACGGCGTGTTCCAGGTCCTGTCGACCAACGGCGACACCCATCTCGGCGGCGACGACGTCGATCGACTCCTGGTCGAAATAGTGCTCGCCGACCTTGCCGGGTCGGCGTCGCGTGGCACCGGCGCTCCGCCGGACCCGGCCTACGTACGTGGGGCGGGTGCCGCCGAAGGCGGACCCGCCAAAGCGGAAGATCGTGGGGCGGGTGCCGCCGAAGGCGGACCCGCCGGGGCGGGAGGCCGTGGGGCGGGTGCCGCCGCAGTCGAGACGATCCGCCGCGCGGTCATCCAGGCGAAGTGGGATCTCTCGGACGTCGAAGACACCGAGATCCGCATCGAGCCATCGCCTGCCGTACCGTCCGGCTACCAGAAGCGAATCACGCGCGCGGAGTTCGAGCGCATCATCCGCCCGCTCGTCGATCGAACCCTCGAACCCTGCCGTCAGGCGCTCTCGGACGCGGGCCTGCAGCCGAAGGACATCGACGAAGTCGTGCTCGTCGGCGGCTCCACGCGCATCCCGCTCGTCCGCCGCCTGGTCGAGGAGCTGTTCGCGCGCACGCCGCACAGCGAGCTCAATCCCGACGAGGTCGTGGCGCTCGGCGCCGCCGTGCAGGCCGACATTCTCGTCAGCGGCCGCCGCGAGATGCTGCTGCTCGACGTCACCCCGCTGTCGCTCGGCATCGAGACGATGGGCGGCGTGGTGTCGAAGATCATCCTGCGCAACTCCACGATTCCCGCGAGCGGCCGCGAGATGTTCACGACCGGCGTGGACAACCAGACGGGCGTCGACGTCCACGTGCTCCAGGGCGAGCGCGAGCTGGCCGCCGACTGCCGCTCGCTGGCGCATCTGCACCTGCGCGGGATTCCGCCGATGGTGGCCGGGCTGCCGCGCATCGAGGTGCGTTTTCAGATCGACGCCAACGGCATCCTGAGCGTCGCCGCGCGCGAGCTGCGCACGGGGATCGAGCAGGCGATCGAGGTCAAGCCGTCGTACGGCCTGACCGACCAGGAAGTCGAGCGGATGCTCATCGACTCGTTCGAGCACGCCGAGGCCGACTTCGAGGCGCGGCTGCTGATCGACGCGCGCAACGAGGCCGAGAGCGTGATTCACGCGACCGACAAGGTGCTGCGCCGCCTCGATCTCGACGGCACCGGCGCCGAGGTGTTCGAACCGGGCGAACGCGAGCGAATCAATGCGGCGCTGACGGGTCTCAAGTTCGTCATGGCCGGCACGAGCCGTCAGGCCATCCACGACTGGACGCACGCGCTCAATAACGTCACGCGACACCTCGCCGAGGTGACGATGAACCAGACGGTGCGCGAAGCGCTGGCGGGGAAGAATGTGAAGGACGTCTAGCGCCTCGAGTACGACCTTCGGGCGCGACAACGGAGCGCCCGGTGGTATGTGGGAAGGACACACCAGCAAGATGCCTAAGGTCACGTTCATCAAGGACGGGAAGGAAACCACCGTCGAATTCGAATCGGGCAAGCTGCCGTACGAGCACCACGGCCTGCCGGAGTCGTTTCTCGACGTCGCCATGAACCTCGGCATCCCGCTGGAGCACGCCTGCGGCGGCAGCTGCGCCTGCACGACGTGTCACCTCTACGTCCGCAAAGGCGAGGAAAACCTCAGCGAGCCCGAGGACAAGGAGCTCGATCGGCTCGACACGGCGTGGGATCTCCGGACCAACTCGCGGCTCGGCTGCCAGGCGGTCATCACCGGCGACGTCGTCGTTGAGTTCCCGATGTATACGCGGAATTACGTGCAGGAGGGGGGCGCTATTCAGCTCGGCAAGTCCGATCAGCAGGAAGAGGAGAAGAAGGCGGCCGAGGTGCGGCCGTGAAGTGGACCGACGCCGAGGATATCGGCATCGCGCTCGGCGAAAAGTTCCCCGAAATCGACCCGCTTACCGTAAGATTCACGGACCTGCGCGAGCGGGTCCTTCAGCTCGACGGGTTCGACGACGACCCGAAGACCTCGAACGAGCCGAAGCTCGAGGCTATCCAGATGGCCTGGTACGAAGAATGGAAGGAAAACCACTAGGAGTTCGCTGACGTCTGAACCGCCATGTATCTCATGCGCACGGTGCTGATCGGGCTGCTGATATGGGGCGCGGCCAGTGTGGCCTCGGCGCAGCAGACCACTGTCGACGTGACGCGCCTGCCGATCGACCTCGCGAAAGTGACCACCCAGCTGCGGCAGTCGGCCGCCACCGAGTCTCACGCCGCGCTGCACATCCGCTACACCATTGACGTCTACGGCCAGGCCCCGCGCATCGAGCTGTTCACCAAGCAGGACAACCTCACGAGCGGCCCGGTGCCGTACGGCGCGCCGACGCATCGGGACTTCATCGAGCACGTGACCCCCATCGAATACCGGGCACCCACCGCGAACCTGGCCGCGCTCATCGCGTGGCTCTCGCAAAAAGCCGCGAAGAAATAGAATCCCGCCCGTGCGCATCCTCATCGTCGCCGCGACGAGTGCGGAGATCGCTCCGTTTGTCGCCGGCCTCCGCTTCGACCGCGACGGCGAGTCGCACGTGACGATCTACGCGCGCGACTCGCACGAGATTCACGTGTTGACGACCGGAGTCGGCATGGTCGCGACCGCCGCGTGGTGCTCGCGCGTGCTGGCGGGGCACGACTTCGACATGGCGCTGAACCTCGGCGTCTGCGGCAGCTTCGATACGGGAATCGCGGCCGGCGCCGTCGTGCACGTCATCACCGAGCAGCTTCCCGAGCTCGGCGCGCAGGACGATGACGGGTTTCTCACCGCGACCGAGCTGCAGCTCGTCGGCAGGAACGAGTTTCCCTTCCAGGCCGGACGGCTGATGAATCCGGCGCCGCCGGGCAACGACGCGCTGCGGCGGCTGCCGAGCGTCCACGGCATCACGGTCAATACGGTGCACGGCAACGAGCAGGCGATCGATGCGGTGCGCCGGCGATGCAACCCGCAGGTGGAGACCATGGAAGGCGCGGCGTTCATGTTCGCCTGCCTGATTCACCAGATTCCGTTCGCCGAGGTGCGCGCGGTCTCGAACGTCGTGGAGAAGCGGAACCGCGCCGCGTGGAAGCTGCGCGAAGCGATCGATAATCTGAACACGGCCGCCCTGGAGATCGTGGACCGCGCATGAGACTGACGCTGGCGTTTTCACCGTGCCCGAACGACTGCTTCATGTTCGATGCGGTCGTCAACCGGCGCATCGACCTCGAGAGGCTCGACTTCGACGTGCGGCTCGCGGACGTCGAGGCGCTGAACAAGGCGGCGTTCGCCGGCGAGGTGGACGTCACGAAACTGAGCTACCACGCCTACGCCTATTGCGCGAGCGATTACGTGCTGCTCGACGCGGGGAGCGCGCTCGGCCGCAACTGCGGTCCGCTGCTCATCTCGAAGCGGTCGATCTCCCCCGAGGAGGTCGCATCGGGCTCGCTTCGCATCGCGATTCCCGGGAAGTACACGACGGCGAATTTTCTCCTCGGTCTCGCGTTCCCGAACGCGCGCGAGAGGACCGAGCTGCTCTTCTCGGACATCGAGGGCGTGGTGCTGGACGGACGGTTCGATGCGGGCCTGATCATTCACGAGAACCGCTTCACGTATGCGGCGAAGGGGCTGACGAAGATCGTCGACCTCGGCGAGTTCTGGGAGAGCGAGACCGGCGCGCCGATTCCTCTCGGCGGCATCGTCGTGCGGCGCTCGCTGCCGGAGGACGTCAGGCAGGCCGTCAATCGCATCGTCCGGAGAAGCGTCGAGTATGCGTTCGCGCATCGCGCCGCCAGCCTGCCGTTCGTCCGCGAGCACGCGCAGGAGATGAGCGAGCAGGTCATGTATCAGCACATCGACCTGTACGTGAACGAATATTCCGTCGACCTCGGTCCCGAGGGCCGTCGCGCGGTGGAGCTGCTGTTCGAGAAGGCCAGGGCGCTCGGCGTCATCCCGCCCATCGCGCAGCCGCTCTTTCTCGACGACCGTCGCGTGCGCGCGTGAAGCGGAGCGAGGCGGCTGCGCTCCTGGCCGTCGGCGCCGTCTTGCTGATCTGGTCGGGGATCGACCCGGCCGATCGGACCACCTGGATTCTCGAAGTCTTCCCCATCTTCATCGCGGTGCCGGTGCTGCTCGCCACGGCGCGGCGGTTTCCGCTGACGCCGCTCGCGTATCGCTTGATCTTCGTGCACGCGCTCATCCTGATGCTCGGCGGCCACTACACCTACGCGCAGGTGCCGCTCGGGTTCTGGATGCAACGCGTCTTCGGCTTCTCGCGGAATCACTACGACCGCATCGGCCATCTCGCGCAGGGATTCGTGCCGGCGATCATCGCGCGCGAGATTCTCGTCAGGCGCTCGCCGTTGCGTCCCGGCAAGTGGCTGTTCGTCATCGTCCTCTGCGTGTGCCTGGCGATCAGCGCGTGCTACGAGTTCATCGAGTGGTGGTCGGCGCTGATTGGCGGGAGCGCGGCGGATGCGTTTCTCGGGACGCAGGGCGATCCGTTCGACACGCAGGCCGACATGCTGATGGCTCTGATCGGGGCGTTTTTGGCGCAGGCGCTGCTCGCGCGGCTGCACGATCGGCAGATCGCGCAGAAACTGCAACCTTGAGTCGCCCCATCACCCGAGTCGGAGTCGCATACGACCCGTATCCGACTCTGACTCGCATACAACCCGTATCCGACTCTGACTCGCATACAGCCCGTATCCGACTCTGACTCGGATCGAAGGCGTCATCCGACTCCGACTCGCGTAAGGATGTGATGCAGCTGCTGGACGCCGTCGGTCAGTGATGCCGGACCTGGCTGAAGAATCAGCGCGGATTTGATCTCGTGGATCCGTCCCGCCTGGACCGCCGGCAACGCATCCCACCCCGCGCGCGACGCGATCTTCTCCTTCCTCACCGCCTTGCCGCACCAGGACGCGATGATGACGTCCGGCGCCCGGCGGACCACTTCGTCCGGCTGAACGACGCGGTCCTTCGCCAGCTTGGCGTGGCGCAGCTCGGGGAAGATCGGTTCGCCGCCGGCGATCTCGATGAGCTCTTCGACCCACTGAATCCCCGAGATGAGCGGGCCGTCCCACTCCTCGAAGTAGACCCGCGGCCGCCTGATGAACCGCGCGGCCTGCTCGCGGATGCAATCGAGCCCGGCTTCGAGCGTCGACGCCAGCGCCTCTGCGCGGTCGGCGCGGCCGATGAGACCTCCCAGCATGCGAATCATCTGCAGGATTTCCGCGACGCTGCGCTGGTTGAACAGGACGACGTTGTAGCCGCGGCGCGCGAGCTCCGCCGCGATGTCCGCCTGCAGATCGGAGAAGGCGAGCACGAGATCCGGCCGCAGCGCCTCGATCTTGTCGAACCGCGCGTTGATGAACGCGGAGACGCGTGGCTTCTGTCGTGCCTCGGGCGGCCTGACCGTGTAGCCCGACACGCCGACGACGCGATCGCCCTCGCCGAGAAGGTAGAGCGTCTCGGTGGTCTCTTCGGTGAGGCAGACGATGCGTGATGGATAGGTCATGGTCCTCGGGGGCCGACCTGAAGGTCGGCCCCTACGATCTTCACGCTAGCGGCGCGGGCCTGCCGCGTCCGCGACTGGGAACGCGTCAGGATGCAGCACGCGCGCGAGGGTCTCCGCCGCACGGCCAAGCCGGGGCCCCGCCGACAGCAGATAGTCGCCGTACAGCAGGTGAACGCGGTTATTACGCACCGCCGGCACCGACGCCAGCAGATTCCACACGCCGCGCTCTCTTTGCAAGGCTGCAGCGGCCGGTTGATCGCCCGGACGCAGCTCGATGATCACTTCCGGAGCGCGGACGATCATCGTCTCGCTCGACGGCTGCACCGACTCGCGCGTGATGTCGGCGAACAGGTCGTCTCCCCCCGCCACGTCGAGCAGGTCGTGGAGAAAGCCGACGCCGCCGCTGACGTAGACGCCCCGCAGCGCGCCCGCATCCCTGCCGATCACCAGCATCGTCCGCGGCCGCGGTCTGCCTCGCACGCGCATACGGACCGCGTCGAGCTGGGATGTCAGCTCCCGCACGACGCGGTCGCCGTCCGCCGTGCGGCCCGCGAGCCGCGCCACGTCGCGAATCGTCTGCATCACGTTGCCGACCCCGGCATGGCGATAGGCGTACACGCGGATGCCGGCGCGCGCGAACTGGCTCTCGAGCTCGCCTTGCGAGCCGTAGACGATGACCAGGTCCGGGCGCAGCGAAAAGATCCGTTCGGTGTCGGGATCGAGCAGCGCCCCGACGCGCGGCAGCGCCTTCGTCTCCGGTGGAAAGTCGTCGTACGTGCTCACGCCGACGACCTGTGGACCCGCACCGACGGCAAAGAGCATCTCGGTCACGTTTGGAACGAGCGAGACGATTCGGCGCGCGGTCTGGCCGGACGCTGGCCAGGCAAGCGACGCGCAGAGCGCGGCGACAATCGCGATCAGCTTTTTCTGACGAGCAGCCATAGAAAGAACGGCCCTCCAAGCATCGCGGTCACCACGCCAACCGGCACTTCGACGGGTGCCAGCACCGTGCGTGCGACCAGGTCGCAGCCGACGAGAAAGGCCGCGCCGAAGAGCGCGGAAGCCGGCAGCACCACCCGGTGATCGACGCCGACCATCAACCGCACGAGGTGGGGCACGACGATGCCGACAAACCCGATGGGACCCGCGAGCGACACCGCGGCGCCCGTGGCGAGCGAGGCGCTGAGAAACGCCAGCCGCTGCGTCCGCCCGACGTCGACGCCGCGCGTCGACGCGCTGTCGGCGCCGACGCTCAGCAGGTTCAGCGACCGCGGGAGCACGGCGAACATCGCGAACGCGGGAAGAACGAGCGGCAGCGATGCGACGATCGGGCCGAACGTGCCGACGTCGAGGTCGCCCATCAGCCATCGGACCGTCCGGTAGGTCTGGGTGAAGTCAGCCAGGAACTGCACGAACAGAATCAGCGCGGAGAAGAACGCGTTCAGGGTGACGCCGGCCAGCAGCAGCACCATCGTCGACATCGCCCGTCCGGGCCGTGTCGCAAGCGCGTACACGATGGCCGACGCCACCAGCGCGCCGCCCAGGCTGGCCAGTGGCACCGGCGAGAAGACCCCGACGCTCACGGTCGCGCTGAACGTGATCACGAGGATTGCGCCGAGGGCGGCGCCCGTCGAGACGCCGAGGGTGAACGGGGTCGCGAGCGGATTCCGCAGCAGCGCCTGCATGACGACGCCCGCTGCGGCGAGCGCCGCGCCGACCAGCGCGCCGGTGAGCACGCGCGGCATGCGCGCGACGAAGAAGATCTGCGCGTCGACGTTGTCCGCGAAGGGGATCGAGCGATCGAAGGCGCGCGCCAGGCTGATGTGGGTGCTGCCGACGAGCGGCGCCAGCAGGCAGGTGGCTAGCGCGAGGGCGCCGTAGCCGGCGACGATCGTCGCCAGGCGCAGGTGAACGGCGCCTTCGCCGCCTCGCGTGGCCGCCACGCCGGGCATCATGGCAGCCGCCCGACGGGAACGACGGTCAGGTGGCCGGCGCGCTGATGGAACTGCACGTCGGCGTCGACGTCGTACAACTTGCGGACCATCGCGCTGGTGAGCACGTCGCCCGTCGCCCCCTGCGCGAGGATGCGTCCGGCGCGCATCACGACCAGGTAATTGCACAGCGACGCGGCGAGGTTCAGGTCGTGCGTGGCGAGCACCATCGTCACCCCGCGCTCGCGATTGAGTCGCGCCAGCAGGCCCGCGATGTCGAGCTGATACCCCAGATCGAGCGAGGCGGTCGGCTCGTCGAGCAGCAGAATCTCCGTTGCCTGCGTCAGCGCGCTGGCGATGATCACGCGCTGCTTCTCGCCGCCGCTGAGCGTCATGTAATTGCGCGCGGCGAGGTGCGCGGTGCCCGTGGCCTCGAGCGCCGCCCGCGCGACCTCGAAGTCGGCGGGCCCTTCGAGCTGGAACGGACCGAGATGCGGATGGCGCCCCATGAGCACCATTTCCGTGACGCTGTACTCGAATGCCGGATGCGTCTCCTGCGGAACGACGGCAACGTGCCTCGCCAGCTCGCGCCGCGTCAACATCGTCAACGGCCGTTCACCGAGCACGACGCGACCGCTCCGCGGACGGAGCACGCCGGACATCAACTTCAGGAGCGTCGTCTTGCCGCAGCCGTTCGGGCCGAGAAGTCCGGTCAGCGATCCCGGCGCGATGGCGACGGACGCGTCAGACAGCAGAAAGCCGCTGTCGCCGTATCCGAACGATACGGCGTCGGCACGCAGCATTCGAGTCTCCTTCCGGCGTCTCGCGCGCCGGCGAAAGACAAGAGCCGCGGGGCAGGTTTCCTGACTCGTGATTCGCAGGCCGCCTGAAGGCGGCCTCTACGTACGTGGGGGGCCTCTACGTAGGGGCCTCTGCGTACGTGGGGGCCGGCTTCAGCCGGCCCACCGAAGCACTTACAGTGGCGGGACCGTCCGGGCTTTTCACCCGGTTCCCCTGCTTCCGGGCCGAGTCGGTTGTGAACCGAGTCTATAGCACGTAGAATTTTTTGAACACCCTTGGACTCACGCATCCGCGCGGCCGGGCTGGCCGAGATCGACGAGAAACTGCGCACGAACGAGCGCCTGACGCTCGAGGACGGCGTGGCGCTCTTTCACGCCCCCGATCTCCTCGCCGTCGGATCGCTCGCGAACCGCGAGCGCGAGAAGCGGCACGGCGCGCGCACCTACTTCAACTACAACCTGCGTCTCGAGCCGACCAACGTCTGCGTGGCCAGTTGCCTGTTCTGCTCCTTTGCGCGGTTGCAGCCGTCTGACGCCGCCGCCTACACGATGTCGCTCGAACAGGCGTGGGACAAGCTTCGACGCCGCGCGAACCAGCCGCTCACCGAGCTCCACATCGTCAACGGCCTGAACCCGCACTTGCCGTTCGATTACTACACGGAGCTGCTGCGCGGCTTCAAGCGGATCCGCCCCGAGATCCACCTGAAGTGCTTCACCGCCGTCGAGATCGCGTTCTTCGCGGATCTCTACAAGATGACCGACGAGCAGGTGCTGCAGGAGCTTATCGCGGCAGGGCTCGATTCACTTCCCGGCGGCGGCGCGGAGATCTTCGCCGAACGCGTGCGGAAGAAGATCTGCCACGACAAATGCGACGCGGATCGATACCTGTCGATCCATCGCACCGCGCATCGCCTCGGGCTACGCACCAACGTCACGATGCTGTACGGCCACATCGAGACCATGGAAGAGCGCGTCGATCACATGATGCGGGCGCGCGCGCTGCAGGACGAAACTGGCGGCTTCCAGGCGTTCATCCCGCTTGCCTTCCATCCCGACAACAACCAGATGCGCAAGCTCCCCGCGCCGAGCGCCGCCGACTCGCTCCGCGTGCACGCGGTGGCGCGGCTGATGTGCGACAACATCGCGCACGTGAAGGCGTTCTGGATCGCGACTGGCGTCGAGGTGGCGCAGACGTCGCTGTGGTTCGGCGTGGACGACCTCGACGGTACCGTGCAGGAAGAGAAGATTTATCACATGGCGGGCGCGCGAACGCCTGAGTCGATGACGACGCGGCAGATCGATCACCTGATTCGCGCTGCGGGCCGGGAGCCAGTCGAACGCGACACGCTGTACAACGTCGTTCAAGCTGGTCATCTGGTCAATTAGTCATTTGGTCATTTGGCGATTGGTGCCCAAATTGACCAATAAACGACGAGATAACCAGATGACTAAATGACCAAATTCGCGACGGGAATAGGCCAGCCCCGCCGAGTGTTATAATTAACAGGACGCCAAGCTCCAGGGAACCCGGGTTCGGAGCTTGGCTTTTTCGTAGCCCGAGATTGAGAAAAGTTTCACAAGCGAGCCGCTGAAACGCCATGCTGATTCCCGTCCTCACGGCGTACGAGAAGGAACACATCTCGGAACGCCAGGCGCTGCCCGACAAATACCTCGGCCTCTCCGACGAGGAAATGGACGTCCGCATTGCCGCCGCCAAAGCGACGCTCGGCCGCCGACTCGTGATCCTCGGCCATCACTATCAGCGCGACGAAGTCATCAAGTTCGCGGATTACACCGGCGACTCCTTCAAGCTTGCCGGCCAGGTGAGCCGTCATCCCGACGCCGAGTTCATCGTGTTCTGCGGCGTGCACTTCATGGCCGAAAGCGCCGACGTCCTCTCCGCGGATCATCAGCAGGTGATCCTGCCGGACCTCGCCGCCGGCTGTTCGATGTCCGACATGGCCGATCCCGAACAGCTTGATCAGTGCTGGGCCGACCTGCAGCAGATGGGCGTGACGGGCGTGATCCCGGTCACCTACATCAATTCAGCCGCGGCCATCAAAGCGTTCTGCGGCGAACACTGCGGCGTTGTCTGCACGTCGTCGAACGCGGCGGCGACGCTGCGATGGGCGTGGGAGCGCGGCGAGCGCATCCTGTTCATGCCGGATCAGCATCTCGGCCGCAACACGGCGTACAAGCTCGGTGTCCCGCTCGATCAAATGGTTGTCTGGGATCCGAACGAAATCTGGGGCGGCCTCGAGCCGGATGCCATCAACACCGCGCGGATGATTCTCTGGAAGGGCCACTGCTCGGTCCACGCGCGATTCACCGTGCGGCAGATCGAAAACATGCGTACGCAGCATCCTGGCGTGCGCGTCATCGTGCACCCCGAGGTGCCGTTTGATGTCGTGCAGGCGGCAGACGACTCCGGTTCGACCGAGTACATCATCAAAACCGTGAAGGGGAGTCCCGCCGGTTCGGTGTGGGCGGTCGGGACGGAAATCCATCTCGTGAATCGCCTTGCGCGCGAGGTGCAGCCGCATCGCACGGTCCATTCGCTCGATCAGTTTGGATGTTTGTGCTCGACCATGTTTCGCGTCTCGCCGAACCATCTGCTGTGGGTGCTCGAAGGGCTCGTCGACGGCGACGTCCACAACCGCATCGTCGTCCCCGACCATCAGAAGCACTGGACCAAGGTAGCGCTGGACCGGATGCTGTCGATCCAATAAAGTTAAAAGTTCGAAGTTAAAAGGAAAAAGGACAGAGTCCTTTTAACTTTTGA
>Ga0070698_100004316_pt1 | contig 15638 bp, 11 predicted proteins | sample KBSK1502metaG_FD_65477 | JGI IMG/M metagenome (GOLD analysis project Ga0070698, IMG submission 65477) | Corn, switchgrass and miscanthus rhizosphere microbial communities from Kellogg Biological Station, Michigan, USA - KBS K1-50-2 metaG | ecosystem: Host-associated > Plants > Roots >...
AGCAGATCATCAGCGCGGTCAAGACCGTCGCCGCCGGCGGCACCGCCTTTCCCGCGGCCGCGCGGCAAGCCGCCAGCGACGCCCTGCGCGTGCCGACGCCACGCGAGCTGGAGATCCTCGCGCTGGTGGCCGAGGGCCTCTCGAACGCGGAGATCGCCGAACGGCTGTCGCTGCGGATCAAGACGGTCGAGAGCCAGCTACGCCGGCTGTTCGATCGGTACGACGTCACGAGCCGAACCGCGCTGGTGCGGCTGGCCGCACGGCAGGGGTGGAGCGAGCAGGACCCCTAGGTCGGCTGGCCGCGTGGTCGCCCGCCAGACCAGCTACGGACAAGGTCCCCGACAGATAGAACGGCACGCGATCCCGGCGTCGAAACGGCTGGACCCGCTGAGATACCCTCCGTCTCTGACGGGCTTAGAGAAGGGATGCAGCGTGGTCAGCTTCGAGTTTGGGCAGCAGTGGAGTGCCGGCTTCCGGAGGGGAACTGAGGCGGAGGTACAGGGGTGGCTCGCGTTTGCGGTGGAGTGCTGTGAGGCGGCCGATCAACTCGCGCTCCGCGACTTTCGTCGGGGGCCTCAACCTGAGATAAAGAGCGATGGGACATACGTTACTCGGGCGGATCGAGCAATCGAGCGCATGATTCGCGAGCGTATCGCTGACGCATTTCCCTCGCACGGCCTCGTCGGCGAAGAAGAGGGAGAGGAGTCGGCTGGCGCCTCGATCAGGTGGTACATCGACCCCATCGATGGCACGCACAACTATATCCGGGGGATCCCACTGTTCGGAACGCTGCTCGCTCTAGAGCGGGACGGCGAGCTCCAGGTCGGAGTCATTAGCGCTCCGGCTCTTCGACAGCGGTGGGTGGCTTCTCGTGCCGGCGGAGCATGGAACAACGAGGGCCGCCTGCGCGTGTCGGCTGTCGCATCGCTCAACGAGGCAGGCGTCGTCTACACGAGCGCTCGAGAGATCCTCGCATCAGAATCCATCCCGGGATGGGATGCCACGCTGCGCGATGTCGACTACGAAAGCGCCGTTGGCGATTTCTGGGGTTTCGGGTTCGTCGCGGAGGCGAAGGTCGAAGCCATGATCGAAGGTCGGGTTCATCCGTGGGACCTCGCGGCCCCCCTGATCATGATCGAGGAGGCGGGCGGGCGGATGACGACGACCAACGGCGTACGGTCGGTGAACATCAACGGAGCCTGCGTCGCATCGAATGGCTTGATTCACGCTGAATTGTTGGCCCGCCTCTTGGCGACAGGTTAATGATGCAGCCGTCCAGTGCCTTGCCCGGCTAGCGCTCGCTGTCGAGGGCGTCGATCTTGGCGACCTTGCGTGCCGAAGCACCGCCGACGAACTCCGACTCCAACCATGTTCGTACGATCAACTTCGCCAGCTCAGGGCCAATCACACGCGCGCCCATGGTCAGAACCTGGGCGTCGTTGCTCTTGCGCGCCCGCTCGGCCGAGTAAACGTCGTGCGCCTGCGCCGCGCGGACACCGCGCACCTTGTTGGCCGCGATCGCCATACCGATGCCAGTGCCGCAGATCAGGATGCCGCGGTCGTAGCGTCGGTCGCGGACCCCCTCGGCGACGACCCGCGCAACGTCTGGGTAGTCGACCGGGTCGGCGTTGTGTACACCCACGTCGCGGTAGGCGATGCCGCGCTCGTCGAGGTAGGCGGCGATCACCTTCTTGAGCGGAAGGCCGGCATCGTCAGCGCCGATCGCCAGGCGGGCCGGCGGCGCGTCAAGTGCGTCCCGGGCTTCGTTCGAATCGAGCATCGACGCTATTCCTGTCGTGGAGCGGCCCGGATCTGCCGAGCTCTCACTGGCGGCCACCATACCCCACGGTGTCGCCGACGCCGAGGCCGGTTGGAGCCGTTCGTAGAGCTGCTTAAACCGAGCATAGCCCCCTTGGTAGCGGTCCCTGGTTTCCGGCGTCGGCTGGTACGACTTCTCCACGGCAGCGCTGGGCTTGGCGAAGGCGAAGTCGCTCTGGAGACCCACGCCCACCAGGGCACATACTGCGGCTCCGCGAGCGCCGGCATCCTGCGGGTCGCGAATGGCCATCAGCGGACGGTCAAGGATGTCCGAGATGATCTGCAACCAGACGTCGCTCATCGTGCCGCCTCCGACGGTTCGGATCTCGACGACCGGCGATCCAAAAGCGAGCGCGTAGTCAAAGGCCCAGTGCACCTGGAAGGCCACGCCTTCCATGATCGCACGCAGGATGTGGCCCAACCCGTGGCGAAGGTCGAGGCCCACGAAGGCCGCCCGCGCGTGATCGTCGAAGACCGGAGCCCGCTCGCCGCTCAGCCAGGGAGCGAAAACCGGCACATCGTCTGTCGACCCTCGCACCAGCCGCTCGACCGTGGTGTGGTCCGGGGCGGCTGGACCAAGAACGCGCAAGAACCACGCGAGTGCTCCACCGGCGGTGGCGATCTCCAGCCAAAGGATCCACTGGACGGGATCCATGTGGGCGAGCAACCCCATGCGCTGCATGGGGTCTACCAGCGGCTCCGCGAGCGTGATCCCCCAGTACCCGGCGGTACCCAGGCTCAGGTGTGCATCACCAGGGGCCGTCGCGCCAGCCCCCACTTGGGTTGCCGGCACGTCGCCTGCGCCAACGACCACCGGTGTGCCGGCCGGCAGGCCGAGTCGCTTCGCCGGTTCCGGCAGCAGGCCCCCGGCGATGCTTGTCGCTAGGGCGATCTCCGGCAGCATAGAAAGCGGTATCTCCAGGAGGGCGCATGCCGACTCGTTCCAGCCGCGCGAGGCTGCGTCGAAGAGCCGCATCGCGGACGCGCCCGCGTAGTCCGTGATGGGTACGCCGGTCAGATGCATCACGACGGCTTCCTTGCAGTCGAGGAGCTTCGCGGTCCGGTGCCAGATATCGGGACGCTGCTCGCGTAGCCAGAGCATCTTGGGGATGACGTCCTTCGCGGTGACCAAAGATCCGAGCTGCCGGAACTGTTCGGCTGGAGGCAACCGGCTCGCGAGGGCGCGCGCCTGCGGGGTCGCCCGCAAGTCCAGCCAGCTGATCATCGGAGCGAGCGGCTTGCCTCCCCGATCGACCGCCACGAGATTGAACATCTGGCCGGTGACACCGATCCCCTCGATGCTGGCGGGGGCGACGCCGGAGCGTGAGATCAGCTGACGGGTCGCTTCGCCGATCGCGGCGAGGATCTCGTCCATGTCCTGGTCGACCCAACCGGCCGCCTGCGTGACCAGGCCATACGGGCGATTCTGCGAGGCAACGACCTTGCCCGCGGCGTCAGTCAGGACAGCCTTGACGCCGCTTGTGCCGACGTCGAAGGCCACGACGTACCGGTCGGTCACGCCGTTTCAGTCACGATTGAAAGCGCTCCGTCATGCACTCGCTTCGCCGAGCGTCTGGTCGTTGTGGCTGTGCCGAACTCGCCGGACGTGAATGGTGAAGAGCCCCGGCACGTAGTGCTCCATGGAGAAGAGCACCGGCCGATCGTCCGCGTCCCGCTCGACCTGGTCCGTGCGCAGCAAGGCCGATCTTGGGGCCACGCCAAGAAGGCGCGCAAGATCACGGTCGGCACTCACCGCGGTCACCTCGGCGACGCCTCCGGCTAGCCGTAGCCCACATTCAGCCTCGAGGAAGCGATAGACCGAGCCGCCCTCGTAGCGCGATTTGGGAGCAAGCGCGGTGACGGCCTCCGGAACAACGTCAACAGCGTGGGCGACCGGAGCGTTGTTGGCACGGATCACCCGCTCCACCCAGAGTGTCCGCGAGCCGATAGGAATCGCGAGGCGCTCGGCGATCGGCCGGGAAGCGCGCTCGTCCGCGATTCGGATGATCTCCACGCCGAGCACCCGATTCGCCGCCTCCACCGCCTCCGTGATCCCGAGGTCGATGTCGAAATGGCTGTTCACGATCGGCCGCCGCTCGGTCGCGAATGTTCCAACGCCGTGGACTCGCCGGACAAACCCGCCGGACTCGAGGCTGCGGAGCACCTCGCGGATGGTCGGACGGCTCACACCGAAGGCGGCTGCCAGCTCCGGCTCCGACGGTAGGCGTTCGCCGGGTCCGTAGCTTTGCTCCTCGAGGGCTGCCAGGACCTGCTCCCGGACTTCGGTGAAGAGCGACCGCCGAGAACGCGGCGAACGGGTAGCCAGGTCGGTCATGGGAGTTGCAGCCCGTGGCGGTTTGTCAGACGTTTGACATCTTAGTCGAGGGGTCAAATCACGTGGGTCGCCGGGCGCCCGCAGGCGCTTGACGATGCGCTTAAGATGTCAAACATCTTACAGGTGACCCGAGGGTCCTCGACCTCTCGGCGCTGCATATGTTGGTATCGCGAGGGGTCCGTCGATGGTCGTGGTCACGACCGCTCTAGTCCCACTGCCGCGAAGTGGAAGGCATGTGTGATCACGGCATGACTGTCATGGCCAGCCCGGAGATCGCCATCCGTGCGAGCGGCATCGTCAAGAACTTCGGTCATCTAGAGGCGCTTCGAGGCGCCACCCTGGAAGTACACGCGGGCGAGATCCTCGCTCTCGTCGGCGACAATGGCGCCGGCAAGTCGACGCTTGCCAACGTGATCTGCGGGGCGCTTGCTCCGGATGGCGGAGACCTCACGCTCTGGGGCGAGCCGGTCGAGGTGCACTCGATCGCGCATGCCTATGAGTTGGGCGTCGGAGTCGTCTATCAGGATCTCTCGCTGGCCCTCGACCTCTCCGTCGCCGACAACCTCTTTCTCGGACGCGAGCCTGAGGGGCAGGGCTGGAGGCGCTGGCTTGGCATCCTCAACCGCGACCGGATGCGGAATGAGGCCCGCGCTGCGCTTGGGGTCCTTGGCATTCGCCTCAGGTCCCTCGACGTCCCGGTCCGCAACCTGTCGGGCGGGCAGCGGCAGGCGTTGGCCGTCGCGCGGGCGATGATGTGGGCCAAGCGCGTCGTGATCATGGACGAGCCCACCGCTGCGCTCGGCCCCAAGCAGTCCGGCATCGTCTTCGACACGATCCGCAAGGCTGCCGACGACGGACTCGCCGTGCTCGTCATCTCACACGACATCCCGCAGATGCTGACCGTGGCGCACCGCATCGCGGTTATGCGTCACGGCCGCGTCGTCGTAGAGGTCGACGCGGCGTCGGTGAAGCTCGCCGACGTGATCGGAGTGATGCTGGGCGAGGAAGTCGCCGGATGAACAGCGAGGAGCCGCTCGACCTTGCGAGATTGACCGAGGCCTCGATCCGCGCCGAGGAGACGCCACAGCCGGAGATCCTCGAGGGTCGGTTGGCCAAGGCACGGCGGTCGACTGCCCTCTGGATCGGGCTCGCTATCGTCGCGATCGCGGTCGTGTTCGGCCTCATCACCCCCAGCCACTCATTCGTCAAGCCTGAGAACCTCCTGGCGATCGGGCTGAACGCCTCTGTGATCATGCTTCTGGGGGTCGGCATGACCTTCCTGATCGGAGCGGGCCACCTCGATCTGTCTATCGGCTATAGCCTCATCCTGGCGTCCGTGATCGGGGCCAAGACGATGGTCGCGCTCGGCGGTACACCGGAGCAGGTACAGACCGGGGCGTACGCGAACCTCGCACTCGCCATCACCGCTGGTGTCATCGCGGCGATCGCGTCCGGGATGGCCATCGGGCTGCTCAACGGGCTGCTCGTCACCAGGCTTCGACTAAGCTCCTTCATCGTGACGCTGGCGACCTCGGGAATCGCCTTCGGCCTGGCCTTGATCCTCACGAGCGCGGCCAACATCCCATATATCCCCAACGAGCTCCAAGACAACTTCGGTGGCGCGAAGTTCGAGCGCCTCATCCCCTACCCGTTGCTGTTGGCTCTCGCGGTCGGGGGCGTTTTCTGGGCAATGCTGCGGAAAACCCGTTTCGGGATGCGGACCCTCGCGATCGGGTCGTCCCGGGATGCGGCGGCTCGAGCCGGCATCGACGTCAATCGCCACACACTCAAGCTCTTTGTCTTGATGGGCGCTCTCGTGGGCGTGGCGGCCATCGTCGACATCTCCCGCAACGCGAACACGAACGTCTCCGGCCACCAGACCGACAACCTGCAGGCGATCGCCGCGGTCGTCATCGGCGGCACGAGCCTCTTTGGGGGAGTCGCTTCTATCGGCGGGACGCTCCTCGGAACGCTCATCCCGGTCATGCTCGCTAACGGGCTCGTGCAGATGGCGGTCCCGCCGTTCTACCAGTACGCGCTGGTCGGGGTGATCCTGATCCTGGCCGTCTATTTCGATCAGCGTCGTCGCGAACGATCGAGCTAGGAGGGCGGCGTCACCCGAGAGTGCAGCTCTAGCGTAGCGATGGCTCACTGCCAGGCACAGGTGAGAGGAGGAGTCGGAAATGAATCGACAGAGGATCCAGTGGCTCGCGTTCGTCCTGTCCGCCACACTCGTGGCGGCTGCCTGCGGCGCCGGCGCCGCGCCCTCGTCAGTGGGCGCCGCTTCCGCTGGCACATCCGCCGCACCGGCCGAAAAGGTCCGTATCGCCTTCGTTGCCGGCCAGATCGGCATCACCTTCTATACCGGGGTTGAATGTGGGGCCAAGCAGGCGGCCAAGGACTTCAATGTCGACCTGAATTGGAACGGTTCCCACAACTGGGACATCAACGAAGAGCGGCCGATCATCGACGCCGACCTCGCCACGAATCCTCAGGGTTGGGTCATCTCGCCGACGGATCCGGACGCCTTGATCACGACGATCACCGACCTCATGGCCAAGGGCATTCCCGTCGTCACCATCGATGCGCCCATGAGCAAGCCGGCCGAGCTCCAGAACATCCAGTCGAACCATTACCAGGGTGGTCAGGCGGCGGCCGCGGCGATGATCAAGCTGACCGGCGGAAAGGGGAAGTACCTGGTCCTTCAGCTGACGCCGGGTTTGCCCGACATCGGCGCACGTGCGAAGGGCTTCGAGGACGACATGACGAAGGCTGGCGCGGCCCTCCTGCCCGATGTCTTCCCGGGCACCGACCAGGCATTGGCAGCGGACGCAGTCACGGCGGCCATCTCGGCCAATCCAGACCTCGCGGGTGTCTACGCCACCCATGAGACCGCCGCCAACGGAGCGGCGTCCGCGATAAAGGGAGCGGGCAAGCAGGGCGCGATTAAGCTCGTCGCATTCGACTCGGCACCCAACCAGATCGCCGACCTCAAGAAGGGCGTCTACGACGCGTTGATCGCCCAAGCTCCGTTCAACATGGGCTACAACTCGGTCAAGCTCGTGGCCCAGGTGATTCGCAAGGAGGTGGATCCGAAGTCCGTTACGCACGACACCCCCACCGCTCTCTACGCGATCACAAAGGACAACGTCGACAGCCCCGACACGCTGCCGTGGATCTATCCGGCCGACCTCAGCGCCTGTCCGACCAAGACGCTCGGCGGCTGACGCCCGCGCATCCATCCGTCACACGGCGCCGCGGTCCAGTTCCGGGCCCCGGCGCCGCAGCTACTCCTCCTGGCTAGCTGCCGCAACCCGGCGGCGGCGTCGGTGGGCAGGCGGAGATCAGCGTCCTCGGGGACTGGCTGCTCGCAACGATCGATGGGGAGCCGATCTACGACCCGTCCGGCGACCGGATTCGCGGAGATCCGTGGGGCACGGCAGGACCGCAGGTGACTGAGATGGCCTCGCCGACCGCAGCCAGGGCGGCGGCCAGGGAGACCGCTCCTGCGTCTGGAGTTCCCTTGCTGCGTTCACCGTGAACGGCCGCCCGACCCTTCCTGGCGCCGAGATCGGCCGTGGCCTCAGCCGCCCTCGCGGCCGCTTCGGCGGCGGCGCTCCACGCACCCGCGACCGAGGCTTCGCCGGACCCACCGAATGCCTCGACGAATGGCGCCAGGGCATCGACCATCGTCTTGTCGCCAGGCACTGCGCCTCCGAGCCGGATCACCGCATCGAGGGCCGCCACGAGTGCGCCGTGGACGGTCGCGACGTCAAGGACCGGCTCTCCCCGCCCCCCCGCCGACCCGCTCGCTCTGCCGAGCGCTCCGCCCATGGCGAGGAGTCCAGCACCCCATAGAGCGCCCGATGCGCCGCCCGCCGCATCGCTGAACGCGAGCGCGGCTGCATTCAGGACCTCGGCGGCTGACGGCCCAGCGACTGAGCCCGCGGCCGCGGCGGCCGACGATCCCCTGACCATTCCCGCTCCGTGATCCCCATCCCCCGCCACCGAGTCGAGTCGACCGAGCTCGTCCTCGATCGCAGCCACCGCCTGGGCCATCGACGCAAGGGCGGCCACAGTGGCCCGGGCGGCCGGAGTTGCGGGGCCAGAAACGGCCGCGCGCTCACGCGCGACGGACGTCTCTGTGCCGACCGGGCCGGACCTCAGTGGGATCTCCCGATCGAGAGAAGGGTCGAGGTTTCGGCCTGTCCGGAATCCTGGTGCCGAAGCCGGCGCGGCGAGGAGCTGCTCGATATCCGCGTCAAGCCAGCACATGGTCAGCGAACAGCCGGCCATATCGAGCGACGTGACCAATTCCCCGACCTCCGGGTTGACGATCTCGATCCCTTCGCTAGCCAATCGGCGACTTATCGCGCGATACAGGACGAAGAGCTCCTCGTACTTCGTATCGCCGAGGCCGTTGAGCAATACTTGGGCACGCGTCGCGCCGGTCGGGCGCTCAAGGAGAATCGGCTTGGCGATCACGCCGGCGAGTTCGTCGGCCGGCATCCAATCGACCGTGGCGATGCCAGGCTCGCCGTGGATCCCCAACCCCAGCTCGATCCGCCCCGGGTCGACGGTGAAGAGCGGCTCGCTGCGGCCCGGGAACGTACAGCCCCCAAACGCGACGCCGAAGCTGAACGTCGCTCCGTTGACTCGCCGGGCAAGGTCCTCGACATCGCCGATCGCGCGCCCTTCGTGGGCCGCGGCTGCAGCGGCCCGAAATACGAAGAAGCCCCCGGCAATCCCCCGACGATCCGAGGCGCGCTCCCGCGGAGCGCTGGCGACATCGTCGGTGACGAGGACGATTCGGACGTCGATCCCTGCCGCGCGCGCACGCTCGGCGGCAAGTCCGAAGTTCATGACATCGCCCGAGTAGTTGCCGAACGACAGGAGAATGCCGGCCCCGCCGTCAAGGGCACGGATGCAGCGGTAAGCCTGCTCCGACGAGGGGCTGGTGAAGATATCGCCCACGATCGCGCCATCGCAAAGACCCGGGCCCACGAGACCAGCGAAGGCCGGGTAGTGGCCGGAGCCACCGCCGATGATCACGGATACCCGACCGTTGGTCGGCGCGGCCACCGACATGACCCCTGAGGCATCCGGAATCGGGCGCAGATACCGTGCGTAGGCGGTGGTCAGACCCTCCAGATATTCATCCTTGAACCCGCGTTCGGCGTTGAAGACATGGGTCATCGCTTCGGCTCTGCGGCCGCTTGCTCCTGAAGCAACCGCTCGATGTCGTGGCCGACCTGGCTGAGTGTGCTTCGCACGCTGTTGGAGAGAGCAACCGCATCCGGAGCGAGTGGATACTGCTGGTGCACGACCGCAACGACGGTCAGGCCGGCAGCTGCAGCCGCTCGGACTCCGTTGCTGGAGTCCTCGACCGCCACACTCCGGGCGGGATCGATGCCGAGCCGGTTTACCGCCTCGGCATACACATCGGGGCTGGGTTTGCCGCGGGCAACCTCGGCGCTCGACACCGTCGCCGAGAAGTACCGTCCGATACCCATCGTTGCCATGACTGTATCGATGATCGTACGGGGTGCCGACGATGCGAGGCCGACGACCACCTGCGATGCCACGGCGGCTATTAGCTCTGCCGCTCCATCGACGAGCGTTACCCGGCCGGAGCGGTACGCCTGCAGCACGAGGGCGATGACGTCCGCGGCCGCGGCCTCGGCGTCACCGGACGAGCGGCTGCCAAGATATACGCCCCACTCGGACACGCTCTTTCCCTGGCAATTCCGCGTGTCCTGGCTGGTCCACGCGTATCTGTACCGCGCGGCATAGGTCGTCCATGATTCCTCCCAAAGATGCTCGGACATCACCAGGACCCCATCGAGATCGAAGACGACACCTTGCTTCGGCACTCTGTCGGGTATCACGCCCTGGCATGTCGGCCCACGGAATCGAGGCCGAGGGCGTTCGGAAAGACGGCAAGGAACCGGTCATTTTGCTCCGTCGTGCCGATCGTGACGCGTACGTGAGAGCCGTGCAGTCGATGGGCGTTCATCGCCCGAATGAGGATGCCCTCTCGGTGGGTGGCCTCGACGACCTCAGCCGCGGTTCGTCCGGAAGCCGAGACGTCCACCAGGATGAAGTTGCCGTCGGACGGATAGGCCGTAACCCCGGCCATCTCCTGCAACTCGCGGTACAGGCGTTCTCGCTCCTGGCTGATGTAGCGCCGATGCCGATCCAGCTCGTCCGGTTCGTTGGCGGCCGCCAGCCCGGCCCAGATCGCCATCAGGCTGAGACTGAACGGGATGCGCACACGAAGGATCACATCTACCAGCCATGGGTCGGCGATCGCGTACCCGATCCGGAAGGCGGCCAACCCGAACCCCTTGGACATCGTCCTTGTAACAACCAGATTCGGATAGGACCCCACAAGAGGTGCGAACGACTCCGCGAAGCCGCATTCGAGATAGGCCTGGTCGACGACCGTCGGGACCCCGGCCGTGAGCACGGCGCGCAGCTCATCCCCGGTCCAGCTGTTCCCGGTCGGATTGTTCGGGCTGCACAGGAAGATAACCTTCGTACGGGGCGTGACTGACCGGAGGATCGTCGGCACGTCGAGCCCCCAGGACTCCGTCAGAGGCACGAATACGGGCTTGCCTCCGTTGAGTCGTGTCTGCGTCTCGAAGAACGCGTAGGTCGGGGTGGGAATGATCGCCTCGTCATCCGGGCCGACGAGCATTCGGGTCAGGACATCGAGGATCTCGGTTGAACCATTGCCGAGGACCAGCGACTCGGCTTGTACCCCCGAAAGGCGCGCCAGTGCCGCCCGGAGGTCCTCACCCGAATACGGATACAGGTTCGAAACCGCCACTGCCTTCATCGCCGCCTGAACAACGGCGGGCGAAGGGGGCAGCGGGGACTCGTTCGACATCAAACGGTCGAGTTCTCGATGTTGCCAGGCAAGGTCGTGATGGGTCGCGTTGTAGGGGGTGGCTGACGCGAAACCCTGGCGCACGAAAGACTCGAGCGGACGGCTCATGGTCCCTCCGTGAATCTCGGCTAATGAGGCAGCCGGCGTCTCGGTTGGACCGACCGGACCGAGAGCGCTCATGAGTAAGATGTCAGACATCTAGCGAGTCGTCAATCCTCTCGCGCCAACGGTTGGGAGCATGAAGATGAACTCGGACATCGCGAACCTCTCCGTGATCCGGTGGCAGACAGGGCGTCAGATCGCTCCGAGGGTTGCCCGCAACGTCGGGTACAGCTCTCGATAGAGCGCAAACTGGTCATCGTAGAAGCGATGGCGATCCGGATCCGGATCGACCTGCGCCGTTGTGACGCAGACGCGCACTTGTCCGGCCACCACGCTGGGATAGGCTCCTGATCCGACCCCGGCGAGGATGGCTGCGCCCAGGCAGCCCGTCTCTCTGGCTTCGACCGAGCAAACGGGCACCCCGAGCACGTCCGCCTTGAGCTGGACCCAAGCCTTCGAGAGCGCGCCTCCGCCCGTGTTGCGAATCGGCGGGCGGATCGGGACCTCGCGGGCGAGTCCCTCGAGGTTGAGTCGGAGCTCGTAGGTGATGCCCTCGAGGAGCGCGCGGAAGACCTCTCCGCGGGTGGTGGCCAGGGTCAAGCCGACCAGGGCACCCTTCGAGTCCGGATCCCGCCACGGTGCGTGCGACCCTTGGAGGTGCGGCAGGAAGAGCAAGCGCGTCGGTTGCTCCTGCGGCACTATCGGAAGTAGATCGGACGGATCGTGACGGTCGGCCATCGCGGTGCGGGTGTGGGGGTCGGCGAACAGGTCCGCGAACCACCGAACGACACTGCCTCCGTTCGCGTTCATCACGAGCACCGCATAGAGACCTGGCGAGACGTAGCGGCCCCAGGTCGCCCCTCGCGCGAGTCCGACGTCACCGAGGGGTTGCGCGGCCAGGAGGGTCGTGTTTTCCCAGGTCCCGGTCCCAACGACCACGTCGCCCGGCGCACGAAGCCCGGCGCCAACCGCGGCGCAGATCTGGTCGAACGCACCCGCGACAACCACGGGCTTGCCGCGCAATCCGAGCATGGTCGACGCCTCATCAGGCAACGCCCCGATGACTTTCCCAGCCACGGCGACTGCCGGGAGGACGGCGGGCGTGATCGAGAGCTGGCCAAGGAGATCGATCATCCACCCCTGGGCCACGACGTCGTAGGCGAGCCAGCGGCCTGCAGTGGTCTCGTCGGTCACTGCCGGGAGACCGAGCCTCGTCAGGATGAACTCGCCCCAGCCAAGGTAGCGCGCGGCGGCACGCGCGGTTTCGGGTTGGTGCTTTCGATACCAGAGAATGCGGGCGAGCGGATACAAGGGGAGCAACGGCAGGCCAGACCGTCGATAGAGGTCGGCCATCGAGATGCGATCGGTGATCTTCGCCATGACGTCGGCCCCGCGCGTGTCGGGCGCCATGATGCAGGGGCCAAGCGTGCGCCCAGCACGATCAACCGGGACCACCTCGTCGCAGGATACGGACAGCGCGAGGGCCGTTACCGGGTCTCGGTGGACTGCATCCGAAGCGCCCACGAACCGAACGGCATCGACGAACCCGGCCCAGACACGATCTGGGTCGAGCTCCATCCGCCCGGGAGCGGGGTAGTCAGACAAGTATTCCGCGCGCGCGGATGCGAGCGTCGCGCCCGTGTCCTCGTCGAAGGCGACGACCTTGATCGCGCTGGTGCCGACGTCGATCCCGAGGAGACTCACAGGGCGTCCTGTCCGGACAGTCCGCCGTGGAGTTCTTCGACGCGCACAGCCGTAGGCGGAATCGGAGCATCCTGCTCGCAAACGGCGGCCGCCCACGCCGTCGCCCTGGACGCAGCCGTCTCGTCGGAGGCCCCTCGGAGGTGGGCGTCGAGCCATCCCGCGAGAAAAGCGTCGCCGGCTCCCGTGGTATTGATGACCCGCACACGTGCCCCCGGCGTTCGGATGACCTTGCCATCCACCCATCCGATCGAACCCGTCGGGCCGAGCGTCACCCACCAGCGGCGGACCGCGCTCCTGTCGGCGAGCGGGCGAAGGGCGTCTGACCAGGCGGTTCGGGACGCCGACGACTCGGGGGGGACGACGTCCAGCGCCGCGAGCTCCGCCCGGTTCACCTTCACCATCCATGGAGCGGCGCCCACCCCGGCAACCAACGCCGAGCCCGAGGAGTCGAGGACCACCGGCCGGTCGCCAGCGGCGTCGATGATGGCTGCCCAGAGGTCCGCCGGGGCACCCGGCGGAAGGCTGCCCGCCAGAATGACCATGCGGGCGTCCGATGCGGCCGCAGCCACCGCGGCCAACAACCGGCGGCACTCCTCTTGGGTGACCTTCGGACCGGCCATGTGGTACGAGAGTCGCGCCGGAGCCGCCCCGAGGACGGTCGTGTACCGGCGCGTTGTCCCCTGGGTCGCGGTCAACGCGGTGGCGACGCCGGCCTCCCCCAAGAGCTCAGTCAAGCGCTCCCCCACCGGGCCGCCGGCGAACCCCAGGGCCGTCACAACATGGCCGGCGGCCGCAAGAAAACGGGCGACGTTGTGGCCCTTTCCCCCGGCGGTTTCCGCAACCGGGATGACCTCCTGCTCATCGTGGTTCGGCGGACTCACGGTGCGCAGCACGAAGTCCACCGACCCGTTCGGGGTGACCGTGATTATCAAGGGCCGAAAGTTTCCTGAGGCCCGTCCGGCACCTGGGAACCGCGCCTCACGTCGCGGCCCGTTCCCGGACGACGGCCAGCGTCTGCGCATCGTGATGACCTGCGGGACATAGGGTTGCGCCGGAGACGATCGGCGGCCAAGGGTCGCCCTTGGCGCCGCCGCCTGCGGCCACGACATGCTTGAGGCCCAGCTATCTCGGTGTAGTGAGTCCCGTTTGAGACCAAGTCGCGGGCTCGTGGCCCCCGTTCATCTGCGATGGCGCCCATTCCGACGAGCATAGTGGGCGCCGTGGTCCGTGTGGCGGACTTCGGGGGCATCCGCCCAAGCCGGTCATCAGGGAATCCGGCCCGGGGAGGTCGCCATCGAGGCGTCCTGCGTGGTGGCTCTGCGAGCGCCCTGCGCGTCGGACCGCATCGAGGGACTGACCGTCGACATCGATGAGGCTTGTCTGGGTTGACGAACTGACTGTCGGTTCCGTCGTTACGTCGCCGTTGGAGGACACTCCAGATGTCGCGCTGCTAGACCAGTTCGAACTCGGGATCGGCGCCGGCGCCCGCCGGGTGACGCCGAAAACGGTGACAACCGCAGGGTGGCCGCCCAACGACCAGGGCCAGTCGCGGGCGGGGCGCCGGTCCGTACCTTTGCCACGTACCGTCGCTGAGGCCTGTGCGGGACTGGGTGCCGGCAAGATCGGCGCCACCGCCCAACGAAGGTCGACGACGTCGCCGCGCCGGCGTCCGTGGAGGTCCCACCGTGGAGCTGGGGCGTTGCCATCGATCCCGCCACAGCGCTAGAATCCAGCCTCTCCCGAGCGGGAGTAACTCAGCTGGCAGAGTGTCTGCTTCCCAAGCAGAATGTCGCGGGTTCGAATCCCGTCTCCCGCTCCATCCCCCCGAACTTCCCGTCGCGGCGATAGGCGCGCCCGGCAGCTTCTAGCCGGCTTGAGCGGCCAGGACGAGCAGGTCCTTGGCGAAGCTCGCGGCCCGCGCAGCCCAGGCGATCGGCGGCTCCTGGTCCTCGGCGACCGGCTGGATGGAGACGAAGAGGCCGTCCCATTTCATCGCCATGGGCGCGTATCGCCAGGGCGTGAAGAAGTCCCGGAACTTGGCCGTCGAGAGCTTCGTGTTCGGGCGCATGTCGTAGCCGCCCTTGCTCTGCAGGCCGAACAGCGGGCCGACCACCCGAACGCTGGTCACCTCGAAGTCGTCGGTGAGCAGCGGGTCGGCGGTCGCCGAGAAGCCCGTCAGGATCCAGCCGTGATTGCCTTTCGAGACTGTGAGCGCGACGGGGAGGCCGGTGCGTCGGAGATTCGCGACCGCCGACCGCAGCCCGGAACGGAACGAGCGGCTCGCGACCAATCGATAGCGATCGTCGATGAAGTGACGCAGCCCTGCCGTCCAGCCCTGCGGGTCGACTCCGGCCGAGAGCGGCAGGTCGTAGTGGTTCTTGGACCGCATCCACTCGAAGTAGCGGCGCTGGCCGCTCGCCGAGTGGTCCTCCTCGCGATCGACGATGTTGCTCACGATCTGGACGCCGGCCGCCGTGCACCACAGCCAGCTCTTCTGGGTCGTGAAGACGCCGTCCCGGTAGAGGTCGATGCTGCCGTCCCAGGCCGGCAGCAGGAAGTCGGGAGCCGCCGGCTGGGGCGCGGAGGGTGCATGCCGGGTACCCGAGGCGGCCGCTGCCGGTGCCGCCGCCGACGACGACGCTCGCCCAGTTGCGGATGCCGACACGGCATTGGAGCCCACGGTCAGGGAGATCGCGATGAGCGCCACCAGTGCGCCGCTCGACCATCGCCACCGGTCCATGCGCATCATGGTGTGCCCATCCGCGAGATCGCGCCACCGACTCCACA
>Ga0070698_100004317_pt1 | contig 15635 bp, 12 predicted proteins | sample KBSK1502metaG_FD_65477 | JGI IMG/M metagenome (GOLD analysis project Ga0070698, IMG submission 65477) | Corn, switchgrass and miscanthus rhizosphere microbial communities from Kellogg Biological Station, Michigan, USA - KBS K1-50-2 metaG | ecosystem: Host-associated > Plants > Roots >...
GCGATTCTTTAAACTGATCGCTTTGCCGACATAAATAATTTTCCCCTCAGCATTTTTCATCAGATAGCAGCCCGGTTTTGCGGGAAGAGTGGCAAGTATGCCTTGAAGTTTTTCAGAAATCTCCATGGAAGATAATTTTACTGCAAGTAGAACGTTTGTGTTATATTGCCTCTCTGCCTATTCCAGAATTGCGCCACAAAATTATTAAACAGTCAAACCTAACGTAATTTCGCTAGCGCCGCTTGTACTTCCTTCCCCTTCGCTTCGATAAATTCAGCAATTCCTCAGGTTTCCTCAAATCTTCATCCACCTTGGTATTCGGGTTGACCGCTTTCAAATCGTAATTGCGCGCTTCGATTTCCTCACGCGTGACCGTCCAACTGCGATCGGAATCGCCGCAGGTGGGAAGCAGGCGGAAGAATTCATCAAACCGGTCCATAGTGAGTGGAGTCTTCTTGCCGACTTTGATATCTGAAAAATCGTAGTACCAGATCTTTTCAGTTGGTTTACCTTTAGTAAAAAAGAGCAGATTGGTCTTGACACCTGCGCCTGCTGCGGTAAAGACTCCACCCGGCAAGCTAACAATTGCCCACAGATCGCAATCATCAAGTAGTTTGCGCTTGGTCTGGACAAAGGCTGTTTCATTGGTACGGAATAAAACGCCCTCGTCCAGCACAATTCCACTGGTTCCGCCGTTTCTCAGACTATCAATCACATGCTGCAAGAATAAAACTTGGGTCGCACCTATCTTGTAGGCGAAGCGGGTTTGGGCTTCTTTGCCACCACAGGGCGGATTTGTGAGCACCTCATCAAACAGGAACCGCACGCCCTGAAACAAGCCGCCGAAGGTTTCCTGCCTTGTCAGAGTGTTTCCATGCCACAAATTCGGACCATCAACGCCATGCAAAATCAGGTTTGCTAAAGCAATCGGGTAGATCAAGTTCTCTTTTTCGCGCCCATAAAAGGTGGCGTGCTTTAATGTTTCGATTTGGTCAAGAGTCGCGAACGGACCCAATGCTGCGTTCTTGTATTCGTAAGATTGAGCCAAAAACCCACCCATGCCACAGCCAGGATCATAAACAGTTTGCCCAATCTGTGGATTGACCGCTTTCACCATCACACAGATTACCTAGCGCGGAGTGAAGAACTGCCCGCCGTCATTGCCCTTCTCACCCCTCTTGATCAAGAGACCTTCATAGACTTGTGACAGGGCAAAGATATGACTCGTATCGATATTCTCGTGGCAAATTTCATGGACTTTATCCAATACATCCAGAAAATTCTTTTCGGTATCCACATGGACGCGCTCGACACCTCAAAGGATTTCGCTGATCACCTTTTGGCGCGGGGTGGCATTCGGTCTATCACGCAAGCCTTTGAGGTAGGGGAGCAACTCGCCGTTTACAAAGCCAAAGAAAGCACCCAGTGCGCCCATTTGCAGGGACAGACGCTTCGTGCCTTCAGGCGCAGCCCAATCCCGCCAGCGATATGGTGACTTGAGCGAAGGCGTAAATTTCGCGCCGACTGCTTCAGCTTGCTCGGGTTCCTGACCTTCGCGGTCGTCGAGAATACGTAGAAAGAGAATCCACGTCCATTCGGGGACATGTTGCAAGGCGCCTGCACAGTTGGAGCGGCGCAGGATATCGCAGATGCTCCAGACGTAGGAATCGAGAGATGATTGCGTGGTGAATCTTCTTGTGCTATTGCCTGTGCCTTTTCTAGTTTTATTATTTGACATCTTCATGGTCGTTATTGTACACTGCCCTTCAGGTTGAACTCACGGGATTACTATTTATCCTGAAAAAACCTGTGGGACGCTCCTCGTTCCAGTCACCGTTCCCAGGTTGGACTGACGTGATAGTCCGTATCTTGAAGAACGCCTTCGACAAGCTCAGGCCGTTCTAGAAATTTTTAAAAATGATCGTATCGTTACCGTTTTTCGTTTCCGGGTTTCCCCTGCAAATCCCCAGTTTTCGAGGTCTCCCAGGTATCTTTCAATTTGTGGAAGTGATAACTCCCCCACCTTCCTAATCCCGGATATCGCTAAAGACGCAACCAGATCCTCAAGATCTTTCAGGTCCTCTTCACGGGTCCTCTCGGCAAAATTCCTGTAAGGCATATAGATGTGTTTGTATGCTTCTAAAACATTTTTTAGAGTCATCTCCCCCTAATTTCATACTACCAATCTGGGTTTAGTTCGTCAAACTGAATTCAGAAACATAGAAGAGGAAACATTGCTATATAAAAACTGGATAGGATAACGACCCTATCCAGTTTTTATATTTCTTGCTATATCGACTTATGGTAAATTAAATGTATTGACCAAGAACACTGCCATCTGGGCGCGTGTAACCGGGCTCTCGGGACAGTAAATGCCTGTTCCACACCCGCCGGTGATGCCCTCTGCTGCCAGTTGTTTTATCCAAGGTGCTGCCCAGTGTGAGGTTGGGACATCGCTAAAGCCTGTGCTCGCTCCAACCGCAGGCGGGGTATAGCCGCCTCCATACTTGCTCTTGAGCAGGAAAACCGCCATTTGCGCACGCGTAACAGAGTTCTCCGGACAGTATAAGTTTGTTCCACAACCGCCGGTGATACCGTCATTACGCAGGGCTTCGATCCAGTCTTCGGCCCAATAGCCAACTGTGTCGTTGAACGTAGGGACTAGATCAGGTGGAGTGAAGGCGTTCGGGTAATGCACGCCCTTTTCAAGGAAGACCGACATCTGTGCACGGGTAACGACGTTTTCAGGGCAGTAAGAAAGCGGAGTAGTTGAGCACCCGCTTGTGATGCCGGCAATATACAAGCGGTCAATATAATTATTTGCCCAATAGTTTGATGGTACGTCATTAAAGGTAGAACATGGACCCGGGTGACTACCATAGACTGAAGCCTCAACAGATGTTCGGCATATTCCGTTCTCACCGTCAATTATCCGGTTTCCCCACGGGGTTTCCTGGTTCGGATCAAAGTTGCTTGCCATATCCATGTCGTCCTGGTTGCTCCACACCCAGCCAAGATATCCAATCCCATTGGCTTGGGCGGTGGCCATTATTGCATCTTCGATTGCGCCGGGACTCCCATTTAGAGGCCCAAATTCACCGATCACCAGCGGCAAACCCGCGTTCACGAAGCTAGCAACATAAGCCTGGACCTCGGAAGCGAATTGGAACACCCCGTACATGTGGACGCTAAAAACGGTATTACGAAGGGGATCACTATTGAAAATGCTGGCAGCATTATCGCTCATAATATATTCCCAGTCCTGTCCCCAGTCGGGTCCATCGACCATCAGCATGTGTTGCAAGCCTGCGGCTCTCAGCGCGGCAATCGCATTCTTTGTGTCGCTGATCCAAAAGGAAGTATCCTTCCAGCCGTCGGGAGGGGGTTCGCCATAGGGCTCATTGCCAATATTAATAATCACATAGGCTTCCTGCCCCACCAGGGCGCTCTTGATCTCTATCCAATAGGCAACCGCCTGCGCGAGAGTGCTTGCGGTGACATCGTGACCGTACCCAGTCGTATCATGCACTTCAAGGACACACACCAGCTTATTGGCCTTGCACAAGTTGATGACATTGGCAACATCGCTAGCGCTATTCTTCTCCCAGCTCTGACCGCTGCTTAACACAACCCGAACGGTATTCGCACCCTTTGCCTTTACATTCTGAAATGATGCGCTGGTTTCATCAGGCCACCAGTTATGAGCAACGTTCATTCCCCGCATGATGAAGTTATTTCCATTGGCGTCCAGTAGGAGCCTGCCGCTGACATGGAAACCAATGCTACTTGCTCTCACGTTTGAACCCGGACCTAAAGCGAACAGGCAGGAAATCAAAAACACAAAGAAGAGTTTTGCTATTTGACGAACAAAGCGTATGATCTTCATATCATTCTCCAGTCTATATTAATAAACGATGATTTGATCATGATTCCGGCAATTCCATGAAATCAAAATGCCTGAGCACCCTCCGAAATGATATGAGTTCAAGTTTTTGAGCGTTTTGCTACAGTAGAACAATTCGGAGCCTTATTATCGGCTGTAAATTGTGTTAAGGTCATCAACCATTTTCTGCCACTCCGCGTCGAAGTCCAAATCACCTGGAGGAGTGGATTGGAGCAGAACAAAGAATTGCTCTCCGCGTTGGTATGCCTCCTTCCAATTTGGTTGATATTGGTCGGCGCTGGGCATATCCGGATAAGCGAGTCCTCGAAGAAAAACATCCCAGCTTTCCTGCGTTACGAAAGGATAGTCTGCAGACTTCTTGGCAAAGAACGCATCCCTTTGAGCAGGAATTGCAGGAATTGCTCCATAAACAGGTAAAAGCTTTTCAGCACCCGTAATCATCAGATAGCTCAAAACTTCGAAGGCTTCTCTTGGATGCTTCGTCCCTTTCCAGATGCGAAACGTGTCCACATCTACCCGTCCATGTACCTTACCATCGTCGCCTTTTGGTAACGCGGCAAACTGGAATTCGAAGCCATTGCTGAAGAGATATTCATCCGGACAGCAGGCATACCATAAGGGTGTGATTGCCATTGCAACTTTACCGCTGCTAAAAGGGGTTCCAGAGCCAAAATTAGAAGAGCCAAAATTAGAGGAGTTAGCCAATATTCCAGTTGCAATAAAGGGTTCATCTCCCCACATACCATCATAGTACCATTTCATGGCTTCTTTCCAGCTTTCAGGGATTGTAGACAGGTTATTTTGGACAATTGTGGCAGCACCCGCTCGATAGCTAGCCACATAAGTAACGTTGGTCTGCCATTGAAAGTCGAAGCCAAGTTGAACAATCTGATTTCTGTCAAATCCAGGATCAATTGCATTTCTACCATTGGCATTGATGGTCAAAAGCCTGGCAATCTGGGTGAGAGTATCCCAATTCCAGTCGACGGCTGTCCCGTCGGGCATGACATACTTGTCGCCGTATTTGTTGGGCGGATAGTTTAAGCCCGCTTGATCAAATAAAGAAGGCACATAGTAAACGGCCGCGGGATATACCCCGACTGGCAGTCCAAGCTGGCCCACCTCAGTTTGGAAAAACGTCCGCAAAGCCGGGTCCGACACAAGGTTGAAGCTCGTTTCACTGATATAGGGGTCAAGATCAAGCCATTCGCCGGAGAATGCATTCGAGTTATCCAGGCCAACCGGACCAATGATGTCAGGACCATCTCCAGATGCAATTTCAGCTGAAAAGGCGGAGGTGGACTGGTTATCGAAATTCGGAACGACTTCGAGCACTAATTCAATCTTGTCCTGTGAAGTATTGAAATCTGCCACAACCTCTTCTTGAGTTGCAATCTGCTGATTACCTACACCGCCTCCAAGCCCCACAAACCATCGGACTTTAATCTTTTCAGAAGGTGCCACAGGTTCGGCTGGGCCGGTTGCCGTAGCGGGCGCTTCAGGATTCGGAACTTCGGTAGTCGGTGCACTCGTGTTTGACCCTTCTGTGGGAGAGGCAGGAAGCAAACCCGTTAAATATGACACTCCCCATGCTCCAGTCCCAAGAATACAGAGTCCTATCACACCGATAATCGCCCATTTCAAGAGAGATGGTTGGTTGACAAACTGAGTACCTATTGTTTTCCCTGGAGAGTTGGATGCTTCTTTCTTTGCTTCCCGTTCTGCTTTCCTACGAGCGGCTAATTCAACAGCCTCTTCTTCTGCTCTTTTGGCAGCTTCCCGTTCTTCTTTTTTGCGGATGTCCAATTCCATAGCTGAGCGTTCAGCGGCTTTCTCATTCGCTAATTTTTCTGTGGCTTCCCGTTCTGCTCTCGGGCGGGCATCCTCACCTTCAGCTGCCTCGCGCTCCGCCTTTGCCCGCATTAATTTGTCTGCTTCTTCCTGTGCTTTTTGCTCTGTTTGATGGAATGCTTCCAAGACTTGAGTAGCCATTTGTGATACACGATGAGTCGTATTGTCATCAGTAGCAATCTTCTCCAGAGCTTCTATAGCTGAACGTGCCATTCCGATATTCTTGCCCTTGACGATCTTCTCCAATTTTTGTACAGCTACTTCGCGCACATAAGGGCGAAGGTCCTCGATTTCGCTGATAAGGTCATCAGGAAGAGCCACAGGCTTGATATCTTCAAGGTGCGTGAATCGCCGCAGAACAATTTCTCCTTCCACTTTTGATGCCGATTTCGTGGGGGTCTGTTTTACAGTTAATTTTGAAATTTGGTTATAGGTATAATCATATAATTCATCAACCGTGATTTTTCCATCACTATCACTATCTGCTTCCCCTTCCAAGCCCTTCACAAGAAAATGAGTAAATAAGGAATTATCGGTTTCACCGATCACCTTATCGCCTTCCCAGGCAAATTGGGTGGCATCGCTCGCAGTGAGTACAAAGCGTCCATAACCCTGAAATGCCTGGATCAAGCCCATCGCGCCGCCAGTTTCAGCTTTTGTACCTTGAGGGAAGGCGCCACTGTTGCAGCAATCGAGGACCACTACCTGTCGCTTCGACCGGCTTTGATCCATTGCTCCGCGAATGTAATCGTCTTTGATTGCTGTCGATCGTAGGCGAGTACGAATGGTGTTCCTAAATGCCAAATATAGAGAACCGAACTCATCCCTTACCCCATGGCCCGAAAAATACAGGACGAGCAAATCATCAGGTTTCTTTTGATCAAAGAATTCATCAATCGTCTCAATGACAGAAGCTGACAGTTGATTCAATAGGATCTTGACATCATCAAATCCACAGAGATTCTGATCTTTGAGAACTCGTGCAAAGTCTTCAGCATCTTTACCGGGCGCAGTCAATTGAGCCAGACCGGGGTCTATATATTCTGTGTTGGCAATAATTAGAGCATACTTCCCACTCATAGTTGCTTCCCCTTCGAAAGTGTCTCAAGCAGCTTATGCAAATCTTCTGACGAGCCTTCGAACTCAATTCCCATGCCTTTAAATTTTACAGTCCGGCCCTGTCCGCGTGATATCCAGGCTTGTACCAGACCAAAAACGCTTGGAAGAACGGAAGGTAATAATTCAAGTGCGATGGAGCCAATCGAAATGAGGTCGCCTTTCGCTCCTGCTGGCGCAGGTCCACCCTTTGTGAGCTCCACCGATTCAACATCTAACTCTCTCAATTCAGAGAGCAATTGACGCGTCATCCAGTCGATGTCTTCTGCTGTTGCATCACTGGCTGAGATTTCGATGTTCAGTTGTGTGAGAGCCGAGTGACTCATGACACATTCCTCTCTTCTTCCCATCCGGCCTACCTAAAGAAACCCCATCTTCATACTTGTGATACTATCCTCCATTATAACCTTGATTTTGCGCAACCATAGCAGGTTTCTATTCGTTAGTGCAACCAAGTGGCATTTCTACTAGTGGAAATTGTCTGAATTTGCTGGAATTGGGTATCCTCTGGAAACTTCATTAGCCCTAGCACGGCTAGGAGTTTCCAGAGGAATATCGAATTTGATCTTAGAGTTGATCCTTTACTATTCTGGAACAACTGCGAAGCCTGAAAATCCTACACAATGTCTCTGGATCAATTCGACGGCATGGTCTTATGGTGGACCTGTCACGAATACCCTGACAACTTTTTCCGATGTGCCTTTCAATTATTGGGCATTGAACTTTGTTGAACGCCTTTACGAAGCCGGGATCACAGGTGGTTGTGGTGTGAATCCATCCAAATACTGCCCCGAAGGCACCGTTACGCGCGCCCAAATGGCAGTCTTCTTGGAGTGTGGCATCCAGGGCGCTTCTTATTCTCCTCCTCCTGTGGCTGGAAGTACCGGCTTTGGCGATGTGTCTCCTGATTATTGGGCCGGCGCCTGGATCAAGCAGCTGGCAGCGGATGGGGTCACGGCAGGTTTCGGGATCGGTATCTACTGTCCAGAAGGAGCAGTGACTCATGCACAGAGGGCCGTCTTCCTGCTGCGTTCTAAGTATAACGTGAGCTACAATCCACCAGCGGTGGGAGGCAGTACGGGCTTCTCAGATGTGGATCCCACCTACTGGGCAGGAGTATGGATCAAGCAACTTGTGGCAGAAGGGATCACCGCTGGTTGTGGGAATGGCAATTACTGCCCCGAGACTCCCGTTACCCATGCGCAGATGGCTGTGTTCCTGGTGAGAACATTCAGTTGGCCATAAGTTGGCTTTGAACAGTAAGAAAAGAATAGAGCTGAATAGAAGCGAGAATCTGTTCAGCTCTATTTTCGAATTTCGAGTTATGGCGCCCAATGGTGAGGCGCGGCAATGAGCATTCCTGATATCTGCCTGAGCGATCACCAAATTGCAGGTAGTTGTGTTTGGACCTCAAAATTGCTACAATATGGATGTTGTTTCGTTGTTGTTTAATCGTAGACCATAAAAGGTCAGATCAAGAGGGATTGCTTATGATACGAACTATTTGATTCACATGAATTTCTAATTGGACTGATTTTTCATAGAGGCCAGCTTTTCTCAAAACCAAGGGCGACATTTGTTTCAATAGCCTTTTCAGGAGGTGACTATGAAGCGCAATTTTCTGACACGGGTCAGTTTTACGGCTTTCGTCCTACTGCTTGCCGTGCTGCTATCGGGGTGGACCGCGAACCAAAGAACTGTCTTGGCTGTACCCAATTATGGAACCTGGACTGGTACAACCAGTCTGGGACATCCAATGTCCTTTTACGTTTCTTTATCAGGCACAGAATGGAGCAACTTTTCATTGACAACTGATTTTATTATCGGCCTTTGTTCCGGGGGATTGGTACAAAGTCTTGATGCCTTGGGCCCTATTATAAATAATCAGTTTACAGGTGCCAGCAGCGATTTCTCCTTTACCGGTCAGTTCACATCACCAACCTCAGCCAACGGCACGTATTTCTTTAATGGTCATCTTATCCCCGGGTGCGGTACCCTTTACCAGTCCGGAACTTGGACCGCCCAAGCGCCTCCGGTGCCTGAGCCGAGATTTACGGATGTGCCGTTCTCATATTGGGCGTGGGAATATGTGGAGCGTCTCTATAATGCGGGGATCACCGGTGGTTGTACGCACAGTCCCCTCAACTATTGTCCGGAAGCCCCGGTTACGCGCTCACAAATGGCTCTCTTCCTCGAGCGCGGCATCCATGGTTCTTCGTACAATCCACCCGCAGTGGGGAACGACACAGGCTTTGGCGATGTGTTTCCGGATTATTGGGCTGCCAGCTGGATCAAGCAACTGGCAGCTGATGGAATTACAGGTGGCTGTGGCAGTGGAAACTACTGCCCTGAGGTTCCTGTCACTCGTTCGCAGATGGCAGTGTTCTTGCTACGCTCTAAATATGGAGCAAGCTACAGTCTACCAGCCGTTGGAGCCAGCACAGGCTTTGGAGATGTTCCTCCCGCGTATTGGGCAGCCGCGTGGATCAAACAATTGGTGGCAGAAGGGATTACGGCTGGTTGTGGAAGTGGGAATTACTGTCCTGAGTTACCTGTCACCCGCGCGCAGATGGCGGTGTTTCTGGTCAGAACATTCAATTTGCCCTAAGATATTTTAAAATTGTGAGAAAAATAGAACTGGACACGCAATGTCTCAGGTTTTATTGTGAGTAGTGGCATAGCCCGAGTGATAGTATTGGTGATCGGACGCCTCGCTGTAACCATAAAGTGACATATTACACGGTTTGAAAATAGAGCAAAACGGGCAGGGCCGCAAGGCGTTTTGTGTTTTCGTTGTATTTCCCTTGCCATGGATGACATTTTGACAACCTTCTTTATTTGCACTTGTTGACCCATTTGATTAATGTGCAATGATCGATCCTGCAAGGTATAAGATGATTAGTAGTAGAATTCCGCTCGCTGGACATTAGGTTGCCTCTCTCATCCTGGTGACCAGCATTTTTTTCTTTACTAACTACCCATTCTGCAGAGTCCGTCCCAAAACCCTCGTTATAGATCAAGTAAATCATTGAGAATAATTGCTCGAACCACTGGTAATGATTGCTTGAATCATTGGAAAGGATTGACTCATTCATTGGCAATGTTTGCGCGAATCACTGGGAAAGTTTCAATTTTTCCTCCGTACATTGAGATTCTTGCAAGACCGTAAAACGTCCCTTATAGGGAATCACCAAAAATAACAGGAATGCAAAACATAATGAGAGCAGGGCTTATTACAATGACGGCATGATTGGAATAATAATTCAAAGGAACTCACTCATTTTCCCCAAGGAGAATCACTGTCATGGCACACCGAATTAATGTCATCTGCCTCACTCGTCCCCGCGTTGAGCAGGGCAACACTGTCCAGAAGCCCGAATTGATCCGCCTGGTCTCACGGGCCACCGGGCTGGTAGAAGCTACATTGGATTATGGCATCAAAGAACTGCGCGACCAGATCATTGAAATCACCCGCTCTGGGCGTGCCGTCAAAATCGAAGGCCTGGGTACCTGGTCTCCCAACATCGGTATAGATGGGAGCTTCGATCTACAATACCGTGCTGATACTGCACTGGTAAACGGTCTGAATGCCCCAGGCACGTTTACTGGCACGATCCGTAATCGCGAGAATATCGGTAAAACTGGTGTTGAGCTTGTTAACAAATGGAATGCTGAGCACCCTGACGATCAGGTAACGGAATACACACAGTAACACCCAACTTGAGCGCACAAAGAAAAAGGTCTCTTCGGAGGCCTTTATTGTTTTTCAATTTGAACTGTAACCTATTGCGACCGTTGCGACCATTTTTGTGACCAAGCTACTAACGTCTATATGCTAATATGATTTGAAACAATCAATATTTTGATCACTGCAGCGATGACCTAAGTATCCTTAACTGGTCGTTTGTGTATAAATCATGCATAGACACCTGTGAGCCAATTGCGAAATCGGTGGTATTTGGTTTCGTTATTTTTTACACCTGCAGAAGGATAGAAAAAATTCCGCCAACCTTTCTTGAATTGTTCGAGAACATGCAATGATATTGTGATATTCAGTACTTGATTGCTCAGCGCAGAAATGCAATAATATTTTTGGGGATGTTTTTGTCTCTGGACCACAGGTGAGGTTTTAGATCTGTTTCGAGATGTGGTTCAAGAGTTCTGTGCCTTATGCCAGCTCAGCATTAAGACAGGGGTCGAAAGGGAGAAAAAAATGAATCGTAAACCGTTCAAAACTGTTTCAAGAGCTATGACTGTGCTCATGCTCATGACATGGCTTGTTTCCTTGCTCCCGGGAGCAGTATTCCCCGTCTACGCGGCTGCGGGCGATATCACCCTCGTCTCCGTCAGTTCAAGTGGAATACAAGGAAATGGATTTTCTCGTTCTGCTGATATCTCGGCGGATGGGCGTTTCGTGACCTTTCGGTCGGATGCCAGCAACCTGGTCGCTGGAGATACAAATGGCGATGAAGATATCTTCGTTCGGGATACCCAAACAGGGCAGACGACTCGTATTTCTGTGAGCTCGAGCGGAACCCAGGCAGATGGCGGTTCATTCTATCCTGCTATCTCTGCCGATGGACGTTTTATCGCCTTTATGTCAGACGCGAGCAACCTCATATCTGGGGACACCAATGGCTTGACGGATATCTTCCTCCACGACAGACAAACGAGCGTGACAACTCGAGTTTCGGTCAGCTCAAATGGGCAGCAGGGGAATAACATTTCAGAGTCCTACGTTTCTATCTCTGGCGATGGACGCTTGATCGCCTTTAATTCCGAGGCGACCAATCTGGTGGACGGAGATACAAATGGCTTCTCCGATGTTTTTGTGCATGACCGCCAGACTGGGATCACAGAACGTGTCTCACTCGACAGCAATGATGCTCAGACCAACGAGGGTTCCTCTAATCCCTCTATTTCAGCCAACGGGCGTTTCGTCGCGTTCTCTTCGAGCGCGACCAATTTGGTTAGCGGAGATACCAATACCCATTCCGATATATTTGTTCGTGATCGACAAACCGGCGTGACGACGCGCGTCTCTGTCAATTCAAGCGGCGTGGAAGCAGACCGGGGAGCACGCGATGCTTCGATCTCCGGGGATGGACGTTATATAACGTTCTCATCGGAAGCCACCAACTTACTCAACGAAGAGCCTTATGGCTATCCACACGTCTATGTACACGACCGCCAAACGGGTGCGACCACACTGGCCTCCATTGCTATAGATGGGTATCAGATGGTCGGTTGGGCTGAGATGCCAGATATCTCTGATGATGGGCGCTATATTGCTTTTGAATTCGAGGATAGGGGCGATGGCATTGCCTTCAACGCTATCTATATTCATGACTGCCTGACAGGTAGCACCACCCGTGTATCCGGCAGTGGGGGGGGTGCAGAGGATTCCTCCTTTGGCGCTGCTATTTCCGGGGATGGACATTATGTTGCTTTTTCATCCTTGAATAGCCATCTGGTTCCTGGCGACACCAATGGAATGATCGATATCTTTCGGCTGGAGCTGGCTCTGATTCCTCCCACGGTAATGACCTATCAATCGGCAGGTGGTTATGATGGCTGGGTGATCGAATCGGAAGAAAATAGCGAAACCGGAATCAGGATCGATGATCAGGCAAGCACATTCTTTTTAGGGGATGCCAACAATGACCAGCAATATCGTTCCATTCTGCACTTTGGAACTGCATCCCTCCCGAACAACGCGATCATCACCAAAGTCAGCCTCATGATCAAAAGGCAGGGAGTTGTTGGCACAAATCCCTTTACCACGCATGGCAATATCCTGGTGGACATCCGCAAATCTTACTTTGGCACTGCGGTGGAGTTGCAGCCGGCCGACTTTCAAGCACCGGCTGATCATAATACTGTTGGCACGATGGCGTACATGCCGGGAGCACTGTGGTACACCGCTACACTGGACGCCACTGCCTTCTCATCCATCAACCTGACCGGTACGACTCAGTTCCGCCTGCGTTTCGCGCTCGATGACAATGATGATAACGATCAGGATTACATGAAATTCTACAGCGGTGATGCAGACCCTGCAGACCAGCCGGTGCTAACCATTGAGTATTACCTGCCTTTCGTCAGCTCTCCAGGCGTCGTTGGGATTTTCCGCGAGGATCTCAATCCTACTTCGTCCTCCAGCGTGCGTTTCACAGTGGCTTTTTCTGAGGCTGTGAGCGGTGTCGATGTTTCCGATTTTGCCCTCACAACCACTGGCGAGATCAGCGGCGCATCGGTTAGCGATGTAAGTGGCGCTGACGATACGTACACAGTCACAATTAATACCGGTTTTGGCGATGGCACAATTCGTCTGGATGTGGTGGATGATAACAGTATCATAGACGGAAACAATAATGCATTAAGTGGAATCGGAAAAACGGATGGGAGCTTTAACGGTGGTGAAACTTACACAATCACAAAACCCACTTTTGGTGATGTACCATTTGATTACTGGGCATGGAGTTTCATCGAGCGACTGTATTCAGCAGGTATTACGAGCGGATGTGCATTGAACCCTCTTCGGTATTGTCCCGAAGCTACAGTGACCCGTGCTCAAATGGCCATCTTCCTCGAGCGTGGTGCCCATGGCTCTTCTTACAACCCTCCTGCAGTCGGTGATAGCACAGGCTTTGGGGATGTGCCTAATGACTATTGGGCCGCAGCCTGGATCAAGCAACTGGCAGCAGATGGGATCACCTCCGGATGTGGCAACGGAAATTACTGCCCCGAGAATGCTGTCACTCGAGCTGAGATGGCAATATTCCTCTTGCGGTCTAAACATGGCGCATCCTACGCTCCGCCTGGTGTGGGAGGCAGTACTGGGTTCGGGGATGTGCAGGCTACCTACTGGGCAGCGGCTTGGATCAAGCAACTAGTGGCGGAAGGAATTACCGCTGGTTGCGGCAACGGTAATTACTGTCCTGATGCACCTGTTACGAGAGCCCAGATGGCAGTGTTTTTAGTGCGGACATTCAATCTGCCATAAATATCTTTGAGATCATAAGAAACACAGAGCTGGATAAGGAATTGGCCCATCCAGCTCGAGTGTTTAATTCGGCTGTGTTTATCCATACCAAAAATCGAAAGACTAGGTCTGTGAGATCAAAATTTGTCATGCTCATTATTTAGTCGCTCTGGAATCTGAATATACAATGAGTTAATTGCTTTTTGATTTGCTAAAGCTAATGCCTCTCAGCATAAGTTAATACAATAGTTTTTACTTCGTGACAGTAATACCTTTGTGTTATTTCCACGGGTGAAAAATATTGATGTTCATTTGGATCTACCTGGCTTTGGAAACTGCAAAAAATAGTGCTGGCACGCAGCGTGCCAGCACCAAATTTGAATTGTTTATGCCAGATTGATGATTTTGCTTGGATGTTTGCTGAACTTGGGCCGGGACCCCATTTGTGACAGGCAAACATTGATATGAAGTTGACCGTACTCCGTCAAATATTTTTCTGCGCAGCCTCGATCAATCTGCTTCCGTAATCACGATCTCGATCGGAAAGTGATCGCTGAATCCATTTTGATTCACTGGCTTGCCCATTCCACCGAACGGAATTGGCTGGCCCTTCTTATCTACCATAGGGGCGAGCTTAACGATGTTAGCCGTGTCAGGATTTACTCTGAAGCGAGCAGTAGATTTGAGCCAGTTCTTATTAATAAGAAACTGGTCAAGCACATTCGGTCCATCAAAGTAGAGCGTACCCAGACCTTTGCCCATCAACGCCCACATCAAGTTGAGGAGATAGGGATTCTGGCCCTTTAGGACTATGCTGGGGACACGTTGACTCAATGCATAATTTACCAACGATGTATTAAATGGCTCGTCATTGAAATCGCCCATCGCTAAAACTGGTGTTGTATCTCCCTTGACCTCCAGAACCCGTTGGTGAAAATAAGCCAATGTTTCACCCGCCATTGCCCGATAAGCCTCAGACTCAGCCTGGCCACCACTGCGGGAAGGCCAGTGATTACCCAGTACAACGAGTTGTCGCTGATGAGCTACTGTTTGAAATGTGACCTGTAGAATATCGCGCGTGGCCGTACGGCGCAAAACGAAGTGGCTAAACACGTTATCTTCAAGCGGAAGGGGGACTTTAAACAAGTTCTCATCATAGATGAAGGCAACATCAATGCCGCGCTGATCAGGAGATTCTGAATGGATGACCTGATAGTTCCTTCCAAGCAATGCCAGGCTCTGGATAAGCAACTCAACCACAAACTTGTTCTCAACCTCACAAATGCCCAACAAATCTGGACCGCGGTTCAAGTTCATTTGCTGGATAATGGAGGACAACTGAGTGATCTTGCGATCCAATAGAGCCTGCGTCCAACCCTTGATCGATTTGCCAAGCGCACGAGCAACTTTGTCAGTTCGGCGCGGCGAATTCTCGATATCAAAGAGATTTTCGAGATTCCAGAAAGCGATATGATATTGAGTAGGCATGGTTACTCTCCTTCCCGCATTATCATTATAAAGAGATTAAAACGAAATGCAAGCTCTCAGAATATGTCTGTTATCTCAATGTGCTTCTCGTGTTGTTTTAGCTTAATGGGTTGTAATTCACAATATTTCGTGCAATAATGGGACAAATCTATACTTATTGGAGGCTCTGATGAGCGAACAAACGAATGCCCCGATGCTGCCACCACCTTCTGGCATTTCGGAATGGTTTTCCGTGTGGAGGGATGCACTGACGAAGCCAAGTGATCAAACTTTTGCAAGGATTGCCCAATC
>Ga0070698_100004318_pt1 | contig 15634 bp, 12 predicted proteins | sample KBSK1502metaG_FD_65477 | JGI IMG/M metagenome (GOLD analysis project Ga0070698, IMG submission 65477) | Corn, switchgrass and miscanthus rhizosphere microbial communities from Kellogg Biological Station, Michigan, USA - KBS K1-50-2 metaG | ecosystem: Host-associated > Plants > Roots >...
TAGCGCCCGCCCGGGTCCGAGAGGTTGCTGGCCCACCAGTGGGATCGCAGGAGCATGCCTTCCGGCATGTGACGGCGCCAGAGCTCGAGGGTCTTACCGAAGACCGCGACCGTCATCCCCCGGCCGAGCAGATGGGCAGCCGTCGACAGGCCGTAGGGACCCGCGCCGACGACGACCGCGTCATAGTTCACGGAGAAACCGGACGGCGGCGAGTTCGGCATGTCCTTGACCCTCATGCGAAGTTCTTCTTCAGACGGCTCAGGTTTGCTCTCGTGACCGTCCTCGCCGCATAGCGCGTGAAGTCGCTCGCCGCGCTGAGAGCGGGAAGAAGGTCCTTCCAATCGAGATAGTCGTACGCCATGGGCTTGAAGAACGAGAGGGCAAAGCCGAGGACGGCGGGTACCGGCGGCGTCACTCCCGGCCGGCCCCGCTGCTGGAGCGCAGCGATCGTGGTCATGAGGTCTCCCCGGAGATAGCGCATCCATGCGCCCGTGCGATAGCTCCGCACCCTGTCGATCGGGCCTCCGCTCGCCCATTGATAGAGCAGGTAGGGGAAATCGACGCCGCACCGCACCGCGATCTCGACCGACGCGGACAGCCGCGGGTTGATCTCCATCAAGTAGGCCCGCCCGTCCGCGTCGCGCCGGAACTCGACTTCGGAGTAGCCCTCGAGCTCGATCTCGCGCACCAGCCGTTCGGCCTGGTCACCGGTGTCGGCGGGAACGGCAATGCTCTGGCGCAGCACCGATTCCCCGCCCAGGGGCGGGCTCATCCGCTTGGCCCATTGCGCGAAGCGTGCGTGCATCTCGCCGTTGGCATACAGGAAGCTCACGGCTTCCCGCCGTCCGGAGAGCAGCTGCTGGAAGAGCACGACGCCCCCGAACCGCGTCAGCTCGGCGACGGCCCGGAGCGCCTCCTCGGAAGTGGTCACGAGCCGGGAAACGACCCGGGTGCCCTTCGGTCCGCCGCACAGCCAGGACTCGCTCGGCTTGACGACCGCGGGCAGGCCGATCTCCCGCACCGCCGCCGGAACCTCGGTGACCGTGCGCACGACGAGGCCGCGTGGCATCCGCAGCCCCAGCTTGCTGGCCACGGCCAGCGTCCGCTCCTTGCTGACCGCAATGGCCATGGCCGGTTCCTTGGCCAGAGCGATGCGCGCCCGCTGCTCGACCCGAGCGCGATACCGGAGGAGCAGGGCGATCGTGCCGTCATGCCCGGGAATGAGGACGCGCGCACCCGCACGGCCCAGCAACTGCTCCAGGCAGGCGAGGTAGCCGTCGGTCCCGAGGTCCACCGGGCACACCGACGCTTGCTGGCACCAGCGCGACGAGAACGCCGGCACGTCGCGGGAGACCTCCAGCGCCGCCACCGACAGCCCCCGCCGACCAAGCGAGCGCACGGTGGCGAGCGACTGCCGCAGCCGCGCATCCAGCACCAGCGCATCGAACGCGGTTCGGCCCCGGAGGTCCTGGGCGCACCCGGCACGCGGCTGCGCCTCGTCTCCCGATGGAACGAGCGCGTTCTCCCTTCCTGATGGGATCTGGACAGCGGAGCGATCGAAATGCGCCATCATGGCCAACACAGCCTCCGTCACCACCCAGGGGCGTCCGAGGTCGGCTGACCCGAGCGCCTCTGTTGGTCCAGCGGACGTGATACGGCGCTGCTGAGATCCTCCTGGTCGAACCAGCCGGAGGAAGCGGCGCCCGGAGGCCGCAGCAGCCGCCGCGCCGTCCGGCGCGCGGCGCGCCCGAGGGCGAGCGCCCGCTGACAGAAGAACCCGCGCCAGAACGGTGGATACAGCTCCATCCGCCCCAGCTCGCGGGCCCGCTGCGCCCACAGGAACTTGTAAGGCTCGGACCCGTGCAGCAGGTCGTACTCGGCCGCTCCCTCTTCGAAGGCGCTCTTGATCGCCAGTCCCATGGCGACCAGGCCCACGCTGAGCTTGGCGAGGGCGGGGTCGAGGCCGGACTGGTAGAAGAGGAACGCGCGGCCGTAGCGGAAGCCGTAGAGCGAGGCCGCGGTGCGGCCGTCCAGCCGCAGCTCCAGGAGCCGCAGCCACCCTCGAGCCAGGGCCAGCCGGCTCACCGCCTCGTGGAACGCGACCAGGCTGGAGGAGGCGAACGCCTCCGACCTCCCGCGCTCCCGCCAGCGCGCCCGGTGGAGCTCGATGAGCCGGGCCAGGGCGGGCCCGCGTTCCTCTTCCGCCGTGATGCGCTCCCAATCCACCGAGAAGTGTCGCCGCAGGTTCCGGAGCCGCCGCCCGAGGTTGTAGCGATGGGCCGAGCCGAGCGTGGCGAGGTACTCCTCCCAGGTATGCCCGGCCAGGGGGACGTAAGGGCACACGTCCGTTCGCACCTGGCGGCAGGTCCAGCCGGCGGGATCCAGGCGCTCGGCCAACCGCCAGGCCAACGCGTCGGCGCGGAGCTGGTGCAGCTCGAGCATGGCGCGCCCCGCTCTCAGGTGTTCGGCGAGCGCCGGCACGGCCTCGTCCTCCCACCCGCGGCGCACGATCAGGTCCAGGTAGTCCGAGCCCACGGTTCCCGTCCCCAGGAACTGGAGCGAACGGAAGGGGAGCAGGCGCTTGAGTTGCGGCGGCGCCACGGCCAATGGCGCAATGGCCACGAGCTCCCGCCCGCGGCGGACGGTCAGCAGGAAGAGGCGCCGCCGGCCGGCCAGGTGCCGCCACCAGGTGTAGAGCCACTCCCAGGTGAGGAAGAGGTTGTCGGCGGCGCTGTCGTCCATGAGCGCATCCCACTCCGGCGCCAGGTCGGCGAATCGTTGAGCGTCCTCGATCCGTTCCACGGTCAGCACGGCGCTCATGCCTCGGGCTTGACCGGCTCCAGCACGACCTGCAGCTCGTCGATGCCGCCGACCAGATAACAGAGGAACCTCTCGCCGAAGGTGGGATGCGAGTCGAGCAGCCACTGGACCAGTCGCGCCCACGCGCGATAGTGGCGAGGCCACTGGTGCTCCTCCATGAAGTACTTGAGCCGGATGCGCGCCACCCTGAAGCGCGCCCGCGTGTAGTAGGAGTAGTCGTTCTCACCGAAGTACCCGAACGACTGGGACGAGAAGGCGCGGCGGTGGGTGGGGTCCTTCCACGCGAACGGGCCGGAATAGTGCGGGGTACGGATGGTCACGCAGCCCCCACGACGGGTGATGCGCCAGACCTCTTCCAATACCGGCAACGGGTCGGCGAAGTGCTCCAGCACGTGGTTCAGCACCACCTCGTCGGCACAGTCGTGGGGCAGCGGGTACGGCGTCGACTCGAGGTCGTGCACGAGGTCGACGCCGGGGAGGCGAACGGAGTCCATGCCGAACGCCCCCGCCGTCTTGCGCGCGCCGCAGCCCAGGTCGAACACGGCCGGCAGCCCCTTCTGCCGCCGGTCGAACAGGTAGGCCTCGACCTCCGGGCGCGCGTCGACGCGATGCAGGGCGGCCCTCATCTGACGAATGCCTGCAGCGCCCGTGGATCCGCCAGCGCCCTCAAGAGAGAGGCGAGCGGCGGTCGGTCGGCCGCCTTGATCAGCTCCCACCAGAGCCCCTCGCCCGCTGGAGCCGGGCACGGCTGGCAGCTCGCGCAGCGTCCGCCGCGGGCGTGGACGATGCGGCGCACGGCTCTCAACAGACCAGGCTGGTAGGGTCGGTCGGCGATGTGGCAGCCCAGCAGCCGAGCCACCCCGCGGCCCGAGATGTGACTCGGGGCGAAGGACCGCCCGGCCACGCGGAACATGGCCAGGTCCGGCTCCGAGTCACCGATCGCGATGGTCTCGAGGTCCTCGCACCCGGCCAGCTGAAGCAGGGCCAGAAGGCCCTTGCCCTTGTCGACCTCGCGGGCCAGGATCGTTGTGTCGAGGAAGGTCTGGTGGACCGTGAGGCGCGCCAAGCCGGTCTGAGCCAGCGCGCCCTGGACCAGCGCCTTCGGCAGGGGAACCGTGCGGCCGCCTTCGTAGGCATAGGCGCGCACGGAGTGCTCACAGCGCTCGTTGAGGAACACGCCCGGGATCTGCCGCAGCCGGTCGGCCAACCGCCGCAGCTCGGCGCGCGACTCGGGCGTCACCAGGATGCGGCTCCGGTCCGCCACGGCGTCCCACACGACGCTGCCGTACTCGGCCACCCCTCCGACGCATCCGTAGGACCGGCAGTAGTCCTTGACTTCCCCCAGGGTGCGCGCGGTGTTCAACGCGACCGCGGCGCCGTGGGCGTGCAGCAGCGAAACGGCCTCCACGCCCGCCGCGGTCGTCGATGGGAACCCGAAGATGTCCTTGTCGAGCACGCCGTCGATGTCCATGGCCACGAGCGGCGAGCTCCAGCGGGGAGGGCGCGCCGGCCGGCACCGCCGCCCGCAGACCCGCGCCGTCAGCGCGGTCAAGAAGGCCCGGGCCTCGATGTAGCCGCGGTTGAATTCAGCATGCCGGTGGCTCAGACGCGGATCCTTGAGGTTGTCCAGCGCGGCGCTGAGGGCGGCCGTTCCCGCCAGCAGCTTGTTGAAGAAGAGCCGCTCTTCGACCGCCTCGTCGCCCGAAGCCTTCCGGTAGTGCTGAAGGAGCGCCTCCTCTTCCGCGGCCGAGAGATCGAAGTGCAAGATGGCTTCGGCCAGGTCGTAAGCGGGGTCGCTGACGTTCAGCTCCGTCTTGCCCAGCCCGTGCTGCTCGAAGTCCGTCTTCAGGAGCGACCCCGCGCTCCGGATCCATTCCTGCCGCCGCATCTTGCCGTCGATGAGCGTCGGCACCGGGCTGGGGCGTGACAGCTCGTGTCGCAGGCGGGCGCGCTTGAGCATCGCGGCGGGCTTGGAGCCATACGCCCCACTCAGCGCGCCAGCCAGCAGATCAAGGCCCTTCTGGTGCCGCGTGCCGAGCCCCGGACCGGGGTCGGCATCCAGGCGAAGCGCCCGCGCGCGGGCGGCCACGTAGGAGGCGACGCGGCCCGGCAGCGCCGCCCGGTCTTCTGCGAGCCACGGGACATCCGGCTGAGGCAGCCACTCCATATAAAGGATGCCCCGGCGCAGCCCGAGAACCGGGGGCACGAAATCCGACAGCGCCTCGGCGGCCAGGAAGGCGTGATATCCGAGCCAGCCCCAGCCCACGCTCTTGACCAACACGTATCGGGTCTCGGTGCGCCCCGCGCGGTCCCGCAACGCGACCTCGTAGACCCGCTTGAGGCGGGTGTGGAACTTCTCATCCGAAAGGCGCTCCAGGCGGCGGTTGAAGCGCTCCGCGGCCGCGCTCGCCACCACGCTCGCCCCCGCGTAACCCCGCGCGCGGAAGTACTGCTGAACCTGTCGTTCCACGGGCTCCGCCTCGATCAGCCGCTGTTTTCGCCACTCCTCGGGTTCGAGGGTCAGCACGGTGGTTCGGGAGAGGGGCAGGGACTCGTAGCCGCGGTTCCAGTCCCGGTGGGTCGGATGGACCGGCAGTAGCACCACGACGTTACCCGACGGCACGCCGGCCCGGCTCAACAAGTCAACCGCCCGCGCCAGCGTCGTCCCTGTGTAGGCGGGCTCGTCGACCACGATCGCCAGCCCTCCCCGGGCGGCGCACCGGGCCAGCGCCGCCCGCTCCCGCGCCCCGCCGCCCTTCTTCGGGCGCACGGTCACGGCCTCCACGTTGCGGAAGCCCCGCACGGACAGGGAGGCACAGATCACAGGGGCGAAGTAGGAGCCGGCGGTGCGCAGGCCCACGACGAGGAGCGCCCGCTCGCGGTCGGGGAACGCGGAGGCGAAGCGGCCGGCCATCTCGACGACGTCGTGGTGCGTGAGGTCCTGCGTGCGGAAGGCCGCCGGCACCTTGGTACGGCACGCCAGCAATTCCGTCGGCAGCATGCGGCCGAGCAGGGCGGCCAGCTCGGCCCGACCACTCGCCGCCGCGGCCGGCGCAGAATGCTCGTCGACCACCCCGGCCTGCAGGAAGCCATCGAGCGCCGAGCCCCACGCCGCACGCCAGGCCCGCAGGCCGCGCAGCCGTCGGGCACGGTGGCTCCGTCCCGCCTCGAGCAGCCGCTCCACGATGCTGGTCAGGGGCCGTAGGGGCGGAAGAAACGCCGCCGCCTGGGAGAAGTCGTAGCCGTCCCCGACCAGATAGTCGTCCACGGTGTCGGCGACGGCACAGGAGAGCAGGAAAATGTTGGCCACGACTTCCTCGCGCTGCCACTCTTCGGGCGCCTCCTCCAGCCTCGAGAGCTCTCCCCTCAGGCGGTGCGTCACCTCCCCCACCGTGGGGAAAGCGTCGAGGCACCAGGCGTAGCGTCGGTAGAAGCGCGACTCGGCTTCCAGGAGCCGGTGCGGCAGCGGCCGAGGGGGATGTTCCCCCATCGGCGACTGCGGGCCGACCGAGTCGACAACGGTGCCCGCCAACAGGCTCTCCCCGGCCGACATCAGGCTCTCCTCTCCTTCAATTCCTTCAACCCCGGCGGCGCCGGCCGCCAACCCTTCCTCGCCAGCAGGGCCAGGTAGAAGTGTTCCGTGTCCCTGACCATCCGCTCGTGCGAGAAGCGCTCGACCACGCGCTGGCGCCCGGCCTCGCCCATCCGCGCGGCGAGCTCGCGGTCCTCGAGCAGGGCGCAGATGGCCCGGGCCAGGGCGGCGGCGTCCCGCGGCGGCACCAGGAGGCCGCTGACTCCATGCTGCACGGCTTCGGGGTTTCCCCCGACCGCGGTCGCCACTACCGGCACGCCCGCGGCCATGGACTCCAGCACGGCGTTGGACAGGCCCTCGCTCAGCGAGGGCAGCACCGACACGGTCACCTCCGACATCAGCTCCGGCGCGTCCCGCCGGAAACCCGTGAACACCACGCGCTCGCCGAGGCCGAGTCGGGCCGCGTGGGCCTCGAGCTCGCGCCGGTAGTCTCCCTCGACGACCACGCCTTCTTGGACGACGCGGCTCTCACCCACGATCGCGAAGCGCGCCTCAGGGAAGCGGGCGGCCACGCTGGCGGCCGCCTCCAGGAAGTATTCGATGCCCTTGAGCCGACTCAGGCGCGCGAAGACCGCAACCAGCGCGGTGCCGGGCGACAGACCCAGCTCGCGGCGAAGCCGTCCCTCTCCATCCCCAGGGCGGAACCGGGACAGCATGATGCCGTTGCCGATGATCGTGATCCGGTCGGGGTTATAGCCGTCCTCGACCAGCCGCTGCTTGATTGCGTCGGCGTTGACCAGGATGTGGTCGGCCAGCCGGCAGGCCACACGTTGGACGCGCCGCTGTGCCGCCGTGAGGTGGTCGCCGGTATCGCGGATCGAGGCGACGATCGCCGGCACGCCGGCCAGCCGGGCCGCCGGGATCCCGAAGACGTTGGTGTAGAAGCCGTACGTGTGCACGACCTCCATGCGGCGGCGCCGGAGATCGCGCGCGAAGCGGAGCTGCTGGCGCAGCGTGTTGCCGCCGTAGAGGCGATCGATCCGATATTCGGCCAGCGGCCTCCGGGTGGCCTCGATGTCCTCGAGGCAGTCGCCCCAGCGCTTCAAGCAGGCGAAATGCACGTCGAACCGGGAAGGGTCGAGGCCGCGAGCCAGGTTCAGGACCTGCCTCTCGGTACCGGCGGTCACCAACGCAGTCAGGAACTGGAGCACCCTCACCGCGTCCGCGCGGGGGGCGTCCGCCTTTCGCGCAAAAGCCTCGCTACCGCTCATGGCGCACATGTCCATCGCCCGATCTCCGCGGCGGGGCCGAGCTTCCGGTCGATTTCACCGGCCGCCACGGCGAGGCCCGCCAGGTAGTAGAAGTAGAACTGGTACGCAACGGGAGCGAAGAACGCCCCAACGCCGAAGGTGATCAGCGCGATCTCGATGCCTTCCGCCAGGCACGCGAGGTCGCGCGAGTCGGGCCCGCCGCCGGCCTGGCGGCGGACGGACCGCACCTTCCTCACGCAGGACGTGAAGAGCAGGCCGAAGAGCGTGAGTCCCGGCAGGCCCAGGTCGACGGCGTATTCGAGGTAGGCGTTATGCACCTGTTTCCAGGTCGCGCCCCTCACTTCGTTCAAGGCTTCCGTGTCCATCCCCATGCCGGCGCCGATCAGCGGGTTGGCGATCACGAACCGCACGGCGGCCACGGTGTCGCTCCAGCGCGCCTGGGCCGACCCCGTGGGATCGCTGTCGATGTCGGCGATGGTGGCCAGACGCGCCAGGTAGGAGCTCGGCAGCAGGATCGAGCCGCCGGCGCAGACCAGCACCGCGGCCAGCACCCAGCCCGTCAGGCCGCGCCGGACGAGCCGCCACAGGTAAAGACCGACGCAAGCGGCCAGGCTCAGGAAGCCACCACGGGAGAACGTCACGATGACCGCGGTCGCCTCCAGCAGCACGATCGTCAGGAGGAGCCCGCGGGCCATCGCGCTGCGGCTGGCCAGCAGGAGGCCGACGGCGAGGGGCAGCAGGAGGTTCAGCATCAAGGCCAGGTCGTTGGGATTGGCGGTCAGCCCCCCCTCGTAGCCGACGATCCGGTTCTTGTCCATGAACGCGCCGGAGGCGAAGTTCTTGAGCGCCGTCAGCGCGAGCGGCACGCCCATGAGCGTCAAGCTCCACGCGAGCGTGCGCAGCCGGCCGAGCGTGTCCACGACATTGACGAGCAGCCAGAAGATCGCCACCGTCTTGAAGTAGATGTCGAGGAGGAACGAGACGCTTCCCCCCGGCCAGTAGGACGATGGCACGGTGATCACGGCCCAGACCACCAGGGCCGCGGTGAGCACGATTTCCTTCCCCACGACGGTCAGCGGGCGGCCGTGCACGACGCGGTCGCCGAGCGTCGCCGTGATGCCCGCCACCGCCGCGAGGAGCGCGATGCGAAGGGGCCGCAGGGCGGGAACGAAGCTCTGGGGCGCCACCACCAGTATGAACGTGAACACCAGGAGGCCCCGGAAGGCCAGCGAGCCGCTCGCGCTCCCGGACGCGCGGGCGGTGGCCGCCGGCCATCGCCGCTCGATCCCGGCGGCCGGCGGCGGGCGCCACCATTCGGTGCGAGGCAGGGAGTTCATGAGCTCACGGATGCGGGTTCCGATGCGAGATCGAGAATCGCGCGGGCCAGCCGCCCCGCATCGTGGCGGACCCTGGGACCGGCCGCCAGCAGGTTGGCCACGCGGACGCGACACCCGAAAGCTTCGAGCGCCTCGCGCTCGACGGAAAGCGGATACGCGCCCTGCGCGGCGTAGCGGCGGCGGACCCGCTCGGCGAGCGGGCTCGCGTTGACGATCACGTCGTGTACCGGCAGGCCCGGCAGATGAGCGCGCAGGGCCCGAAGGTGGTCGGGGGCGCTGTGCCCGTCGGTCTCCCCCGGCTCGGTCATCAGGTTCATCACCAGCACCACGCGGGCGCGGGAAGCGCCGATCGCGTCGGCGAGCCCTCGGGCGAGGAGAACCGGGATGAGGCTGGTGTACAGGCTGCCCGGCCCCAGGACGACGCAGTCCGCGCCGGCGATCGCCTCGACGGCCTGCGGCAGCGCGGGTGCCGCCTCGGGTCGAAGGCGGATCCTCCGGATGCGACGGCGCTGCCCGGCGATCCGTGATTCGCCCCTGATCCGGGTGCCATCCTCGAACTCGGCCTCGAGCGTGACGGCTCGCGCCGTCGCGGGAAGGACCCGACCGCTCACGCCCAGGATGTCGCCGGCCGCCTCCACGGCACGTTCGAACCCGGTCTCCATCCGGCTGAGCGCGGCCAGGATCAGGTTGCCCAGGTTGTGACCCGACACCTCCCCATCGCCGTCGAACCGGTAGCCGAAGAGGCTGGCCAGCGTGCCCGGACGCTCCGAGAGTGCCAGCAGACAGTTGCGTACGTCGCCGGGCGGGCGGATCCCGTACGCTCGGCGGAGCCGTCCGGAGCTGCCGCCGTCGTCGGCGACGGTCACGATCGCCGTGAGGCGCTCCCGGTCGGGGGCCTCGCGCGCGTCTCCGTCCGCCGGGGCCAGCGACGCGCTCAAGCCTCGCAGCACGACGGGAAGCCCGGTCCCGCCGCCGAGCGCCACGATCCGCCGCCACGCCGGTATCCGGCCGTCGACCGTCGCGAGCGGGGGCGCGGCGAGAGCGTCAACCCGCAGGAGCATGGGCTCCGCTCTTGAGGCCGCGCATGCGGATCGGCTCGTCGAAGATCTCGACCTCCCGGAAGCCGTTTTCGCGGAACCAATGGAACACCTCCGGGTAGAGGAGCTTCCACTGGTAGTGCGGCGTGTACCAGTCGAACGTGTCGAGCCAGCGCCAACGCCAGTCGGCGTGCATCGAGATCGGGAACAGCGTCGAGAGCACCTTGCCCACGCCGGGCAGGCGGTACGGGTAGTACAGCGGCACGGCGATGGACGACAGGGCGAGCATCGCCCGGACCGGGAGCCGGGTGGTGACCTTGCGGATGGTGTCCGGGAAACGCTGGCCCAGGCCGTTGCGCCCGTAGAGGTACACGGCCAGCCCGCCTCCGGGCTTGACCATCGCGGCCACGCGCTCGAAGGCGGCCCGGGTGTCCGGGGTGTGGTGAAGGACCCCGATGGAGTACGCCATGTCGAAGCTGGCCGGGCGGAAAGGCATGCCGAAGATGTCGGCCTGCACCAGGTGGACCCCCGCGCGCCGGCCGATGTTTTCCCAGGCGGCGTCGACGGCCGTCGTCAGGTCGATGCCCACGACTTCCCCGCCCTTGCCCGCGACGACCTCGGCATAACGGCCGGCCCCGACCCCGGCGTCCAGCACGAGCCTTCCCTCGTAGTCGGCGGCGTTCCAGCCGGTGGTGTCCGCGAGCGCCTGCTCGGACTGCCGGGTGCCGTTGAACGAGTCGAGCTGCACCCGGGCGAACCGGTTCCACTGGAACCCGAAGCTGGACGCGTACTGCTGTGAATCGACGAACCGCGGGACCCCGCGGACGATCGGGTACTCCCGTCCGCAGCCCGGCGAGCGCAGTCGGCCGGTGATCACCTCGGCGCGGTCCTCGGCTTCGACGTGGAGCTCGAGCGCGTCGCCGCACGATGGGCAGACGAGGAACTTGAGGGCTGAGGTTTTCATGGATACGGTTCCTTATGGCACGAGGACGATGTCACCCGGGCGGAGCTGGAAGTTGGCCTGGCTGGGATCGCCGCTCCGGACCTTCTCGTAGTCGAAGGGGATGCGCTCGGTCTTGTCGCCGCTCGAACGGATCACCACCACCCGCGAGCGCGAAGCGAACTCGGTGAAGCCGCCGGCCATCGCCAGGACGTCCATGACGGTGGCCGCACTCCTGAGCTGGTAGCGGTCCGGCTTGGGGACCTGGCCGATGACCGACACTTTGAAGCTCCGGACCTCGGTCACGACGACGGAGACCTCGGGGTGGGGCATGTACTCGGCCAGCCGCTTCAAGAGCTGGTCGCGCAGCTCCATCGGCGTCAGGCCGGCCGCCTGCACGTCGTTCAGCAGCGGGAGGGAGATCTTGCCGTCGGGGCGGATGGGAGCGGTGCGGCTCATGGCCTCGTTGTTCCACACCGAGATCTGAACGATGTCCTCCGGTCCGATGCGGTAGACGGCGTCGGCGGGCGCCTCGTAGCGGGAGACGGCGGCGGGGACCCGACTGGCGTCCGCCGACAGCACGAGGAGCATCGATGCGAGAAAGCTCGAAGTCATGTTCTTCTCCCGGGGCTCACGCGCGCGCGACCGGCGCCGGCTCGGGCGACGGCCGGGGTCCGCTGCCGGCCAGGCGCAGCCCGGCCAGGGCAGGGCGCGCGGGGGGCGCCTCGCTCCGCGGCGCGGCGGACCCGGCGGGGTGCACGGACTCGCGGCCGCGCAGCACGATCTTCACCGTCGCAAACAGGATCCGGAGGTCGAGCCACGCCGACATGTGCTTGATGTAGTACAGGTCGTACCTCATCTTCTCGATCTCTTCCTCGAGGTCGTTGGCGTATTGATAGCGGACCTGGGCCCAGCCGCTCAGCCCGGGACGGACCATGGAGCGCAGCGCATAGTAGGGAATCGTCTCGCCGCAGTCGGGCGTGTTGCGCATGACCATCTCGAAGAGGGGCACGTTCGAGACCGGATGGGGCCGGGGTCCCACCAGGTTCATGTCACCCTTGAAGACGTTGAGGAGCTGGGGCAGCTCGTCCAGGCGGAACTGCCTCAGCCGTCGGCCGACCCGGGTCAGGCGGCCATCGTTGTCCTTGACCCACTCGGAGGTGGCGCCGACCGCCGGCCGCATCGTACGGAACTTGATCAGCTTGAACAGCCGCCCGCCCCGCCCGACCCGCTCCTGTACGAAGAGCACGGGGCCGGGGGAGTCGAGCTTGATGGCCAGCGCGATGAGCGCGAGCACCGGCGCCAGCAGGACGAGGGCCACCGCGACCAGGGGCAGGCTCAGGACGCGGGCGACCTCCAGGTCCACGCGAGAGGCCCGGAAGTGCTCGCTGAAGATCAGGCTGCTCGGGGTCAGGGCCTCGATCGCGATCTTCCCCGTCAGCCTTTCGTAGGCCTGGACGCCGTCCTCCACCAGCGTCCCGTGCACGCGCAGGTGGAGCAGCGCCTTCACCGGCATGCTTCCGCGCCGGCCCGAGAGAGCGACGATGACGCGGTGGGGTCGAACCTCCTTGATGATGCGGGCCACGTCCTTGAGCGGCCCCAGGCGGGGGCAGCCCGGCAGGGGCGGCCCGGAGCGGTCCTCGACGACGCCCACCACCCTCTGGCGAAGATCGGGGCGGGCATGGATCTCGGCGATGAGCTCTTGCGCGAGGGGCCCTCCCCCGATCATCAAGACACGATGGTGGTGCGGCCTCGCCGACATGACCCGATAGGCGCCGGCCCGCACGCCCAGCACCAGCGCCAGCGCGACGGCGCCGCTCGCGAGCAGCCGACCCTCGCTGATCGCGCAGTGGCTGAACGCGCCGTGGGCCACCATCACCAGCGTGCCGGCGGTGATGGCCTGGGCGAGCCGCGGCGCCGATTGGCGGAAGCTCCGAACCTGGCGGAAGTCGTAGAGGTCGAGGCAGTAGAATACCGCGATGCTGCCGAGCGTGAGAGCCAACGCGTGGAGGACCACGGCGGCGGCCCCGGGCCCGGGCGGAGCGGCCGTCCAGACGAGCGTGCCGACGACGGCACCGAACACGACGGCGGCATCCACGACGGCCAGGATCAGCGCCATTGCTGCCGCCGGGCCTTCCGGTCGCGCTTCCACGAGTGCCGCCACCCGCCCGCCGCGCGAGCGGACTGCTCGTGATAATAGCCACCGTAATACTTTCCGTAGTAGCCGGACAGGGGCCGATCGTCTCCGTTGAAGACGATTCCGAGCAGCTTGGCCTCGTCGAGCGTGCTCAGGGCCGCACCCAGCAGCTTGCGGGGCGTGCGGTGGGCGGCCACCACGAGCAGGAAGCCGTCGATCCACTGCGACATGAGCTTGCAGTCGGGGACGAGGAGCACCGGAGGTGTGTCGAGCACGACGTACTCGTAGGAGCGACTGGCCTGCTCCAGCAACTGACCGACACGAGCCGACTCCAGGGCCTGGTACGCGTTGGCCGGCGGAACGCCGGCGGGGAGGACCGCGAGGTTGTAGGGCGTCGACTGAACCACGTCGCTCAGCTCGAGCCGCTCGTCGCAGGCCGCTTCGGCCAGGCCGGGACGGGTCGGGCTGAGTCCGAGGTTGGCGGCCACGAACGGCCGGCGCAAATCGGTGTCCACCAGCAACACCCGTGAGCCGGGCGTCTGGGCGAGCGTGGCGGCCAGATTGATGGAGGTCGTCGTCTTGCCGTCGCCCGCGGCCGGGCTGGTGATGGCCACGATCGTGAGAGGCCTGGCCGCCCGCGCCTCGGTGATGAACTGGCGGAGGACGCGGTATTGGTCGGCCTCGTACGAGTGCGGGGACAGCAGGCTGGCCAGGTGGTCTTCCACCTCGACGGTCGAGACGGGCTCGCCGGGCCGAGGCACGGAGACGCGGCTCGATGGCCGGCTCGTGGCCTCCTCCGGGAGCGGACCGACCTCGTCCGGCTCCAGATCCAGGCTCATGGGATGAGAAACGCGATGGTTGGGCATGGGCGTGTCAGGGCCGGCCCCGGGCCATCATCAGGACGATGCCCTCGTTCTCTCGGGCGACGCGGTGGACGCCCTGCGCGACGACCCCCACGGCCAGGAGCATGCCGGCGGCGGCGAGCCAGAGGCGGCGGTGGTGCGCGCGGCGATCGCCCGCGGTGACGATCAGCGGGATGCTGACCAGGACGGGGACGCGCGTGAAGGACCGGACGTCGTCGGCGGTGTGGACCGACGTGTCCATCCGGTCGGCGATCCAGGCCGCGGCCGCCGCCATCACCAGGGACCCGAAGAACGCGGCGAGCAGGAGCGCCATTCGGTTGGGGGCGGCGGGACCGGTGGGCGCGATGGCCGGGTCGAGGATCCGGAAGGGCGACGCGGCCAGGACGCCTCCCTTGTCGTCCTCGAGCTGTGCCTCCTCGTAGCGCTTGCGCAGCGAGTCGTAGAGGTCGCGCGTCGTCTGGTAATCGCGCGTGATCGCCAGGTAGCCGCGCTGCCGCCGGGGCGTGTTTTCGAGCCGCCGGATGCGCTCGGCCACCTCTGAGTGCAGCCGACCCTCGTTGGACCTGAGGGTCCCGATCTCCGTCTCCACGTCGTTGAGGGTTTCGCGAAGGCGCGCCGACCGGCTGGCGGCGCTGGCCGTGGCCGCCCCGGACGCCCGCCCCGACTCCGCCTGCGCCGCCTCCTTCTCGAGCGCAGCCACCTCTTCCTTGAGGCGGATGACTTCCGGGTATTTGTCGCTGTAGTGCCGGCTCAAGTCTGCCAGCTCGTCTTTCTTCCGCTCCAGCCTGCTCCCCGCCGGGCCGGCGCTGGCCGAAGCGGGCCCCGCGTCCGCCGCGTCGAGCTGCCTCAGCAACTCGTTGCGCCGGTCGACGGCCCTCAGGCGCTCGTCGGTCGCGGCCCGCAGATCCCCCTGGACCCGCTCCAGGTTGGCGAGGTTGGCCTCCGCCGCTTGAGGCAGCTCTCCCGAGTGCTCGTCCTGGAACGTGCCCAGCACTTGCTCCTGCTGCTGGAGGTTCGCCTTCACTTCGTCGAGCTGCGCCTTCAACGTCTGAACGGTCCCGCTCGCCTGGCGCTCGCGGATCTTGCGGTCCTCCTCGAGGTAGAACGAAGCGACGGCGTTGGCGACCTTCGCCACCACCTCCGGGTCCCGGCCGCGGTAGCTGATGGCGAAGGCGACGGTGGAGCCGACGCCGTTCGGCGTCGGCTGGACCTTGGACTCGGTCTGGACGTCGCGCCGCATCTGGCTCACGGCGGCCTCCATGGGGGCCTGCCGGCGGAGCTCGGGATAGAGCCGCAGGCTGCCGATCAGCCCTTCCAGCCGCGCGCGGCTCAGGATCTCCTGGTTGATCAGCTGCAGGCGCGTTTCCAGCTCTCCAGCCATGGCCGCGGGGTTCCGGCTCTGCTCGACGATCACGGTCGCGGTCGCGCGATAGATGGCAGGAAGGCTGAGGGCCAGGCTCACGCCGGCGGCGGCGGTCAGCGCGAAGACGGCCAGCGCCAGCCACTTCCGGCGGCCCCAGACTTCGGCGACGTGCTCGAACGGCTGCGGTCCGTGCCCTTGCATCCCGTCCCTCTCAGTTCCCCGCCGACGCCACCGCTCGCAGCACGAACGTGTTGTGCACGATCTCGGCGTCGGGCCTGGCGAGCCCCGGGACGCCGCTCTGGAAGTTGAACTGGTGCGAGGCGGACAGGGAGAG
>Ga0070698_100004319_pt1 | contig 15628 bp, 10 predicted proteins | sample KBSK1502metaG_FD_65477 | JGI IMG/M metagenome (GOLD analysis project Ga0070698, IMG submission 65477) | Corn, switchgrass and miscanthus rhizosphere microbial communities from Kellogg Biological Station, Michigan, USA - KBS K1-50-2 metaG | ecosystem: Host-associated > Plants > Roots >...
CCAAAGTCAGCATGTCCTGGAGTATCAACAATATTGATCTTGACAGGCTTATTTGTGGTGGGGTCAAAAAGTGTGATGGCAGTGTTCTTGGCAAGGATGGTAATGCCGCGCTCACGTTCGAGGTCGTTGGAATCCATCACGCGTTCTTCGACGTGCTGGTTATCACGGAAGGTATGGGACTGGCGCAGCAAGCCGTCCACGAGGGTGGTCTTGCCGTGGTCAACGTGCGCGATGATGGCGATATTTCGGATATCAGTTCGTTCAATTTGCATTTTGTTTCCTATCTGGTGACAGGCTCTCGCTGTCATGGGCGGGATGACCCCGCCCCTACGGTAAATTTACACACAAAAACCCCCGACGGGGAAAGGCCGAGGGTTTTTCTTGAAGGAGATAAATCGTTCGGCGTGCGGATAGTATCTTATCAGATTATGATGATTTTGGGTAGTTATAATGTATATTGGGAGTGCCCAAAAGAATGGGCTAATAGCTGTTTCGCCACAGAGATCACTGAGTTCATTGAGAAAAAACTCATAGGTCTCGGTGCGCTCTGTGGCTAAGCCCACGAAATTAGACACTCTCTGTATATGAAGTATATAAATATATATTCTTTTTAGAAACTTGGTTGTAATTAGGCTTAATTAATATTCTCACCTTTTTTGTTTTGTGAATCATTCTCAGTTGATGCCGATAAAATGCCTCGTTCCCTACCACCGCCTTGTGGTGGACCAATAATTCCCATTTCTTCAAGTTGATCTAGTAGGCGTGCTGCGCGTAGATAGCCAATACGCAATCGCCTCTGTAACATTGAAGCAGAAGCACGATGACTCTGGCGGACGATGGCTATCGCTTTTTCAATAAGATCTTCATCTTGATTTTTTTCAGGCTCGGTCAGCAACTGTTCCCATGGAGGTCTCTCCTGAGAAACAGGTATCACTTCTTGCCAGTGCATAATTACTCTTTCAATTTCCTGGTCTGTGATCATGACGCCTTGCAAACGAATTAAATTGCCAACTTCAGGATTAAGGAAAAGCATATCACCTCGACCTAGCAGACCTTCCGCACCCGTCGTGTTAAGTATGCTACGGCTATCCCCGCTTGAAGGAAGTGCAAAAGCTAAACGTGCAGGAAAAAGTGCTTTTCTCTTCATTACTGCATTCGTGAAAGGAGGTCGCGTGGCAATAATCAGATGAATCCCAACAGCATCAGCTGATTGTGCGAGGCGAATTAGAGCATATTCTGTTTGTTCAGGTACCAGCATCATAAGAGCTGCGAATTCATCGATAAAGACCACAATGCGTGGAACATGTGCCATATTATGATCAGGCTCGATTGATCGATAACGATTCTCCATTTCAATTATTAGCCAGCGCAACACGCTTAGAATGCGATCAATGTTTACTTCCACTTTTCCATAGAGATGTGGCAAGCCATTGAAGTGCCATAAACCAGCCCTCTTTGAATCGATCATGACCATGCGCAAATCTTCAGGTGAGTTATTCATCGCTAGACTTGTAGCAATGGACGCGATACAGACAGATTTACCGGAACCTGCTGAACCTGCAATCAGCAAGTGTGGCATGCGCCCTAAGTCGGCAACCAGTGGCTGGTTGCCGACATCGCGTCCCAATGCGATTGCCAGCGGCGCTTTAATTTTGTGAAACACATCGTTTTCAAGGATCGAGCGCATTCCCACAATTAATTTGCGCGAATTTGGCACCTCAATACCTAGGTATGGTTTGCCGGGCACTGGGGCTTCTATACGAATGCGTTCTACTGCCAATGCGAGCTCTAGATCGTTTTGTAATGAAGCAATCTGTGCTATTAGCTTCTTCATCGGCTGTGTATGTCCTTCCGCAGGACGACCACGCCTCTTTATAAAACCAGGCTGTACAGCAAACTGCGTCACAGTCGGACCAAATCTGAAACCAATCACCGTTGCAACAATGCCAAACTCAGCCAAGGTCATTTCGATCATACCCGCCATTCGATTAATCAATCGCTCATCTGGGCGCATACTTTGATCTGGGAGCAAAATGCTTGGCAAAGGTATGCGCTCATCACGTTCTCGCGTGCGTAATAATTTTTGAATAAATAGGTTTTTTATTCTGGCATATTTTGCTTTATCTTCTGAAATTTTCTTCGCTTCCACTCGGCGCGCAACGTCTTTTGTCTTGTGTGCTAGATTTTCTTTGATCTCTAATTGTGATTTTTGCTGATGCCTTTGTTTCAAGGACTGAATTAAATTGTGATAAGTTATTTCTTTTCTCTCACCAAAGTAATCTCCCCATTGCCAAAGCCTAAAGCGCCATGGTGGTTGGCAGTCTTCTAAGCGCAAGGGGATAACAAAAATAATATCTTCCGGTTTGTATAGGGAAATATCATAAATCAGGCGAAGTTCCTTTTGAACCTATCCTTCTTTATTGATTGCTGTGTCAGATATGAAGACAATTACGGCATCGGCTACATCTAATTCCTTTTGTATTTTCAAGTCCCAATCTTCCCCTAGAAGAAGGCGGTCTTCATCTAACCACGAGTCAATCCAACCTTCAGTTTTGAGTCGTTGGTGCAACTCACGTACAGTAGGTTTGTCCTGCGAGGCGTGGCAAAGAAAAACACGAAGTGGTCGGTTTTGAGGTTCTGGCATAGAGTCCCCTCGCGGTGAGGTTGTCAAAATTATACGATAAAAGCCCCCTACAAAGATTTACAGCCTTAGCAATATTATGAAATTACTATTCCGAACTTGCACAGCGAAAGCCAAGGTTGTCTAAAGGTAAAGAGCCGCTGTCACGTTTCGATGAACGAACGAGGTAATCGACATCGATCCACGAGCCACCTCGCTGCACATGAAACTTTTGTCCAAAATCACTGGACACAGTAGGATTTCCACCAGGATAAACATCATACCAATCATTCACCCATTCCCAGACATTGCCAGCCATGTCATATGCGCCATAGACACTTTTCCCCGCCCCATAGCTCTTTTCCCTGGAAGTATCCCCCACAGGATTGTTATAGTTCAATAAATTGCTATTAGGAGGATCATTGCCCCAGGGATAAATACGCGCGTCTATGCCACGTGCAGCTTTTTCCCATTCGGCCTCGGTGGGCAATCTTCTGCTTGCCCATGAACAATAGGCATCTGCTTGATTCCAATCCACATAGATGACTGGAAACTCATCAAATTCAGATTCGCCGTAATAGCTGGAGCGATTGCGAGAACTGGAACTAGATGGCGGAGTACATTCTGCGACCGAGACACATGCAAAGTATTGTTTATTGGTCACTTCGGTTTGGTCGATCCAAAAGGCATCTAGAGACACCCTGTGGAGAGGTTTCTCATCGTCAGAGCCATTATCACTCCCCATTTCAAATTCACCTGCGGGCACATAGACCAAGGTCATGCCGTCTTGGGGAGAGACCAGCGTACTACCGATCCCTAGTGTTGGAACAGACGTGGGAGGGATGGGCGTTTCGGTATTTGCTGGAACCAACATGGGTTGAGTTGACGGCACGGATGTCATTGTAGATGTTGAAACCAATTGAGAAGTGGGTGTTGGTATGGGTGCTTCTTTTCCAATGCCCCGAAACAATGAGCTGATGCCAAATATCCCGAGCGCGGCAATCAGCAGGATGCCCGCGACAATCCCGTAGGTGCGAAGATTGGGGGTCTTCCCCTCATCCATGCTCCCGCTCCCAAACGGCAGCGGAGTAGCTTTTGTAATTTGTGCTTTTTTTGGCCCAACAGGTTTTTCTCCGGCAGGTTTAATCAGTTCTTCAATATCATCCTTTTTTTGCTCAAGTGCCTTGTCCGCAGCAACCTGTTCTTCCTGCACCACCTTCCGCACTTCGCTGGAGACCGGATGTGTAACTGCCTCCAATGGAATGTTTAAGTACCTGTGACGAAGTCTTTCCATCGCCTCCATAAAATAACCGGAAGGGATGTCGAGTGCGTTGTAGCGTGGAATGGCATCAAGTTTTCCGGTCAGCTTCTCAATGATGGATGGTGAGCCAAAATTGAAGCCATCAAAGAGAAGTGGGATGATGTTACGTTTTTCGTCTACTGCAGTTTCGATCTCACGCCGGAGCCAGTCACCGGGCTGACTACACCGGTCTAATGCGGTTGGAGTGAGTACCAATATGAAGTGAGCCCGCGCTCGAATATTACTGACAATGATCTGCTCAAAATCTCCACTGGAAAGGCTGGAGAAATCGAAGAACACATCATATTTCTGGCTGGTCAGATATTGATAGACCGCCAGCGCCCAGGATATATCCTTGCGACGGTAACTGATGAAGATCGTCTTTTCAATGCGTGCCATGAATTGCTCCGATTACGAGAGATTATACTCAATAACATGTGCTATAATCCTGCCATTATGCGATACGAACGCTCGAATAACACCGTCCTTTACATTGGCATGCGCGGATTTATCTTCAACGCTCCTTCTATAAACGCGCCTGTTGCTCGAAGATAGTTCGTTCTGTCATTCAGTCTTTCGCCGCAGGTCGCAACCTGCGGCGTTTTTGTTTAAGTCATTCGATAAAATATTGGAGTACTTATGATCTCGATCACAGTTTCAAATGCAACCCTCATCCTTGGTTCCCACGTCATCTTTCGGGACCTCAACTGGGAGATCCAGCACGACCAGAAGATCGGCCTCATCGGTCCGAATGGTGCAGGAAAGTCTTCGCTTTTCAAATTGATCATCGGGGAGCATGCCCCTGAAAAAGGCGGGACAGTTATCCGCGCCAAGGGTGTGACGGTTGGTTACCTGCCGCAGCACCCTGAATTTGAGCCGGAGAAAACAGCTCTTACGCTCGCGCTGGAGGGCAATCCGCGCATGGCAGAAATAGACAGTGAGTTGCAGCGCATCGAGAGTAAATTAAGTGACCCTGCTGTCTACAACAATACAAAATCTCTCGAACGTGTGTTGGATGTCCAACATAAATTATTGGAAGAGTTCGAGTCGTTGGGCGGGCTGAACTATGCCTCGCGCGTCCGTGAGTTACTGCGCGGACTAGGCTTGCCTGAATCCGATTTCGATAAGCCGATCCGCGCCTTGAGTGGCGGACAAAAGAAGCTCATCGGGTTGGCGCGGCTGATGTTGGCTCGCCCGTCTGTGTTGCTGCTCGACGAACCCGATAACCATCTCGATATGCCTGGTAAGGCGTATCTTGAGAAATTGATCACTGAATATCCAGGTGCGGTGGTCATCATTTCACACGACCGCTATATCCTGGATGCCATTGCCACACATATTGCTGAGATCGAGGATGGACGCATCACCACATTCATTGGGAATTACACTGATTTCATCATAGACAAAGAGGAACGGCTGGCGCGTCAGGAGGAGTTGTATCAGATCCAGCAGCGGGAGTTTGGGCGGCTTGAGATGGCGTTGAAGCGCTACAAGGTATGGGTCATTTTCAATGACAAGTTTGCAAGCCGCATCCATGCCATGGAAGCGCGCATTGCAAGGATCGAAAAGATCGAGCGCCCCACCCTCGAGCGCCGCAAACTGGGTCTGGAGCTCAATGGCTGGCGCGGGTCAAATCAGGTGCTTGAGTTGGAAAACGTAACGAAATCCTTCGCTCTGCCTACTTCGGTCAACGCAAATAAACAGAGCGACAGAATAATTCTAAATAACGTCAATTTATTGATCCGGCATGGCGAGCGCGTGGGATTGATCGGTGCGAACGGCGCGGGAAAATCTGTGTTGCTGAGGTTGATATTGGGAAAAGAAATGCCGACGCTCGGAGAGATCAAGATCGGGCCTAGTGTGAAGGTGGGATATTACGCACAGGAGCATGAGACCCTGGATTTCAATCAGACCGTGATCGATGCCGTGCGCCTCTTCGGCAATATGAGCGAGTCCAATGCCGTGTCATTTCTCATCCGCTACCTGTTCTCGTATCAACAGACCACTCAGCACATTGGGTCACTTTCAGGCGGTGAGAGAAGCCGATTGCAGTTAGCGTTGCTTGTGCTCTCCGGTGCAAATTTTTTGTTGCTCGATGAGCCGACAAACAACCTTGATATCGCCTCTGCTGAAGTATTGGAAAACGCGTTGAACGACTTCAACGGGACAGTGTTAGTCATCTCGCATGATCGATATTTTCTGGATCGAACGGTCAATCGGATATTCGCGCTGGAAAATGCGAGTATCACGGAATACATTGGCGGATATAGCGACTACGCGGCCAAGGTGAGAGTCAATGCAAATGCACAGAAGCAAGTTCAGGCGTAGAAAGAGACGAGGCCGCATCCAAAGAGGTGAATTTGAAGCACAAATGAGTCTCAGTGATGCGAAAAAGCCTTTTAAAAAGGCATATCGCCGTCAAATTGACGGGAAGGGTTCAATGGTATAATTTCCGCCCGTATGCTTCAAGAACCCTCCTCACAGAAAACAAAAGTATGTCCTACCTGCGGAACGCGGCTGAGCGAAAATGCCACGCGCTGTTTGGTGTGCGGAACCGAACTGACCGCAAAAGCCGCCGTGAAATCAAAGAAGGCCGAAGGCACGATTCAGGCCAGCCGTATGCCAGAGATCACACTTGGCCTGCCTGCCGCACTCGGTGCGCTCGTGGTCATTTTGCTGATTGGCGCAGCTGCGGTGTATTTCAGCCTGCAAGCAGGCATTGGTGGGCAACTCACTGAACCAACGCTTGAGGTCACTCCGTCTGAAACCGCGACCATTACGCCTACAAGCACAGAATTATCCACGTCCACTTCGATCCCCACCGAAACGCCACTGACACCTTTCGATTACACGGTTCGTGCTGGTGATACATGCGGCGGTATTGCAGTCGCATTCGGCGTCTCAGTGCAAAGTATCGTCATCGTCAATAACCTGCCAACCACCTGTATTATCTCGGTGAACCAGGTATTGAAAATTCCATACCCAACGCCCACCCCTGCGCCGCCGCCCACAGAAGTTCCCAATGAAGCCACACAGACCGCGAATGCCTGTGAAAAGGTCCCCTATAACGTCCAGGCAAATGACACGCTTTCAAGCATTTCTCTAAATTACAACGTGCCGCAGGATGCGATCAAGTTTTACAACGGGCTTTCAACAGATAATGTCTTTATTGGACAGTCCCTGCTGATACCGCTATGTGCGAGATTTGCAACTCCTGGACCTACCCCAACAGCGACTCTGCCGCCTCCTTACCCCGCCGCCAATTTGCTCCTGCCTGCAGACGGCGCGGCCTTCACTCTGGCAAATGATATTGTCACATTGCAATGGGCCTCGATCGGCACGTTACTTGAAAATGAACGATATCAGGTGACCCTCGAAGATGTAACCTCGGGCCAAGGACGGCGAATCACCGAATACGTTCCAGATACGAAATTCATTGTACCCACTACTTTCCGACCCAATGACAACCTGGCGCATGTTATCCGCTGGTGGGTAACGACTGTCCGCCAGAGTGGCGTGGACGAGCAGGGACAAGCCACGTATATTTCAGCGGGTGCCATTAGTGAGGAACGTGTCTTCACCTGGGTGGGAGTGGCAGTCGAAGGTTCACCCAGCCCATAGTCCAGAAAAAGCCCAGAAAGAAGCGAGAATCGTTATCATCCCCGTCGAATAGTTCGGCGGGGATTTTCGTTTGCCCAGAATCCTTGACAGAATCTGTAAATTGAGTAAAATATTTGAATTATTCAATTTTGTGCATAATTCAATAATACGGAGTTAGACATGTCCCCTTTTGCTCTTAACCTTGAAAAAACCCGCACCGAAAATTCACTCGTAATGATCGAGCCTGTCATTAATGCCTTTGGAAGTATGCTTTTAATTTCAAAGGGTGAAGATGACCCGGGCATTCACGAATGGGTGACAAAGACGCGCGCGCAGATGTCCAGCGAGGAACGGTTTCGCCACAAACTGGTGACGATCGGTTTTCATTATTCCATTTTGCCGGATATGACCGGTGGAACGTTTGAGACTTATTTAGCCCGCCTGGATGCCACCCCGCCATCAGAATTTCGCGAACGTCTGCTGGAGGCGTATTCAAAAATTTGTATAACAGATGAAGCTCAAAAAGATGCACTTCAGCCAGTGGATTGGGATGAAGTTCTCCTGTCTGCTGAAAATTACGTGGAGTTTCTGAAATATCGTTTCGGCGAAGAATTAACGGACGAAGAAATAGAGACGCGCGCGTATCAATATGTGATCGACCCTGCCGCGCTCAAACAGTTGGTCACGGGGCACATCCGCTGGTTTTGGAAGAATCACCTGCAAGCCGAATGGACGCGTGTGCGCCCCATGCTGGAAGAAACCGCAAAAGCGTTTAACCAGATTGACGTCAGTGATATGACGCGGCTCGAAACCATCCAATTTGTGACGGGCAAGGAATACAACGAAGCCAAGTGGGGCGATGAGTTGGATAAAGCGAAAAACCTGATCTTTATTCCGAACGCTCACCTTGGACCTTATATCCGTCACGCCAAATTACAGGATAACTTCTACCTATACTTTGGGGCACATTTGCCCGAAGGTTCCGATATACGCGTACCTGAGTTGGACCGCGCCGAGATCGTCGCACGGCTTTCGGCGCTGGCAGATAACACCCGCCTGAGCATATTACAAATGATCGCGGAAAATGGCAAAATGCGCTCACAGGAAATCATGGAAGCCATCAACCTGAGCCAGCCAAGTGTTTCGCGCTACCTGAGCCAGCTTACTGCCACAGGCTATTTACAGGAAAGGAGAGAGAACGGAGCAAAAGTATATATGCTCAACGATGAACGTATTGAAAAAACGCTCAAGGCGGTCAGCGCCTTTTTATTGGGTCGGACCTAGTTGGTTTCGTAGAAGGAGCATCAAATGAATACCTTTCTTGATGAGCAGACGGCTGAATACAACCGTCAACGTATATTAGATGAAGTGAAACAGATCCAACTTGAAAAACTGGCTCTCAGTTCTCAAATCTATCGCCCCGGCATATTCGAGCGGACAATGTTCAGGCTTGCAAATTGGATGATCGCCACAGGCAAACATCTCCGCAAACGATATGAAATTCCACAGGTCAATTGTAATCACACACCTGCCCGCAACCTTGCTCAATAGAGCTTCGGAGAATAATGAACGCTTTACTGGAAAAGACCAAGAAAGTTTATGACGAATATCCACGCGCATTCTGGATCTACAATCTTATTGTGTTCATAGACCGCCTCGGCGGATTCATGCTCTACCCGTTCTTCGCGCTGTATCTGACTCAAAAGTTTGACATTGGCATGTCCACGGTTGGAATCCTATTCGCGATCTTCTCGATCTCCGGGATGGTTGGCAGCGCGCTGGGCGGCGCGCTGGCAGACCGCATGGGTCGCAAGGTCGTGATCATCATCAGCCTGGTGCTTTCCTCACTTAGCGCGCTGGGCATGGGCTTTGCCCCCACACTGGGAATCTTCATCGCAGTGGTAGCGGTCGTTGGCACGCTGTCGAGCATTGGTCACCCCGCGCATGAAGCTGTCGTTGCAGATCTGCTCCCACCAGATAAACGTGCCGAAGGCTACGGCATCATCCGCGTCATCTTCAATCTGGCGGTCATTATTGCACCCCCGATTGCAGGCTTGCTCATCGCCCGCTCCTACCTGACACTCTTCATCGTGGACGCGGCCATCAGTTTGATATCCGCCACAATTGTCATCTTCGCGCTGCCTGAGACAAAACCACAGGCACACGCGCATGCAAAACCCGAAAGTATGAAACAGACATTCGCGGGTTACGGACGCGTGTTCAAAGACACTCGCTTTGTGGCATTCATCGGCGTGACTGTAATGATGACGCTCGTCTACATGAACATGAACTCCACACTTGGTGTTTTTATGCGCGATCAACACGGAATGCCGGCATTAAGTTTTGGCTCACTGCTCAGCCTCAACGCAGTCATTGTGGTGCTCTGCCAATTCTGGGTGGCGCGCAAACTTGAAAAGTACAAACCCATGTTGATGATGGCCGCAGGCTCGCTACTCTATGCAATTGGCTTCGCGATGTATGGCTTCGTGCCAACCTTTGCGCTGTTCGCAATTGCAATGATCATCATCACGATTGGTGAAATGATCGTCTCGCCGTTCCAACAATCAATGGTGGCAAGTTTCGCACCTGAAGATATGCGCGGGCGCTATATGGCAGTTTCTGGTCTCACCTGGAGTATAGCGTTTACGGTCGGCCCCTATTTCGCCGGGCTCATCCTCGACAGCCCTAATCCAAATTTACTTTGGACCATCTGCGGAGTGATCGGGCTGATCGCCACCCTTGGCTTCATCGTGCTCAACAAAGTACACCACTCCCCCGTTCCAATTGTCGAACCAGCTGCTGCGGATTAACTCATACCGGGAACTTCCCCTCACAATGGGACAGGTCTAACGCATGGACCTGTCCCTATTCTTTTTAATGCACCATGTTTAGTTCTCGAATATTGCGGTGCGCTTCGAACGCAAATGCCGCGAATGAACGTATTTTGCAAATTTTTCAGGGTTTATTCGTCTATTCGCGCAATTTGCGTTTAGTAAATCTCGACAAGCAACTGCTCACCCTTTAGAATCCTCTAATCAATCACTCTACGGAGAAGTCATGGACATACGAGCCTACAACCGCGACGCCTGGAATAAAGAAGTGAATAACGGCGCTAACCGCTGGACGCAACCTGTTAGCAGGGAAATTATCGCAAAAGCCAAACAGGGAGAGTTTAGTGTTGTTCTCACAGAGAATATTTCTGTTCCAAAGAATTGGTTCCTATCGCTCAAAGGTGCAGATGTATTATGCCTTGCATCCGGCGGAGGCCAACAGGGGCCCGTCCTCGCAGCAGTCGGCGCGAATGTGACGGTCTTCGACAACTCCCCAGGCCAGTTAAAACAGGATCAACTTGTGGCTGAGAGAGAAGCGCTTTCCATTCAAACAGTCGAAGGCGACGCGGCCGATTTATCCGTGTTTGCAGACGAGTCGTTCGATCTGGTGTTTAATCCATGCTCGACAGTTTTCATGCAGGATGTGCGCGCTGTTTGGAAGGAAGCCTATCGCGTGCTTCGCTCTGGCGGCATTTTAATGACCGGCTCGATGAATCCTGTTCATTACATTTTTGATCTATACAAAGCAGATGAAGGTATTCTTGAGATCGCGCATTCCGTTCCATATTCAGATCTGACGAGCATCTCACAGGAAGAATTGGATGAACTCATCGAAAAGGGATTGCCCATTGAATTTGGACACAGCCTGACAGATTTGCTTGGCGGGCAATGCGCGGCGGGATTCATAATTACAGACATGTACGAAGATTACATGTTGGATTCGCCCTTGCACAAATATCACCCCAGCTATATTGCGACGCGCGCGGTGAAAAGGTAACAAAAGCACAACACGCAAAAGTTTGTGCTATCATAAAACAGTGCATTCGATTGAGAGACGGCTACAAACTTAGACTCAGATATTAACAAAATGCCCGAACTGACCACCGATTTTCGATCCCTGCCGGAGGAATATCAGCATGTCATTCAGCTGGCACAGGATACCTATCAGATCACCGTCGCTCCACTGCAGTTACTAGTCGGGGGCTGGTCGGGCGCGGTCGTCTATCTCGTCAGTATTTCGTCAAATGAAACCCGGCGTGTTGAGCATTGCATACTGAAGCTGGATCGCAAAGGTAAGTCTGCAAAATCGGACGAGGTCACCCGGCACAATATCGTGTTGAGCAAGTCCACGCCTGAGTTTGCTCGCGAGCATATTGCCGAGTTGGTCTTTGACCGCGTCGAACATGACGGCGCAATTGCCATTTTTTATCGAATCGCCGGTCAATCCCTGCTCAAGTATCGTCCCTTATCGAACTACGAACGGCAAAGCCAGCTCAAAACCATATTTGTAAAAACCAACACCATTCTTTTGGATGGGTGGAATTCAAATCAAACATTTCAACAGGCAGTTCATCCACAAAAGGTATTAGAAAAATGGCTGGGCTTTCGTCTTGACCCGGGCGGGAATATTGAAAACTTTTTACAGAATATCTGCAAGGTCAATCCGGACATCGCAGGCTTGCTCATCAATGGACATGTATTTCCCAATCCATTGCTGCTTGCGCGCAAACCTGAACAATGGGGCAAGGCTCGCACTATCGATATTTCAACTGGATACATTCACGGCGACCTGAACACCAACAACATCTTAGTGAAATTTTCCGACGACAAAGAATCTCTTGAAGGCTACTATCTGATTGACTTTGCGCTCTTCAAGGACCAAATGCCGCTGTTATATGACCAGCGCTACCTGGAAATATCCTATTTGATGCATGCTATGTCACAAATCTCCTTTGCCAGGTACGTCAACTTTCTCACCGTACTTGCAGTGGCAGATATCCCTGACCCGCATAAGGTGCCGATCGAGATGTCGGGCGTGAGTGCCGTGATTGGGTCTGCTCGAAGCGCATTTGCCCAATGGGTGGAAGCGAATCATCCAAGTCTGCATGATGACCTATGGGGACAATATTGGCTGGCAGGAGTCGCCGCCGGACTGACTTACTGCCATAAAACTGGTATGTCCGATGAACAACGACTGGCCGGATTAATCTACGCCGCCGCCAACCTCAAACGTTATGCTGCAACGTTCAACCTGCCTACACCAACAAATGTTGAAATGCTCTATGATGAAAACCAATCGAACACGGACTCACCCGGCACACCCCAGGCAAAGAAAATAAAGCATAATCTTCCCACTCAACCCACTCCGTTCATCGGCCGTCAGGCGGAGGTGGCGGCTGTGAAAGACCTCCTGATGCGGAGTCCACAAGATGTACGTCTCGTTACCCTGACTGGCCCTGGCGGTACAGGAAAGACTCGTTTAGCGCTTCAAACTGCCTCAGAACTGACCGATCGCTTCACAGATGGGGTTCATTTTGTTGACCTGGCCCCCATCCGCGAGCCTGAGGCTGTCCCCACTGCGATTGCCCGAACGGTCGGCTTAAAGGAAACAAGTGACCGGCCGCTAATCGATGAGATTAAAGAACAGTTGCGGGCTAGGACGATGTTGTTGCTCCTCGATAACTTTGAACAAGTCACTTCTGCGGCACCCATGATGGGGGAACTGCTCCAGGACTGCCCTCACTTGAAACTACTGGTAACCAGCCGGGAAGCATTGCACTTGCGCGGTGAGCATATCCATCCCGTGCCTCCGCTCGGACTACCAGGTGCCGACCTCAAACAGCAGACCATGGAACAATTGACTCAGTATGAGGCGGTCCGGTTGTTCATCGAGCGGGTCCTGGCAGTGAAGCCAGATTTTGAAGTGACGAATGAGAACGCACCCGCGGTCGCTGAGATCTGTTTCCGTTTGGATGGCTTGCCTCTTGCAATCGAACTCGCGGCGGCGCGGGTCAGGTTGTTTTCACCTCAGGCTCTGCTGGAGCGAGTGGGCAGCCGGTTGAATCTGCTTCGCGGAGGGGCACGTGATCTGCCAGTTCGACAACAAACTTTGCGCGACACAATTGACTGGAGCTATGAGCTGCTTGACACGGATGAACGGCGGTTGTTTGGGTTGCTCTCGATATTCGCCAGTTGTACGTTCGAAGAAGCCGAAGCCGTAGCTGCGGGAATCGATCAGCTGAAGGGAATGCGGATGGACATTCTCGATGGGCTGGCTTCCCTTGTGGATAAGAGCCTGATTCGACAGGTGAATCAAGGCGCCGGAGAACCGCGACTGATCATGCTGGAAACGATCAGGGAGTACGCTGCAGAACGGCTGGAACAGGATGCCGAGTTCAGCGCCGCCGCCCGCCGGGCATATGCAACCTACTTCGCGGATTTCACACAACGTCAGTGGAAACGCCTGACTAGCGAAGGCAGAGAGACAGCGCTAAGGGAGGTGGAATCTGAAATCGAGAATGTGCGAACCGCCTGGCGCTATTGGGTGGATGAAAGGAACCTGGAACAACTCACCAAGTTTGTCAACAGCCTGTGGTTATTGTACGATGCCCGGGGCTGGTACCATGATAGCGTCAACCTCACGAACGATTTACTGAATGTGCTAGCTTCCACTCCTTCCACGCCGGAGCGCTTCCAGGAGGAGATCATGTTACAAATGAGCCTGGCACGCGCCCTCATGGCGACAAAAGGCTATACCGAAGAAGCCGAGCTGGCATACACACGCGCTCTAGAACTGTGTGACAGCGCAGGTGAAATTCCCCAGTTATTCCCAGTCCTGCGCGGACTGGCTTCTTTTTATATCCTGCTCACGGAACATGAAAAATCGATACAGATGGGTGAGCGCATATTGCAACTGGCAGATCAACTCGATGATCTGGACATGAGGATGGAAGGGAATATGGTCCTGGGCTATAACCTGGCGTTTCTCAAAGATCCTCAGATCGGCCTCGATCACCTTGAAAAAGCAGTGGCCTCATACGATCTCCAACGCCAGCGAGTGGGGCGTCTTGGTTTTGGTCCTTATCCGGCAGTGGTTAGTCTTACAGTATCTGCCTTGTTCCTCTGGATGCTCGGATATTCCGATCGCGCCTACAAACGCGCAGCCGATTCGATTCTGCTCGCCCGCAAGGTCAATCACCCCTATAGCATCGCCTATGCCCTGTTCCATAATGGTTTGCTCAACATGTGGCTGAAGAATTATGAAATAGCCCGGGAGAGTGCACAGGCACTTCAGGAGCTTGCGGAGGCCCACGGATTTCGGATCTGGAACGCAGTTGGCTCGTGTCTCCTCGGTGCAGCACTGGTGGGCTTGGGTTCAGTAGAGAAAGGTCTCGCCCTGATCGAACAGGGGTTGGATGCTTACCGTGGCATCAAGACCCCTCCGGTCTTTTGGCCCATGCTGCTTCATCTTTGTGCAGGCGCATACAATGCGGCCTCGAAACCGGAGGTTGGCCTGCATATGATGAACGAAGCAATAGAAATCGGATCTTCAAGCTCGGCAAGAACAGCCGTGTCAGAGTTCCTCATCCTGAAAGCCGCACTTCTCCTGGCGCTCTCATCTGATAACGCGGCTGAAGCAGAGGTCTTGTATCGACAAGCTCTACTCAATGCCCAGGAAGTGCATGTCCCAATGCTTGAGCTGCGGACTGCAATCGGATTGAGCCGTTTATGGCACGAGCAAGGTAACAAGGAACAAGCACAAAAAGTGCTCAACGAGGCCTATTCAAAAATAACCGAAGGCTTCGCTACGGCTGATATGAAAGAAGCCAGTGCGCTTCTCGCCGATTTATCTGAATGAAGCCAAATCATAATGAAATCGGTGTGGGTGCGACGGCGGATTTAAGTTTGCGTGTGAGTATTGCCACACTCGTGAGAGTCCTTTTCGAACATCCCAAAGATGGTGAATGGATGCTGGCGCTGGAACGCAAAGCAACTCTGCACGAAACGGAAAGCGGACGCGTCATAGAAGCGAAGGCTCAGCCCTTCGGCGGGGCGATCCGCATATTGGAATTGAACGCCATACATGATCTGACCGGGGACTTTCATTTTGACAGCGAACGTTCACGCTCCGAACAGGACTTCCGCATCTTTATTCGACCATCAAACTGGTCAGCCGTCCGAGAGTTCTGTATCCAGCACCTCAGCTACGTAGATGATTCCATCCTCGAAACCGACCCAACTCGCGAACTGGTCGAAGAATTTGACGATGCGTTAAAG
>Ga0070698_100004321_pt1 | contig 15616 bp, 14 predicted proteins | sample KBSK1502metaG_FD_65477 | JGI IMG/M metagenome (GOLD analysis project Ga0070698, IMG submission 65477) | Corn, switchgrass and miscanthus rhizosphere microbial communities from Kellogg Biological Station, Michigan, USA - KBS K1-50-2 metaG | ecosystem: Host-associated > Plants > Roots >...
TCCGTGGCCGCCGGCATCACCACCGCGCTGATCGAGCGCCGCCTTGGCGCGGACGTTCCCGTGGTGCGGGTCATGTCCAACACGCCGGTCCTGGTGGATGAGGCCATGAGCGTCATCTCGCCGGGCGCGCACGCCCGCCGTGAGCACCTGGAGCGGACCGAGGAACTGCTCCGCCCGGTGGGCAAGGTGCTGCGGATCCCGGAATCGCAGCAGGACGCGGCGACGGCACTATCCGGCAGCGGCCCGGCATACGTGTACTTCCTCGTCGAGGCCATGGTGGACGCCGGGATCCTGCTGGGCATGCCGCGTGGCACGGCGATGGAAATGGTCACCCAGGCGGTGTACGGAGCGGCAACCATGCTGCGTGAGACCGGCGAGCACCCCGTGATCCTGCGTGAGGCCGTGACGTCCCCCGGCGGGACGACCATCTCCGCCATCCGCGAGCTGGAGCGGCATGGGGTCCGGGCGGCATTCCTGGCCGCCATCGAGGCCGCGCGTGATCGCGGCGCCGAACTGGGCGGCGCCGAACGGGACGGCAGGGAGCGGCGCGCCTGACATGACGAGACCGGGGCGGGGAGCGGCACGGTGACCTGCACACTGCACGTCGCGTGGGACCACCGGCTCGCCGGGTACGACTTCGGCCCCGAGCATCCGCTGGCACCCGTGCGAGTGGAACTCACGATCGAGCTGGCCCGCGCGTTCGGCCTGCTGACCGCCGCAGGTGTGTCAGTCGCCGCGCCTGAGCCCGCCACCAGCGCCGAACTCGAGTTTGTCCATGACCCGGAATACATCGCCGCCGTGCGGCTGGGCGCCGCCGACCTGGCCTTCGGCCTGGGCACACCCGACAACCCGGTCTTCTCCGGCATGCACGACGCCTCGGCGCTGGTCGCCGGGGCCACCCTGGCCGCGGCCCGGGCCGTCTGGACGTCGCAGGCGGACCACGCGGTCAACATCGCAGGCGGCCTGCATCATGCGATGCGCCGCGCGGCCAGCGGGTTCTGCGTGTACAACGACCCAGCCATCGCGATCTCGTGGCTGCTGCGCCAGGGTGCGGAGCGGATCGCTTACGTCGACATCGACGTCCATCACGGCGACGGGGTGCAGACGGCCTTCTACGATGATCCGCGGGTGCTGACGATCAGCCTGCACGAGCATCCGATGACACTTTTCCCCGGCACCGGCCTGCCGGCCGAATCCGGAGGCCCGGACGCCGTCGGAATGGCCGTCAACGTGGCACTGCCCGCGGGTACCGGTGACGCCGGCTGGCTGCGCGCGTTCGACGCGGTCGTGCCGCCGCTGCTCCGGGCATTCCGCCCGCAGGTGCTGGTTAGCCAGCACGGCTGCGACAGCCACTTTCTTGACCCGCTTGCCCACCTGGAGCTGAGCATTGACGGGCAGCGCAGGGCCCACGCCGCGCTGCACGGGCTGGCGCACGAGACCGCGGCCGGCCGGTGGGTGCTCACCGGCGGGGGTGGTTATGAGCTGGTCCTCGTGGTGCCGAGGACCTGGACTCACCTGCTCGCCGAGGCGGCCGGGCGCCCGCTTGACCCGCAGCTGGCAACGCCGCCGGAATGGCGCGAGTACGCCCGCGCCCGGACGGACGTCAGCGCGCCGGAACGGATGACGGATGGCGCCGACGCAGCGTTCGTCCCCTTCTCGTCCGGCTACGACCCAGGCGACGCGGTGGACCGGGCGATCATGGCTACCCGCGCCGCGGTATTCCCCGCGCACGGATTGTTCCCGGCTCCGTAGCGGGATCCCCGGCGCGCGCAATCACGCTTGTCGCCGATGATGCCCCGATGAGGGGGGTTGCCCTTTTCCACACAGGACTTACGCTGGGGACGGAGGTGACTGATGCGCCAAAATCCGGCTGAGGCGTACAAGCACCCGCGCGGAAGTAGGGAAACATGACTGCAGCTGAGACTCCCCTAAGCGATGTCAGGTTCCTGACCGTGGCCGAAGTGGCCTCGATCATGCGCGTGTCGAAGATGACGGTTTACCGTCTGGTTCACTCGGGCGAGCTTGAGGCGATCCGGGTCGGCCGGTCGTTCCGCGTACCCGAGCAGGCGGTCAATCGGTACCTGAGGGAGTCGTTCGTCGCAGCGGGCTGACCGCGATAGACGCAGGCGGCTTCGCGGGCCCGGCAGCGGGGAGGTACCCTGTGGCGTTGGCGTGTGCCCAGCCGGTCGGCGTCGGGCCTGCGCGTTCCATGCCTGATTGCCAGTGCTTCGAGTACCAGCGCGGCAAGTCCCAGTGCGTCGATCGAGGGTGGGTGTTGTGGGTTCAGTCATCAAAAAGCGTCGCAAGAGAATGGCCAAGAAAAAGCACCGTAAGCTGCTGCGGAAGACCCGCGTTCAGCGGCGGAACAAGAAGTAACGCCGCGCGGGCACGCTCAGGCTGGTCACGGGCCGGCCGCCTGAGGCAGTGCCGGCGTTGGGCGTGGGGCCACGGCAGCCGTGGCCGGGAGACGGCGTCAGCCGGGTCGGCAGCTGGCCGGCCTGGGGCGCCGTGGGGAGGGGGATACGGTGGGGCAGCCTCCAGCGCTTGCTGGCGGCAGACTTCGCGGCACGCCGGGGGGGATGCCGGACGGCACCGCGCGGTATGGCGCCGTGCGCAACGGTAACGGAGAGCACCGCAATGGAAAGACCACCAACGGTCACCTGAACGGTTCCTGGGACAAGCTGGAGATCCCTTCCGGCGGTGACCAAGCTGCCGATCGTGACCGGGCCGCAGGGAACAGCTCGCCCCGGGCGGCTGCCTGGCGCGGGCGAATCGCGGGAGCCCTAGAGTTCACCCGGCGCCAGATGGCCGGCGAGGGCGAGATCGATCAGTTCGGGTTCGACCCCGAGTTCAACTCCCGCGTGCTGATGCCAGCGGCGCGTGCCCTTTACCAGCATTGGTTCCGGGTGCGCATGAAGGGGCTGGCGCAGGTACCTGGGGAGGGGGGCGCCCTGGTCGTGGCCAACCATTCCGGTGTGCTCCCGGTCGACGCGATCATGCTGCAGTCCGGTCTACACGACGAGCACCCGGGCCACCGGAACCTGCGGCTGCTCGGCGCGGATCTCGTGTATGAGCTGCCGGTACTCTCTCAGCTGGCCCGTAAGGGCGGCCACACCCGCGCCTGCCCGACCGGAGCGCACCATCTGCTGCGCTCCGGTGAGCTGGTCGGTGTGTTCCCGGAGGGGTTCAAGGGGATCGGCAAGCCGTTCAGTGAGCGGTACCAGCTGCGACGCTTCGGGCGCGGCGGGTTCGCCGTGTCCGCGATCCGGGCGCGGGTGCCGATCATCCCGTGTGCCATCGTCGGGGCGGAGGAGATCTTCCCGATGATCGGGAACGCGAAGCCGCTGGCCCGGCTGCTTGGGCTGCCCTACTTCCCGATCACTCCGTTGTTCCCGTGGCTCGGCCCGGTGGGCGCGATCCCGCTGCCGTCCCAGTGGATCATCGAGTTCTGCCCTCCCGTGCCCACCGACGACTACCCGCCCGGCGCGGAGGACGACCCGGCGGTGATCGCGGAGCTGACCGCGACGGTGCGGGGCACCATCCAGCGCAAGCTCGACGAGTTGCTTGTGGAGCGGGGCCCGGCCTTCGGCTGACTCAGGCGTGTCTCGCGGTGCAGATCGCGGTCCGCCAACCGCGGGTGCGGTGCGTCAGCCGCGGGTGTGGTGCGTCAGCCGCGGGTGCGGCGCCGGTGCAGCGCGACCGCGGCGGCGACACCACCGACGATCGCCCCGGCCCCGGCCGCGCTCGGCAGGGCGATCAGGGTGGCCCTGCGGCCGGAGCGGAAGTCGTGCACGGGCCAGTCCCTCGTCCTCGCCTCGGCCCGCAGGTCTGCGTCCGGGTTGACCGCGTTCGGGTAGCCGACGAGTTCCAGCATCGGCAGGTCGTTGCTTGAGTCGCTGTAGGCGGAGCAACGGGCCAGGTCGAGGCCCTCGCGGTCGGCGAGCGCCCTGATCGCCGCCGCCTTGGCCTCACCGTGCAGCAGCCCGCCGACGAGCCGTCCCGTGTAGATCCCGTCCACGGACTCCGCCACGGTGCCGAGGGCGCCAGTCAGCCCGAGCCGGCGCGAAATGATGCTGGCCAGCTCCACTGGCGTGGCGGTGACGAGCCATACCCGCTGCCCCGCCTGGAGGTGGCGCTGCGCGAGTTCCCTGGTGCCCTCCCAGATCCTGTCGGCCATGCTCTCGTCGTAGATCTCCTCGGACAGCGTGACGATATCCGCGACCTTGTGTCCGGCCACGAACGCGAGCGCGGCCTCGCGGAGGGTATCGATGTGTTCGGGGTTCTCGGCGCCGCGCACCCGGAATGACACCTGGCCCCAGGCCATCCGGGCCAGGTCCCGCGGGCCGAACATATTGCGGGCAGCGAGGCCGCGGGCGAAATAGTAGATGGACGCGCCCCGCATGAGCGTGTTGTCGACGTCGAAGAAAGCACCCGCAGACGGATCGGGCGCCGGTGCCGGCTGCCGCACCATCGCGGCCGCCGCGGAGGCCGCGCCCGCGACGGCCGCCCGGCTCTTGCGAGGCAGCCTCGGCCTGCCGCTGAGTTCATCCGGGTAGCCGGGATCGGTGCTCGGATCGGAGCCTGCTGCGCGATTCCCCCGGCCAGGCGCAGGAAGCCGTCCTCGCAGCTGCCTCATGGCGTCTCAGCTTAGCGAGGTGGGGCCGCCCGCCTTATTACCTGGCCATCCATCTGGTCGCATCCTGGGCGTGCGTCAGGCACTATAGGCTGCAATGTCGATATCCTTTCTGGCCGCGCTGGCTGGCGCCCTGGCGGCGGCCGCCGGCACAGTCATGCTGGTGGTGCGGTGCGCCCGGGCGCCCCGCGCCGACCTGATCGCCTGGGCGATCGCGACCGCTGGGCTCACCATCGCGCTGGCCGCGCAGGTCCTCGGCTACCACAGGGGCTTCGCCCCGATCACTTTCCGGGCGGTGCAGCTCGGCGCCCAGCTGATCGCCCCGCTGGCCCTCGCATGGGGGATTACCGAGGTGGCCGCGCGGAGCATGCCGGCCAGGTTCGCGGCGCGCCTGCTCCTGTCCGCGCTGGCCGTGGTGTCGGCCGTGATCCTGGGCACCGACCCGCTGAGTGCCCAGGGCTTCAGCAAGTCCTGGCCCGCCGCCTCGCTGCACTACCAGGTCATCCCGAACGCGCTGCTGACACTGCTGGCCGTCGTCGCCGTGCTCACCGCGGTAGCGGGGGCGATCGTCGCAGGTGTGCGGGCACGCGGTAATCGCGTTTGGGGGAACGGGTTCGTGGCGGTCGGCGTGGCTGGTGTCGCCACCCTCGCGACGGAGGGGCTGGCGGTCCATCTGCCGGTGAATTCCGGATACCCGGTGCTCTGCGTGCTCGCGGCCGGGTTGGCCGTCCTCGCGTCGCTGCGGGCCGGCCGGTTCCAGCCAGCTGCCCTGCGGGCCGCTGCCGGCGCGAGGGATGACACCGGCTGGGGCCCCCCGTACCAGGCCGGCGCCGTGGGCTCCGCGCGGTACAGCGCGGACGATTCGCTCGGCCTGTACAGCGGCGGCCGCGCCGCGGATGACTCGCTTGGCCTTTACCGGGATAGCGGCCATAGCGGGTACCCGGCGCCGGATGGCGGGTACGGCGACAGCAGTGCTTACGGGATGTACGGTGACACCGGCTACGGCGGCTCGGACGCCGACTATGACGGGCCGGTCACCGGGGCTTTCGAAGGCCCGATTCCCGGCGGCTTCGACGAACCGGACAACGGTGGTTTCGGCGGCCCGGACGCCGGCGGTTTCGACGGGCCGGTCACCGGTACCTTCGATCCCCTCTATCAGCCGAACGGATATGCCGGCCACGACGACGAGCCGTACGGCGTGGATGCCGACCACCTGGCCGCGGAGCCTGGCGGCCTGGCGGCCGGTGACCCGGTCGGGGTCTGGCGACATGCCGGTTACCCAGACGCTGACAACAGCGGACCGGGCGCGGAACTCGCTGCCGCCGCGGCCGCGGGGCTGGCCGCCGAGCACGACACCGAACGGTTCTACGGCCAGATCGCCATTTACACCCTGCTCGAACACGGCGCGGCGGAGTTCGACCGGCTTGCCGAGCACGTTGTCGAACAGGTGCGGGCGCTAGAGCCCGGCACCCTTGTCTATGTGGTGCACGGTGTTCCATCCGCGCCGCTGCAGCGGATCCTTTATGAGGTCTACCGGGATCAGGCGGCCTACGACGAGCACACCCGGCAGGCGTACATCCAGGAGTTCGAGGTCGGCCGCCGCCCGCTGGTACTCGCGACCAACGTGATCGAGCTCGGCGTACGGCAGGCCAAGGTGTCGCCGCTCGGGCCGCCGCCGGGACCACAACCGCCCGGGTCGCCGCCGGTGGGGCCGCGGCCGGTGGGGCCGCCGACGGCCGGCCTGCCCTACGGCACGACGCCTGGAGGCAGGACGAGAGGCGACCGGCCGCCCGGGGGGCGGGCGTTGTGACGCCCGGTCACGCGATCACGTTGTTGTCCCGGCCTGGCTGCCACCTGTGCGATGAGGCCCGGGCTGTGATCGCGAGGGTGGCCGCCGACCTCGGCGTAGCCTGGGAGGAACGCGACATCACCCGCTCGGACAGTGATCTGCGTGACTACTGGGACCAGATCCCCGTTACGCTGATCGATGGCGTACAGCACGACTTCTGGCACGTCAGCGAGGACCGGTTGCGCGCCGCGCTGAGCCGCTAGCCCTGTTTTCCGCAGGTGAGGGATCGTCTGGTTCTTCGGGCGTGGCGGTCGGCTGGATGCGTGGTGGGTGGCAGTGTGCTGACGTGTGAGACAACATGCGCAGTTCGGCGTGGCGTCGCAAGAGAAGCTGCTCGGGTCGTTGCCGGTGATAGCCGGCTTCTGTTCCCGGTTGAAGATCCGCAACATTGTGGACGAGGCTTGTCCGGTTGGTGACCTGGCCGAGCTCACGCACGGGCAGGTGATCGAGGCACTGGTGGCCAACCTCTGACCTCGCCGTCACCGCTGGTGCACGTCCAGGCGTGGGCCCGGGACTGGGCCGTCGGTGAGGCGCTCGGTGTTGAGGCCGAGCTGCTCAACGATGATCGGATCGGTCGGGCGTTGGACGCGATCGGCCCGTATCTGGACCAGATCGCCGGGTCGGTCGGAGCAACGGCGATCAAGGAGTTCGGGATCGACGTGACCCGGATCCATTGGGGACATGACCTCGATCTCGTTGCACGGCGAGTACGAACAGCTCGAGGAAGGGTTTCTCGCGCCGAAGTTCGGCCACCCCAAAGACCGCCGGGTAGACCTGAAGCAGATACAGGCCGGGATCGCGGTCACCGAGGACGGCGCCATCCCGGTGTTCCACCGGGCCTACGACGGCGGCGCGGGCGAGGTCGGCCAGGTTATCCCGATGATGAAGGCACTGCAAGAGATGGCGGTCGAGCGCCGACTGCTGGTCATCGGTGATTCTAAGCTGGTCTCCTATGCGAACCTGGCCGCCATGGACGTCGATGGTGTGACGTTCGTGGCGCCGGCGTCCAAGACCTATGTGCCCGCCGCCGACCTGTCCGGCCTGGACCTCCACGCCGCGACCAAGGTCGACTACGTCGCCGGGCGGGATCAGGGCAAACCAGCCGGCCGGCGCGGGGCCTGGCATGTCCTGGAAGACGGCATGAGCCTGGCCTAGCGCGAGAGGTGGCGGTAGAGCCAGAACATCAGGCCGTTGTGCCGCGCGCCGGTCTCGGCTTCGGCCTGTCTGGACGCCTCGACGGCGGCGTAGCCGTATTCGCGCATCCCTGCCTCGTACTCGCCGATGGCGGCGAGGAGGCCGCTGTCGCCTGGCGCGGCCTCGGTCAGGACGCGACACAGCTGTCCGGCGTCCTGCAAGGCGGTGTTCGCGCCGGAACCGCGAGCGGGGCTCATCGCGTGGATCGCGTCGCCGAGCACGGTCACGCGGCTGGGTTCCCAGGCCAACGTCGGCGTCGACGTGCGGATCCGCGCCAGGAACGTCTCGTCGACGTCTGCCATCGCGTGGAGAGCGCGCAGGTCGGGGTGCCAGGACTTGATCAGCTTCGCGGCGACCGCGTGCAGTCCGGCCGCGTCCAGCCCGGTCAGCCGGGCCTCCGGCACGCCGAAATGCTTCGTCTGCCCGGTCACCGCCCACATCAGGTAGTCCTGGACCGGCGACAGCACCGCCGAGGCCTCCTCAGGACGCTTTCGCAACCGGACGAGCCCGGTCGCCATACCGATCCGGTCGCCGATCACGGCCACGAATCCGTCCAGCAGCGCTGGCGGCACCAGTTTCAATGCCTCCTCGGTCAACGGGGTCTTGCCGTAGATAGACGCACTACCGGTGTCGACCACGGCGGCCTGCGGCAGGTACTGCCGACGCACCGCCGAGTTGACGCCGTCCGCGCCGACCAGCAGCTCCGCCTCGGCCTCGTGTCCATCGGCGAAGTAGAGCCGCACGCCCTTCCCATCCGCCTCATACCGGGTGAGTTCGCAACCGTAGACGATCCGTTCCCCAAGTCCAGCGCCCAACACCTCCCGCAGCGTCTGGCGGTTGACCGACGTGGCCAGCGTCGCAGCCGCGTAAGGATCAACGGTCGGATCGCCGTCCACGTGATGCAACTCGCGCAGCTTCTCGCTCACCACCGTGAACCGCTTGCTGGCGCTGGCGCACGTGGCCACGAACAACTCGAACAGCTCCGGCGGCAGACACCGCCCCAACGCGAGCCCGGCCCGCGCGTCGACATGCAGCCGATAACCCTGCCGACGTCCGGCCGGCGTGGGGTCCCGCTCATAGACGGTGACGTCGGCACCCGTCTTGGTCAGGCCCTGCGCCAGGCAGAGCCCGCCGAGCCCGCCGCCGACCACAGCCACCCGAAGCCCCCGCACCATGCCTCCATGCCGCTCGATGGCAACAACACTTCATACGAGTGCTGATTGCATTGTGCACGTCCCCCACGCCTTGCTTCGAAGAACCCTGCCGACAACCGCACCATCGGCCAACCCGCCTGCCACACCGAAGAGATTTTGACGATCACAGGGGTGCGGAAAACGGGGCTAGCCGGGCGCCGGGGCAGCTCACGGCCGGGTCTTGATCCCGTCCTGGGCCGGTCCAACCGAGCCCCGACTTTGTGCAAACGTTCACAAGGGCGTACCGTAAATGACAGATCTCCCCCGGCGGGCGCCTGGGAAGCCCACAGTGCCCGTAGCGTCGATCCCCTCAGGAGCGCCGGCGCATGTCCCGCCGTACAGTGTCCGCCAATGGCAGCCAGGGCATCCCCGAGGCGACCATCGCTCGCCTCCCGGTCTACCTGCGCGTGCTGTACGCGTTCGCCGAGCAGGACGTCGCCACGGTGTCGAGTGATGAGTTGGCCGCAGCGGCCGGTGTCAACTCCGCGAAGCTCCGCAAAGACCTCTCCCATCTGGGCTCCTACGGCACCCGCGGTGTCGGGTATGACGTGGATTACCTCGTTTACCAGGTGTCCCGCGAACTCGGGCTGACCCAGGACTGGCCGGTCCTCATTGTCGGCGCCGGCAATCTGGGTCGTGCGCTCGCGAACTATGGCGGTTTCGCGTCACGAGGCTTCCGCGTCGCGGCGTTGCTCGACAGCGACCCCGACGTGGTAGGCACCGAGATCGCAGGCCACGCGGTAGGAAGCGCGGACCAGATCGAGTCCGTGGTGGCCACGCAGGGAGTGTCCATCGGCGTGATCGCGACCCCGGCGGGCTCCGCGCAGGATGTCTGCGACCGCCTGGTCGCCGCGGGCGTGACGAGCATCCTCAATTTCGCCCCTATGGTGCTTAACGTGCCCTCGGGCGTTGACGTGCGTAAGGTCGACCTGTCCATCGAATTGCAGATTCTCGCCTTCCACGCGCAGCGGAGGTCTGTCGTGCGCGTAGACACCGGTGATCGCGGCTGGCCGGACGATCCCGCGACCCTGCACGCCACCAGCGACGTGGCGGGGCGGGGGGTGCCCGCATGACGAGCGAGCTGTCGGGGCGCGGTGCGGCCTGGATTGACGCGCCGAAGGGGCGCGGCGCTGCCTGGACTGAGGAGCGAGGAACGAGGAACGAGCGACGAGCGACGAGGGAAGGCAGCGCGCTAAGCGCCCCGGAGGCGCATAGGAAGCAGAGCACGAGCGACGAGGGAAGGCGGCGCCTGAAAGCGCCCCGCAGGCGAGCGGGAGACACCGCATGAGCGTGCTGGTGGTTGGGCTCAGCCACAAGAGTGCGCCGGTCGCCACGCTGGAGCGGGCCGTGGTCGGCGGCGACGCCCTCACGAAGCTCCTGCGCGACGTCTCCCAGGCGGGGAGCGTCGCCGGCGCCTTCGTCGTGTCCACCTGCAACCGGGTCGAGGTCTACGCCGAGGTGGACAAGTTCCACGGCGGCGTCGCGTCGATCTCAGAACTGCTGGCCCGGCATTCCGGGCTCCCGCTCAGCGAGCTCACCCCGCACCTGTATGTGCACTACGAGGACCGTGCCGTGCAGCACCTGCTGGCGGTGACCTGCGGGCTGGAGTCGATGGTGATAGGCGAGAGCCAGATCCTCGGCCAGGTCCGTCAGTCGCTTGGCTTCGCGCGTGAACAGGGCACGCTCAGCCGTATCCTCGGCGACCTAGGTGCCCTGGCCCTTCGCACGGCGAAGAGGGCGCACACAGAGACCGGCATCGACCGCGCGGGCGCCAACGTCGTGGGCGTCGGGATCCGGCTCGCCGCGGCGCACCTGACAACTCCGGCCGGATCGACCGGAGCCGGGCCGGCCGGAGCCGGGCCGGCCGGAGCCGGGCCGGCCGGAGACCTGGCGAGCCCGCTGCGCGGCCGCTCCGTGCTCGTGGTCGGAGCCGGCTCGATGAGCTCGCTGGCCGTCACTACGGCGGCCCGGATGGGCGCGGTCCGCATCGTCGTGGCCAACCGCACCCCGGACCGGGCGCGGCGGCTGGCCGCCGCGGTCTCCGGAACCACCGCCGACCTTGAGGATCTGACCAGCGCCCTGGCCGACGCCGACCTGGTGATCTCCTGTACCGGTGCTGCCGGGCTGGTCATCAGCGCGGACGACATCGCCCGAGCGCTGCGGCTGCGCGCTGCGCCGTCCCGGGACCGGGATATGGCAAAGAGCGCCTGGCGCCCGCTGGTCCTGCTCGACCTGGCGCTGCCCCACGACGTGGAAGAGGCCGCGGGCCAGCTCCCCGGCGTCAGCCTTATCAGCCTGGCGACGCTTGGCGAGGCAGCCGACTCCGGGCTGAGCGGGCAGATCACCCACCGCGACGACGTAGCGGCGGTGCGGGCGATCGTCGCCGAGGAGTTCGAGGCGAGGGTGTCGGCCGAGCACGCCGCCCGGGTGGCCCCGACCGTGGTGGCTCTGCGGGCCAAGGCCGCTGAGGTCGTGGACGCCGAACTCGCCCGGCTGGCCGGGCGGCTGAACACGGTCGACGCCCGCACACACAGCGAGGTCGCCCGGGCCATGCGCAGGGTGGTGGACAAGCTGCTGCACTCGCCGACCGTGCGGGTCAAGGAACTGGCTGGATCGCCGGGCGGTGATTCCTACGAAGACGCACTGCGGGTCCTGTTTGACCTGGACCCCGCCGCGATCGAAGCGGTGACCCGCGCGGACGTCGGCCTGGTTCGGCCGGCCGGGCAGGACGGCCCGCCGGACGCCGGCCCCGTGCGGCCGGCCGGGCGGGACGGCCCGGCGGCCGATTCCCCGGACGGGGCGGGGGCAGGCCGGTGAGCACCCGTACGCTCCGGCTCGGCACCCGCAAGAGCCCGATGGCCCTGGCCCAATCGGGCCGGGTGGCCAGCCTCGTCACCGAGCGGACCGCAGCCAGCATCGAGCTGGTCGGACTGAGCACGTTCGGTGATGTCACCCGGGCGGAACTGACGCAGATCGGGGGCACCGGGGTCTTCGTGAGCGCCCTGCGGGAGAGCCTCCTGGCCGGCGAGGTCGACTTCGCCGTTCACTCGCTGAAGGACCTGCCCGTCGGCCCGATGCCCGGCATCGTGCTCGCCGCGGTCCCGTCCCGCGAGGACCCGAGGGACGCGCTTGTGGGGCGGGATGGCGCCAAGCTGGCCGACCTGCCACCTGGCGCGCGGATCGGCACCGGCTCACCACGCCGCGCGGCGCAGTTGCTGTTGCTTCGCCCCGACGTGCACCCCATTCCGGTCCGCGGAAACGCCGGAACCCGCCTGGGCAAAGTTGCCTCCGGCGAACTCGACGCCGTCCTGCTGGCCTACGCCGGGCTGGCCCGGATCGGCCGCCTCGACGCGGTCACCCAGGTCTTCGAGCTCGACGAGATGATCCCAGCGCCCGGGCAAGGAGCGCTCGCCGTGGAGTGCCTGGATCGGGACCCGGGCCTGGTGGATCTGTTGTCCTGCGTGGACGATCCGGCGAGCCGTGCGGCCGTCACCGCGGAACGCAGCCTGCTCGCAGCGCTTCAGGCTGGGTGCAGCGCCCCGGTGGGCGCGTATGCTGCCGGAACGGAGATGCTGCAGCTGACAGCGGTTGTCGCGGGAGCCAACGGGGGACCGGCCGTGCGGGTGAGCGCTGGCGCCCCCGCGGCTGAGGCAGACCGCCTTGGCGGTGAGGTAGCAGCGGAACTCCTGCGCCGAGGCGCAGGGAGGTACATGCCGATGCTTTCGGAAGACATGAGCAGCGGGGACGATACACGGTGAGTCTCGGATCGACAACGAAGAAGCCAGCAGCGGTGCAGACCCCCGGGGCGGCTCAGGTGCCCGGGAAGACCAGCGGGCCCGGAGCGGTGAAGTCCGGGCTCGTTGCCTTCGTGGGCGCGGGGCCCGGGAGTGAAGGGCTGCTGACGGTGCGCGCCGCCGAGCTGCTCGCTCAGGCAGACCTGGTGGTGGGGCCCCCGGAGCTGACCGACCGGTTCAGCTACTTGCTGGGCGCCGAGGCGGTGGTCTCGGATTCCACCAGCCCGGAGCAGGACCCGCGGATGCTGGCGCGAGCGGCGAAGGCGGGCCAGTTGGTGGTCAGGCTGTACGAGGGCGATCCATTCATTTTCGGCCAGGCCGCCAGTGACGTCGCGATGTGCACAAAGGCGGGGGCACGGTTCGAGGTTGTGCCTGGTGTGCCGGCGGCGACCGCCGTGCCCGCCTATGCGGGCATCCCGCTGACCTCCGACGCGGGTGGCGACGTGCGGATCATCCACGCGTCCGACGTCAGCCGGCTGTCGGCGGACGTCCATCCGTCAGGCAGCCTGGTGATCCTCGGCGTGGAGGCCGGCCCGGTCGACATCGCCAAGCTGCTATTGGCCGTCGGCTGGCCGGATAGCACGCCGTTCACCATCACCTGGAATGGCACCACCACCGATCAGCTGACCGTGGCCTGCGCGCTCGGGTCGGTGTCGGCGGATCTCAAGGCCGCTGGGGTCAGCCTGCTCATGGAGCAGGGGCCCGCGGTCGGCGTGGTGGGCGAGGCCGCCGCCGCGCACCATGATCTCTCCTGGTTCGAGACGAAGCCGCTGTTCGGCTGGCGGGTGCTGGTGCCCCGGACCAAGGAGCAGGCGGCCTCGGTCTCGGAGCGGCTGCAGGCACACGGTGCGGTGCCCGAAGAGGTGCCGACGATCGCCGTCGAGCCGCCGCGCACCCCGCAGCAGATGGAGCGAGCGGTCAAGGGCCTGGTCACCGGGCGCTACCAATGGGTCGCCTTCACCTCGGTCAACGCGGTCCGCGCGGTGCGCGAGAAACTCGAGGAGTACGGGCTGGACGCCCGCGCGTTCGCCGGTGTCAAGGTCGCCGCGGTCGGCGAGCAGACAGCAGGCGCCCTGCGTGAGTTCGGCATCAAGCCCGACCTGATCCCCGAGGGAGAGCAGTCGGGCGAGGGTCTGGCCGCTGTCTGGCCGCCCTATGACGATGTGCTCGACCCGATCAACCGGGTGCTGCTGCCCAGGGCCGACATCGCGACCGAGACGCTGATCGCCCGGCTCACCGACCTCGGCTGGGAGGCCGAGGATGTGACCGCGTACCGCACCGTCCGGGCCGCGCCACCGCCCGCACCGATCCGCGAGGCGATCAAGGGCGGCGGATTCGACGCGGTCCTCTTCACCTCGTCATCCACGGTGCGCAACCTGATCGGCATCGCCGGGAAGCCACACGCGGTCACGGTGATCGCCGTGATCGGGCCGCAGACCGCGCGGACCGCCGCGGAGTTCGGGCTGCGAGTGGACGTGACCGCGCCGAAGCCCTCGGCCACAGCGCTGGTCGATGCGCTCGCCGAATACGGGGCAGCCATCCGCGACGCGGCGGTCGCGGCGGGCGAGCCCGTGCGAAAGCCAAGCGAGCGCCGGCGCGGCGCGCGGCGCCGTTTGAGATGAGCCGCCGGATATGAACCCCCTGGGAGCCGCAGTGACCGCTGAGTACCCCGCGTCACGGCCGCGCAGGCTACGTCGCACCGCCGCCATGCGGCGCCTTGTCGCCCAGACCAGCGTCCAGCCTTCCGACCTGGTGCTGCCGCTCTTCGTCAAGGAGGGGATCAGCGAGCCGCAGCCGGTGGCCTCCATGCCGGGCGTGGTCCAGCACACCAGGGACAGCCTGCGTAAGGCGGCTACTGATGCGGTGGACGCGGGCGTCGGCGGGCTCATACTTTTCGGCGTCCCGACGGTCAAGGACACCCGCGGCTCGGCGGCCGACGACCCGGCGGGGATTCTCGCGCTGGCCCTGGCCGACCTGTCCGCCGAAGTGGGCGGCGCCACGGTGCTCATGGCGGACCTGTGCCTGGACGAATACACCGATCACGGACACTGCGGGCTGCTCACCGAGTCCGGTGAGGTGGACAACGACGCCACTTTGGAGCGGTACGGCGCGATCGCGGTCGCCCAGGCGTCGGCCGGCGCTCACATGGTCGCGCCAAGCGGCATGATGGACGGGCAGGTCGCCGCGATCCGCGCGGCCCTCGACGGCAGTGGCCACACCGGCGTCGCCATATGCGCGTACTCGGCGAAGTACGCGTCGGCCTTCTATGGCCCGTTCCGGGACGCGGCCGAGTGCGCCCCCCGGTTCGGTGACAGGGCGTCCTACCAGCAGGATCCGCAGGCCGGGGATGCGTTGCGGGAGGTGCTTCTAGATGTGGCGGAGGGCGCTGACATCGTGATGGTAAAGCCCGCCCTGCCCTATCTGGACATCGTCTGCCAGGTCGCTGCTGCCGTGCCGGTGCCGGTGGCCGCCTACCAGGTCAGCGGGGAGTACGCGATGGTCGAGGCCGCGGCGGCCAACGGCTGGCTCGACCGGGACAGGGTGATCATGGAGACTCTCACCGCGATCCGCCGGGCTGGCGCGAGCATCATCCTCACCTACTGGGCGTCTGAGGCCGCCCGGTGCCTCGGCTGAAGGCGTCCGCACGTGCAGGTGCCTTTGCGCACACTGTGCGCATCGCTGTGGTAACAAGGGTCACCTGACCGTAACCGTTGTGCATCGTGTCGGCCTCACCTGCGGGGTGGCCTGCGGGCCGGGGGCGTCAGCGGGCATCATCGGTCAGGAGAGGGTCGTTGGTGGGAGAGGAGCAGATGGTCGCACCGGTGCTGCGTCGGAGCCGACGCAGGGACGCAGGGCGGCTGGCCGCTGCGGCCGTCAAGTACGCGGCCATGGGCTGGCCGGTATGCGCGGGAGCCCACTCGATGGGTGCCGGTGCTGGTGCTTCCGCCGCGTC
>Ga0070698_100004324_pt1 | contig 15611 bp, 15 predicted proteins | sample KBSK1502metaG_FD_65477 | JGI IMG/M metagenome (GOLD analysis project Ga0070698, IMG submission 65477) | Corn, switchgrass and miscanthus rhizosphere microbial communities from Kellogg Biological Station, Michigan, USA - KBS K1-50-2 metaG | ecosystem: Host-associated > Plants > Roots >...
GCCCGGAGCTGGTGCGCGGCGTCCTGCTGTGGCTCGGGTCGATCCTGTTGGCGCTGGCCGCGGTCATCTTCGCCGTGGTGGCGTTCATCAGTCTCGGCGACCGCGGCCGCGCCGGCCTGCTCGCCGGCACGACCCTGGTGGTCGCGGCGTGCGCCGCCGCGGCTCGCCGGCGGCTCCCCGCCACCGGCGAGGCGCTCGGCGGGCTCGCCCTCGCGCTCGTGCTGGTCGACTGGTATGCGCTGCGCCGTGCGGGGCTGGCGGAGGGCTTGCCGGCCACGGCGTGGTGGGCCGTCGGCACCGGGGCCGGTGCCGCCATTGCGGCGGTGGCCGCCCGATGGCTGCCGGTCCATCGCCTCTCGGCGGCGGTGCTCGCGCAAGCGTCCGCCGTGCTGGTCGTCACGGCCATCGCCGAGGCCGCCTGGACGGTTGCGGTCGGGCTGGCGCTGGTGGCCGCCGCCTCCGCCGCGGCGGGTGCCCTGCTGGTCCGTGAGCGCGCGCGGCTCCCCGTGGCGATCGTCTTCGGCATCGGCTCTGGCCTGCTCGAACTCGCCGCGCTCGGCCTCCTTCTTTTGTCTCCGCCCATCGAGGACACCGCAAGTGCCCTCGGCCCGGCGGGAGCGCTGGCGGCCATGGCGCTGGCCCCGGCTCTGGCTCGGACCTGGCTCACCGCGCCAGTTGGCCGGGTCGCGCGGGACGGGCTGGTCGCGCTCGCGGCTGGGGCGCTGCTCGCCAGCGGCGGCACGCTGCTGGCCGCCGAGTGGAAATCCTGGGCACTCCTGGCGGCGGTGGCCGTGCTGGGGGCACTGGTCCTCGGCCTCGGCCGCCTCCTGCCGGTGGAGGTCGGGCGCGGCACCATGCTGGCGGCTGGCGCTGCGCTGGGCGTCGGCCTCGTGGGGCTGGTGGGCCCGCTGCTACGGGCGCTGGCGGCCCCGCTGGAGTGGGTCGCCCACCCCTGGACGGGGCGGCTCAGCTCCGACGCCGCCGCCGCGGTCGAGCGCCTGGCGCCTGCCGATGGCGGTCTCCACGCGCTCTACCCGGTTGTCGCCATGCTGCTGGCGTGCGCCGGCGCGGCGGGCTTGGCGGCCTTGCGGCTGCGCGGATCTCGCGCGATCGAGCCCCGACTCGCCGGCATGGTGGGATCGGGCGCTGCCGTCGGCATCGTGGCGGTGTTTCCGATGGCGGCCGGATGGCCGCTGTGGGCGGCACTGCTCTGCACCGCGGCGGGCACGCTTGTGGGCGGCGCCGGAGCGGTGCTCGCCGACCGCGGTGGACGGAGCCAGGCGACCGTCGCGCTGGCCGCCTGCACCGTCGTCCTGGCGATCGTGGTGCTGGCGTGGGCGCTCGCCACCGAGCCAGGGACGCTCGCGGTCGTCGGCGTGCTGGTCCCCGTGGCGGTGGTCGCCGCCGCCGCGTCCCGAACCCCGCTGTTGCGAGCCAGCTTTGCCGCCGTGGCCGCCGTTGCCGTGCTCGGCGAGAGCGCGGCCGTGGTGGTGAGCGCCGGCGGGGGAGCGGCGGAGGCCGGCCTGGCAGTCGTCGTCGTCGCGGGCGTGGTGCTCATGGCCGGAGCGTTGTGGCGGCAGAACAGGGTCGAGGGCCCGGTCACGGAAACGCTCGGGCTGGTCGGGCTGCTCGTCGGGGTCTCGCTCACCGCGGCGAAGGACCGCTGGCTCGCCGGTGCCCTGACGGTCGCGGTGCCGATGCTGGCGGTCGCCGCCGTGCGGCCGGCCCGCCGTGCCTACGCGTGGTGCGCCGCAGTGGCGGCCGTCGCCGCCACCTGGGCGTGGCTGACCGTGGCCAACGTGACCGTGGTCGAGGCATACACGCTGCCGGCGGCGGGTGTCGCGCTGGTGGCGGGCGCGGTCGCTTGGCGGAGGCGCCCGCATCGCGGTTCGTGGCTCGTGTTCGGACCGGGAATCGCGGTGGCGCTGCTGCCCAGCCTGGCGCTCACCATCGACCACGGCGGCCTGGCCCGCCCGCTGCTGCTCACCGGCGGCGCGGTGCTGGTCGTGCTGGGCGGTCTCCGCGGCAGGCTCCAGGCGCCGCTCCTGCTCGGCGCCTTCACGCTCCTGGCGCTCGGCGTGGACGCCGTCCTTCCGGTGGCGGCGCAACTCCCACGCTGGGTGACGATCGGGGCCGCGGGCCTGCTGCTGCTCTGGCTCGGCGCGACCACCGATCGGCGGCTGACGCAGCTTCGCGGGCTCGGCCAGCGTCTCCAGGATCTGGAGCACGACGGCACCCTGGACGCCCCCCGCTAGCGGTCAGGGCGATCTCCGCTGACGGTGATCTCGGTCAGGTCCACGCGCGAACGACGGGAGATCGCAGTCGTGTGACGGTAGTCAGACGCGTGCGTCGCTTCGTACCGTGTACGGTGGCCATTGTCCACGCAGCTTCTTTATTGAGGGGACCACCGTGTCGAGCGCTGAGACGAGCAGCCCGTCGGGCTCCAAGACGATCACCGAGCACGAGCTGGAGCAGTGCGAGCTTGCGAACAGCTCCGGTAAGCAGCCGGTGGTGTTCGTCCACGGCCTGTGGCTGCTGCCCAGCAGCTGGGACCGCTGGGCCACGCTGTTCGAGGACAACGGCTACACGACACTGACGCCCGGGTGGCCCGACGATCCGGAGACGGTCGGGGAGGCCAAGGCCCATCCCGAGGTGTTTGCCGGCAAGTCGATCGGCCAGGTCGCCGACCACTTCCAGGCGATCATCGGTGGGCTGGCCCGCAAGCCGGCCATCATCGGCCACTCCTTCGGCGGGCTGCTGACCCAGATCCTGGCGGGCCGCGGCTTGGCGGCGGTGTCGGTGGCGATCGACCCGGCCCCGTTCCGGGGAGTACTGCCGCTGCCGATCTCCGCGCTGAAGTCGGCCTCGCCCGTCATCGGCAATCCCGCCAACCGCAACCGCGCGGTGCCGTTGACCTTTGAGCAGTTCCGGTACGGCTTCGCCAACGCGGTCGGTGAGGACGAGGCCAAGCAGCTCTACGAGACCTATTCGGTGCCGACCTCCGGGAAACCGCTGTTCCAGGCCGCGGCGGCCAACCTCAACCCGTGGACCGAGGCCAAGGTCGACACCCACAATCCGGACCGGGGCCCGCTGCTGATCATGTCCGGGGAGAAGGACCATACCGTGCCGTGGGCGATCGCCAACGCCTCCTATCAGCAGCAGCGGGACAACGAGGGCGTGACCGAGATCGCCGAGATGCCCGACCGCGGGCACGCGCTCACCATCGACCACGGCTGGCGCGAAGTTGCCGACAAGGCGCTGGCTTTCGTCCGCCGCTTCGTCTAGAGGAGGCGGTTCAGCCTCCTCCTTCAGCCGCGCACCGGCGCCAGCCGCAGCGCCGAGATCGCGCGCGACCGGGCGATTGACCGGCGGGCGGCGCGCGGTTAGGTTGGCGGACTGTGGTTTGGCAGGGGGAGGAGCCGCCAGATGGTCCAGCAGGCGCAGAGCCGGGTGGAGGCTGATCACGCTCGGCGATACCCGGGCTCCGACAAGCTGGCCACCGAGTGCGTGGTGAACCTGGTCCGCACCGAGAGCCTGGTGGCCGCCGAGGTGAACGGTCGCCTGCGGCGGTTCGGCCTGACCGGCTCGACCTTCAACGTGCTGATGATCTTGGACGGCGCGCCCGAGCCGCTCTCGCCGCACCAGCTCGGGGAGCGGCTGCTGGTCACGCGCGGGACCGTGACCGGGCTGCTCGACACGCTCCAGCGGCAGGGCTTGGTGCGGCGGATCCCGCACCCCGGCGACCGCCGGATGCTGCTGATCGAGCTCACCGAGACGGGCCGTACCATGCTGCACAAGACCTGGCGGACGCACTTCCCGGCGCAGACCGAGATGATGTCGGTCCTCTCCGACCCGGAGAAGGAGGCGCTGGTGCGGCTGCTCGGCAAGCTCCAGGCCCACCTGGAGGCCAGGGCGAAGCGGGCCACCTAGCGCCAGACAGCGAGGAGCGGTGGTTGGGTTCGACCATGGTCGGCGAAGCCTCGCACGCCGAAGTGCTGGAGCGGGTCCAAGGGCGGCTCGGGGAGCTGGTGCTCCGCGGCGACGGCCCGGACTTCGAGGTCATCAGCAACGGCGTGTTCCTCATGGACACGCGCAACGGCGCCTCCGAGCGCCTGCTCGTGCGGGTCCCGCTCGGCGGCCTCCGCGCACCGGGCCAGCTGCTGATCGGTGGGCTCGGCGTGGGGTTCTCGCTCGCCGAGGCGCTGGCCTCCGACCTGGTCGAGCGGGTGACGGTGGTCGAGATCGAACCGGCGGTCGTCGAGTGGAACCGGACCTACCTTGCCGCCTGGTCGGGCGGAGCGCTGGCGGACCCGCGGGTCGAGGTGGTCTGCGCGGACCTGCGGGACTGGCTGGCCTCCACCGGGCAACGGTTCCAGGCGATCTGCCTGGACGTGGACAACGGGCCCGGCTGGACCGTCGCGGAGGCCAATGGCGCGCTCTACTCCGAGGAGGGCCTGGCGCTGCTGCGCGAGCGCCTGGCACCGGGCGGCGCCCTCACGATCTGGAGCGCGGGCTCGGTCGAAGGCTTCGCCTCCAGGCTCCGGAGCGCCTTCGTCCGCGTGGAGCGCTTCGCCGTCGAGGTCCCCAGAGGCGAGCCCGACGTGATCTACGCCGCGTGGCGCGACTGATCCGGCGCCTGCTCCTCGAAGCGGAGGGTGCGGAAGCGGCGTGGAGCGACCAGCACCGCGGCGATGCCGAGGACCGCGACCGCGGCCAGCGCGTGGAACACCCGGTGGCTGGCCAGGTCGAGCCCCTGCCGTACGTAGTCGGCGACCGCGTCCGGGACGCGCGAGCCGCCGCCGAGCGCCTCGCTGGCCGAGTCGACGCTCGGGAGCCGGCCGCGCAGCTCCCCGGGCGCCCGCCGGAACCAGCCGGCCAGGGTCGAGTTCGCCACGCTGCCGAGCGCCGCGGCGCCGACGGCGCTGCCCAGCATGCGGGTGAACATGGACGCACCGGTGGCCACCCCGCGCCGCTCCCAGCCGATCACCGACTGCATGCCGACCATCAACGAGGTCGACGGCAGCCCGATCCCCGCTCCCAGCAGCAGGCTGGTGGCGGTGACGCTCCAGAGCGGCGAGCTGCCAGGTAGCAGGCCGAGGGCCAGCGGACGCCGCCCTCCAGCAGGCCGAACACCAGCAGGCTCGTGCCAGCGAACACCAGCGCGGAGCCGGCAAGGTCCAGCTTGTGCGGGCGGCGCACGACCTGCTCGCGCAGGCGGGTGGCGACGATGAACGCGGCCACCGCGCCGATCGGCAGGTTGACGTAGAAGATCCAGCGCCAGCTCAGGTACTGGGCGAACAGCCCGCCGATGGCCGGGCCGATCACCGCGGAGACGCCCCACACCGCCGACAGCCAGCCCTGGATGCGCGCCCGCTCGGTCACGGTGTAGAGGTCGCCGACCACGGTCATGGCGATCGGCAGGATCGCGCCGGCGCCCACGCCCTGGAGGCCACGGAAGGCGATCAGCGCCGCCATGTTCCAGGAGATGCCGCACAGCGCCGAGCCGGCCAGGAAGATCGTCACCCCGGCCAGCAGGACCGGCTTGCGGCCGTACAGGTCGGCGAGCTTGCCGTAGATCGGTATCGAGGCGGCCTGCGCCAGCAGGTAGACGGAGAACAGCCAGGGGAACAGCGAGAACCCGCAGCAGCAGCCCGGCGAGCACCTGGTTGCGGCCCGACAGCGCCGGCGAGGTGCCAACCCGCCCTTGCGTCGAGGTCAAGGAAGCCTCCTTCGTGCCCGCTCAGCGCAGCGCCGAGTACACCGCCGCCGCCAGCCCGATCACCACCACCACCAGCCGCAGCGCCCTGTCGGAGAGGCGGCGGGCGATCACCGCGCCGAGCATGCCGCCGACCATGGTGGTCCCGGCCAGCACCAGCGCGGCGCTCCAGACCACCGGGCCGAGGAACGCGAACGCGACCGCCGCGACCCCGTTGACGACCGCCGTGAGCGAGGTCTTCAGGGCGTTGACCCGCTGGAGCGTCTGGCGCAGGAACAGCCCCAGCACGGCGATCAGCAGCACCCCCATGGCCGCGCCGAAATAGCCGCCGTACACGCTGATCGCCAGCACGGCCAGCAGCAGCCCCCAGCGCCTGGCGAGCGGGGTCGGGTCCGGCGCCGCCTCCTCCGCCGCGAGCGCCGCAGCGGCGGGCGCCCCGGGCGCGGTCGGGCTCCCTGGGGCGGCGCCCGCCGGCCCGGCGCCCCAGGCGGCGGGCGTCTCGGGGGCCGCGCCCACCACCACGGACCGCTGGCGGCTCGGGCCGCGCATGTGCCTGGCCAGCCAGGGTTGCGCCAGGGTGAGCAGGGCGGCCGTGGCGATCAGCCCCGGAACGGCGGCCTCGAAGGTGGCGGCCGGCAGCACCAGCAGCAGCCAGGCGCCGGCCAGGCTGCCGACCGTGCAGACCATGGCCAGCAGCATCCAGTTGCGTGCCTGCCCGGCCAGTTCGCGCCGGTAGCCCACCGACCCGCCGGCGGAGCTGGGGAACACGCCGATGGTGTTGGTGACGTTGGCGACCAGCGGCGAGTAGCCGAGCGCCAGCAGCGCGGGGAACGACAGCAGCGACCCGCCTCCCGCGACCGTGTTGATCGCTCCCGTCGCCAGCCCCACGCCGCCGAGCAGCAGCAGGCGGAGCGGGCTCACGCCCGCATCGCCAGCGCCCCGCGGGGTCGCGGAGGCCCGGGCGTCCGCGCCGTACGAGCGCTCGACAGGGAGACAGCCATCACCGGCCAGGGTAACAGCCGCGCTCCAGCGCCCTTCCCGGGACCGTCGCGGCGCCCCGCCGAGCCGGTACCATGCCGGCAGCTACAGCCGGCGAGGTGATGGCATGCAAGACGCCGAACTCCTGCTGCTGGTCCTGATGGCGGCGGTGGGCGCACTGAGCGTCCTGGCCGTCGCGGTCAGGGTGCCCTACCCGATCCTGCTCGTCCTCGGCGGCCTGGTGCTCGGGTTCGTGCCAGGGATCCCCAGAGCGGAGCTGCCGCCCGACCTGGTGCTGGTGCTCTTCCTGCCCCCGCTGCTCTATTGGTCGTCGTTCTTCTCGTCCGCGCGTGAGCTGCGCAGCGACGCGCGGGCGATCACGCTGTCGGCGGTCCTGCTGGTCCTGGTGACCATGCTCGCCGTGGCGGCGATCGCGCATGCGCTGGTTCCCGGGCTGCCCTGGGCGGCAGCGTTCGTACTGGGGGCGATCGTCTCGCCGACCGACCCGTTGGCCGCCACCGAGATCGCCCGCCGCCTCGGCGTGCCACGCCGCCTGGTCACGCTGATCGAGGGCGAGAGCCTTGTCAACGACGCCACCGCGCTGGTCGCCTACCGCCTGGCTCTGGCCGCGGTAGTCACGGGTAGCTTCACACTCTGGGAGGCCGGCCTGCGGTTCGTGGTTGGCGCGATCGGCGGCGTGGCCATCGGGCTCGCGATCGGGTGGCTCATCGCCGAGGCCCGCCGCCGGCTCGACGACCCGGTGACCGAGATCATCCTCTCGGTGGTGACGGGCTACGCCGCCTACCTGCCCGCCGAGCGGCTGGGCGTCTCGGGGGTCCTGGCCGCCGTGACCGCTGGCCTCTACGTTGGCTGGTATGCCCCCAGGATCGCTTCGCCGGCCACCCGGCTGCTCGGGTTCTCTTTCTGGGAGGTGCTGGTCTACCTGCTCAACGCGGTCCTGTTCGTGCTGGTCGGCCTGCAGCTCCACCCGATCCTGACCAGCGTCGGCGGGCGCTCGATGGCGGTCTTGCTGGGCCAGGCGGCGCTGGTCAGCGCGGTGGTGATCGGCGTGCGGCTCGCGTTCGGGTTCACCATCCCGTACCTGATCAGGTTGATCGACCGGCGGTCCACGCAGCGCGCCAGGCGGGTCGGCGCCAGGCAGCGGCTGGTGGTCGGCTGGAGCGGGATGCGTGGCTCCGTCTCGCTGGCCGCCGCGCTGGCACTTCCGCTGGAGACCAGAGCCGGCGAGCCGTTCCCCCAGCGAAACCTGATCCTGTTCATCACCTTCGCGGTGATCTTCGCCACCCTGGTTCTGCAGGGGCTGACCCTGCCCACGCTGATCCACCGGCTCGGCGTCCGTGACGACGGCACCGAGGCGCGGGAGGAACTGCGCGGACGCCTGGGCGCCACCGACGCGGCCCTGGCGCGCCTGGAGGAGCTGGCGGCCGCGGAGTGGACCCGCGACGACACGGTCGAGCGCATGCGCGGCCTGTACCAGTTCCGCCGCCGGCGCCTCAAGGCCCGCGCCGGCTACCTCGAGGACGACGGCTACCAGGACCGCTCGCTGGCCTACCAGCGGCTGGTCCGCGAGCTGCTGGAGGCCCAGCGCCGCGCGATCGTCCAGCTCCGCAACCAGGGCACGATCAGCAACGACGTGATGCACCGCATCGAGCGCGACCTCGACCTGGAGGACTCCCGGCTCGAGATCTGAGCGGCGGGTGCTTGCGGCAGGGGCCACACACGAGGATCCTGCCTTGAGGGTTTGGAAGGGGGAGGCCAATGGGGATCGTGTCACGCGGGTTTCGGGGCAGGCGGGGACGACCAGGACCCGAGCTGCCTCCAGGCCAGTACCTGGTCGAGGACTTCCCGGTGCTTTCCGCGGGGCCCACGCCGCGGATCGACCTGGACAAGTGGGAATTCACCATCACCAACGAGACCGGTGAGCGCAAGAGCTGGGACTGGGCGGCCTTCCGCGCCCTTCCCAGCGAGTCGCCCACGGTCGACATCCACTGCGTGACCAAATGGTCCAAGCTCGGCACGGGCTGGGAGGGGGTGTCGCTGGACACGCTGATGGAGGGCGTGGAGACGAGCGCCAGCTTCGCGCTGGCGGAGTCCTACGGCGGCTACACCACCAACCTGCCCCTCGAGGACCTGCTGGACGGCAAGGCGTGGGTCGCGTACCGGTTCGGGGGTGAGGACCTGGAGCCCGAGCACGGCGGGCCGGCGCGGCTGCTGGTGCCGCACCTGTACTTCTGGAAGAGCGCGAAGTGGGTGCGCGGGATCCGGCTGCTCGACAGCGACGAGCCGGGGTTTTGGGAGAGCCTTGGCTACCACAACTACGGTGACCCATGGCGCGAGCAGCGGTACTGGGGCGACTGAGCTGGCGGGCCGCCCAGGTCCGCCAGGTCCGTGACGAGTCGGCGACCGCGCGGACCCTGGTCCTGGAGGTGCCGAGCTGGCCCGGTCACCTGCCCGGCCAGCACGTGGACGTGCGCCTGACCGCCGAGGACGGCTACTCGACCCAGCGCAGCTACTCGATCGCGTCGGCTCCCGACGGCGCCCGGGTCGAGCTGACCGTCGAGCGGCTGGAGGACGGCGAGGTCTCCCCGTACCTGACCGACGTGCTGCAGCCAGGCGATCCCCTGGAGCTGCGGGGCCCGATCGGCGGCTGGTTCGTGTGGCGTCCGGAGGAGCCGGCCCCGACCCTGCTCACCGGCGGCGGGAGCGGCGTCGTGCCGCTGATGGCCATGATCCGCACTCGTATCGCCCGCGGCAGCGGCACGCCGATGCGGCTGATCTACTCGACCCGAGGGCCCGACACGCTGCTGTACCACGAGGAGCTGCAACGCCTCGGCGACCAGGACCCGGCGCTGCGGGTGGACCTCGTCTACACCCGCCGCGCCCCGACGGGCTGGGAAGGCAAGGTCGGCAGGCTCGGGGCGGCCCAGCTCGCCGCCCTGGCCTGGCCGCCCGCCGACCGGCCCGCCAGCTTCGTGTGCGGCCCGACCAGCTTCGTCGAGGCCGTCGCCAACCTGCTCATCGACCAGGGCCACGATCCGCAGCGGATCAAGACCGAACGGTTCGGGCCCAGCGGTAGCTGACGGAGGAACGCCATGACCGAGTCCAACCTGTGGACCGACGGCAACGCGCTCGCCGGCCCCCTCCAGGACGTCTTCAGCGTCGACGTCACCGCCGCCACGGCCCGCTGCGCCAACTGCGGGCGCGTCGGGACCATCGCGGAGACGCGGCTGTTCGACCACGCCCCCGGCATGGTCGCCCGCTGCCCTACCTGCGACCAGGTGATGCTGCGCCTGGTGCGCGGCCCGGGCCGCGCCTGGCTGGACCTGCGCGGCCTCACCTACCTGCAGGTCGCCGTCCCCGACGACGCGTAGGGCCGCTCGGGCTCCGCCGCTATTGCCGGGCCATCGCCTCCGCGGTTACTGCCGGGCCATCGCCTCCGCGGCTACTGCCGGGCCATCGCCACCCTGAGCCGATCCTCCGCGCTGATGCGGCGGTCCGGGTCTTCGGCGCCGCCGGCGACGTCGATCTGGACCCAGCGGACCCGTCCGGTGAAGGCGCTGCCGGCTGGATCGTAGTCGTCGCTGACCGGCGTGGCGCTGTCGCTGCCGACGTCGGCGGTCTCGTCGGCGGAGAACACCATCGGCTCGGTCGCGTCGACGCGGCCCTCCGCGACCTTGCCGCCGTCGACGTAGAGGGCGACGGTGCCACCCTTGGCGAGCCCGCCGCCGTCGTAGGCGAACTCCATGCGGACCTGGTGCTCGCCCGGGGGGATGGGCGCGTCGGCCTCGATCTTGAAGCGCTGCAGGCCGAACAGGTTGTAGCAGTAGGCCGGCCTGCCGCCGTCCTTGGCGTACAGGCTCCAGCCGCCGAACGCGCCACCCTGGGCGACCATCACGCCCCGCGCCCCACCGTCCGGTACGTCCACCACCGCGGTGACCGTGTGCGACTTGTTCTTGAGCACCAGCACCGAGTTCTCGCTGAGCCGGCCCATCCCGCCGTACAGGAGCTGGGAGTTCCCGCGGATGAGCGGGGGGCGCCCGGCCAGGTCGGCGTTGAAGCGCTCGACGCGACGGTCGTCCAGCGGCAGGACGTTGTGCCTGGCGGCCTCGATCAGGAACAGCCGCTGCAGGTGGCCGAGCCTGTCGGGCTGCTCGCTGGCGAGGTCGCGGGCCTGCGTCCAGTCGTCCGGCCCGTACAACTCCCAGACGTCGTCGTCATAGGAGGGCAGCTCGCCCGCCATCGACCATGGGGTGCTGTGGCGGGTGACCGCTGTCCAGCCCTTGTGGTAGATGCCCCGGTTGACGAACATCTCGAAGTACTGGGTCTCGTGGCGGCCTTCGGCCGCGGGGTGCTCGAAGGTGTAGGCCATGCTCACGCCCTGCAGCGGCATCTGCTGGACGCCGTGCACCTCCAGCGGTTCAGGGATCCCCGCCGCCTCCAGCACGGTCGGCGCCACGTCGATCACGTGGTGGAACTGCGAGCGGATCTCGCCCCTGGCCCGGATGCCGCGTGGCCAGTGGACGATGGTCCCGTTGCGCGTGCCGCCCCAGTGCGAGGCCACCTGCTTGGTCCACTGGTAGGGCGTGTCCATCGCGTGCGCCCAGCCCACCGCGTAGTGGTTGTAGGCCTGGGGCGTGCCGAACTGGTCGATCCGCGCGGCCATGAACTCCGGCGTCTCGATCCCGTCCACGCCGTTGAGCGTCAGCAGCTCGTTGAAGGTGCCGTTGAGGGTGCCCTCGGCCGAGGCGCCGTTGTCGCCGACGATGTAATAGACGAGCGTGTCGCCCAGGACACCGAGGGCCTCCAGCGTTTCGATCAGCCGGCCGACGTGGTGGTCGGTGTGCTCCAGGAACCCGGCGTAGACCTCCATCTGGCGTGCGAGCACCGGCTTCAGCTCGTCTGGCATGTCGGCCCACGCGGGGATCTCCGCGGGTCGAGCGGTCAGCTCGGCCTCCGGCGGGATCACCCCGAGCTGCTTCTGGCGGGCGAAGGTCTGCTCGCGCAGCTCGTCCCAGCCCTGGTCGAACTGGCCCCGGTAGCGGTCGGCCCACTCCTTGGGCACGTGGTGCGGCGCGTGGGTGGCGCCAGGCGCGAAATAGGCGAAGAAGGGCTTGTCGGGCATGAGCGCCTTCTGCTGGCGAACCCAGTCCATGGCGTGGTCGGTCATGTCCTCGGTGAAGTGGTAACCCTCCTCCGGCGTCCGACCGGGCTCGACCGGCACCGTGTCCTGGTAGATCGCCGGCGCGTACTGGTTGGTCTCACCGCCGATGAAGCCGTAGAAGTGCTCGAAGCCGCTGCCGGTTGGCCACTGGCGGAACGGCCCCATCGGGCTGGTCTCCCAGACCGGCACCTCGTGGCACTTGCCAAACTGGGCCGTCGAGTAGCCGTTCAGCAGCAGGACCTCGGCGAGCGGCGCGGCGGTGTTGGGCCGGATCGAGGTGTAGCCGGGCGCGGAGGTGGCGATCTCGGTGATGCCGCCCATCTCGACCGAATGGTGGTTCCGCCCGGACAGCAGCGCAGCCCGGGTGGGGGAGCACAACGCGGTCGTATGGAACCGGTTGTACTTGAGGCCGCCGGCTGCCAGCAGCTCGGCTGCCGGCGTGCGCACCGGGCCGCCGAACGCGCTGGAGGCGCCGAAGCCGACGTCGTCGAGCAGGATGATCAGGATGTTCGGCGCCTCGGCGGGCGGCCGCAACGGTACGATCGGCCGGAACGAGGCGTCCGGGTCCTTCGCATCGTAGGCGATCGGCCCTTGGTACGGCCGGTCGGGGATCGGAAGCGTCGACCGCTGCTCCGCTGCTCTCCCGCTCATCCTCGCCCCCCTGGTTGCCGCAGGTGATGCCACCGTCTTCGGAGGGCAGGTGAGCGCGCATCACCTTCGGTGGGTGATTCCAGCCCGACGGGACCAGTGGTGTGCCCGCGACCGGCGGGACCAGGGGTTGCGCCCGCGGCGCCGTCTCGGCAGGCCGCTGGCGGGTGGCCGAAGATTCCAGCCAGCCGCAGGTCCAGATGGGCGCTGGCCGTGACGACACCAGACCATTCAGCCGCGATCCTTGGCACATGGACGTGAGACGCCACCTTGGCGACCTGCTGGCCGTGGCGCACACGCACGAGGCGCCGCGTGACCGCCGGAGCACGCCAGGATTGGGGTTCGGTGCCTGGCGGCCGGTTCGTGAGCGGGACCACCGTCCACGCCCGTCAGCTGGAGTGTTCGCGTGCGAATGCGGCGCCTGATGCACAGGACTAGCTTGGAGTCCTCGACACCGAGCCCGGGTGGATGACGTGCAGCTTCTGGATGGCGAGATCGCTGAGCTGAACGAGGCCGTGACCCGGAGCCATAACCGCTCGAACGAATTGCGTGCACGGCTCGGCAGTCTGCCGCCGGCTTCAGGCGCGGGCGAGTTCGTGGCCGGAACGACAGGCCGCGAGGCCGACACCGCGCGCACCGGCATCGCGCTCGAGCGAGCCGAGGAGCTGATCCGTGCCGACCGGCGCGCGCGCCAGTGCCCAGCTCCGCGCTCTGCTGTCGCGCCTGACCGAGCGGGAGCGTGAGGTACTGGCGGCGCGGTGCGGGCTCGATGGGCACGAGCCAGAGCGGGCCGTCGACGTCGCCGAGCGCCTCGGGCTCAGCGTGGACCGCGTGCGCCGGATCCAGCGGCGGGCGCTCTCCAAGCTTGCCCGGGCCGCCCAGGCTCCGGGTGCCGACTCCGACTGAGGACAGTTGAGGGACCAGGTGGAACGACCCGCCAGCGCGGACAAGGCGCGGACAAGGGAGGAGCGATGGCGAGACGGATTCGCAGGATTCTCGCGGCCGGCGAGCCGCGAGGAGATGTCGACAGGCTGAAGCAGCTCATGGAGCAGGTGGAACTCGCCGGCGCGGACGCCGTCGCTCTGGTGGGCAACCTGACCAGGGAGGGGAGCGGGCTAGAGGACTACCGCGCGATCTTCAAGACGCTGGGACCTCCGCGCGTGGAGACCTTCTGGGTCCCCGGACCGGCCGACGCCCCGGTCACCGGGTACCTGCGGGAGTCCTCCAATATCGAGACGGTCTTCCCCTACCTGCACGGGGTCCACGGAACCGCCGCCCTCGGCAGCGGGCATATCCTTTTCGCCGGGATGGGGGGCGAGGTCCTCGACGATCCGGGCACACCTCGGGACGAGGAGCGGGCCCTTCGGTACCCCGCCTGGGAGGTCGAGTACCGCTTGAAGGTGCTACGGGAGTTCGCCCACGACTACGACAAGGTGCTCATGTTCGCGACCCCGCCGGCGCACAAGGGCTTGCACCAGCCGGGCAGCGACGTGCTCGCCGAGCTGATCAAGACCTACGACCCCCGCGTCGCCCTGGTCGCCGGTGGCGACGGCGTCCACCACGAGCTGCTCGGGAGGACCCTGGTGGTGCTCACCGGGAGCCTCGCCCGGGGCGAGTACGCGCTCGTCGACATCCAGGACCGCAAGGTCGAGCGGGTCAAGTTCGACTAGCCCGCCCGGCATCCCGAGGTCGCGATGAGCGGGCCGTTGGGCCCGGCGACCCCGGCTATCGCGGGCTCGCCGGGGGGGGCCGGACCCGCGACCAGGCCGTCGGTGCGGTCCGGGAGGGCGGCCGGGCGGTCTTCCTGGTCGGTCCTGGAGCCCAGCTCCCGCCGGGCATCGTCGCCGTGTCGTTCTACGCCGACGTGACCCGGCAGCGGCTGGAGGCGATCGGGCGGCTGGTCGACGCGGGCAAGCTACGACCCCAGATCGAGGCCATCCTTCCGCTGGAGCAGGTAGGCGAGGCCCTGGAACGGGTCGCGGGCCGCCACACGCGCGGCAAGATCGTGCTGCGGATCGAGCAGTAGCCCAGCCACAGGGACGAGCTTCACCAGGACCCTTGGGTCATGGCCGCATCCCTTTTGAGCGGAGTATCAGGATCCTGAGAATAATGACAGGAACCTGATATGCTGCGAGGGTGGAAGGCCGAGTCGGCCATGAACTCAAGCGCGCGCAGCAGGCGTTCTGCGTGATGGTGGACGACGCCCTCCGCCGGGTCGGCCTCACCAACGCTCAGTACGCCGTGCTCGCCATGCTCGAGGACGAAGGTGCGCTGTCGAGCGCCGAGCTGGCCCGGCGCTGCTTCGTGACCCCGCAGACGATGAACCAGATCGTGGTCAGCCTGCAGGCCAGAGCGCTGGTCGGGCGGGCCGCCCATCCCCATCACGGACGCATCCTGCAGACCAGCCTCACCGAGCACGGACGCTCGCTGGTCGCGGCGGCGCACGAGCGCGTGCAAGCCGTCGAAGCACGGATGGTCGCCGGGCTGTCCGAGCACGAGCGGTACGACCTCGTCTGGCTGCTCCGTGAATGTGCCCGCGCGCTCGCCCCGACCGGCGGCGCCGGCCACGCACCGCACCAGGCAACGCCCATCCCGGCGGGCAGCCCGGACACAACGCAGGACCGAAGGTCGTAGCCGCGCCCCCCAGCCTCTGGCAGATCGTGGTGAGCAGCAGCACGGGAGCATCGCCGAACGAGCTCAACGTGCCGCCGCTGGATCGGAACTCGCTGATGTTTCTGGCGTAGAAATTGAGGCTCCGCTGCTTATTCACGTCGGTCTTCTCACTGCTGGGCAGCATGGACGGTTCGCCGAGGTTCGAGGCCTGTGCCGTCTCCAAATGGTCGGCCCTCAAGGTTCCAGCTCCATCTCGACCGTGACCCGGCGGACGGGGCCTGTGCAACCCGTCGGGATAATCGGTTGCCTTGGTCGGGATGCCGCTGACAGGATCCTGGCCATGCCTACCTTTTCCGCACATGATGGAACCGACCTCGCTTACCACGTGTTCGGTGAGGGCATTCCGGTGATCTGCCTGCCGGGCGGCCCGATGCAGGACTCCGTGTACCTGGGTGAACTGGGTGGCCTGTCGGC
>Ga0070698_100004326_pt1 | contig 15608 bp, 14 predicted proteins | sample KBSK1502metaG_FD_65477 | JGI IMG/M metagenome (GOLD analysis project Ga0070698, IMG submission 65477) | Corn, switchgrass and miscanthus rhizosphere microbial communities from Kellogg Biological Station, Michigan, USA - KBS K1-50-2 metaG | ecosystem: Host-associated > Plants > Roots >...
GGCGGCCAGCGCGCGCGCCGTCAGCGGCAACCGCGCCAGGGCCATGGCCTGGTCGAGCAGCCGGCCCGCGGCCCGCCCGGTAAGCGTCAGCGCGGCGGCGATCTCGGCGTCGGCGTGCTCAGCGGCGTGCGCGTGCCCGCCCGCCTCCTGGGCCAGACGCCGGTCCATCAGCTCGCCTGCGGCCGACAGCTCCAGCCACGCCGACCAGGACGCCAGCCGCCGCCCGGCGCGCAGCACCCCGATGAGCTCGTCGTCACTACACGGGCCCAAGCCTGCCGCCGCCACATCGCCGGCCAGCGCGGCCAGGACCGGACCAGGCGCCAGCTCATCGCCCACCCCACCAGCGGCGAACCCACGGCCATCGCTCCCGGCACGGTCACGTAGCCAGGGCGGCAGCACCTCCGGCTCGGGTGGCTCCGCGATGGTCTGCAGGTACTCCTCCAGCAGCGGCTCCGGCAGGTCATTCAGCCACGCCCACTCCCCCTGCGGCGGGCCCGCGTACGGATCCGGGGCCAGGTCCTCAAGCTCCGCGACGCTGGGCACCGCGCAACCGCCGACGGCCTCAAGTGCGGCCATCTCGGCGACCAGCTCGGCATCCTGGCACGCCCATGCCGACGCCGACGCCGAGCGGACCCGGGCCAGCAGCGCCTCCCACAGCTCAGCGTCCGCCACGGCGGGCCGGTGCGCCGCCCTGGCAGCGGCCGATCGGACGGGCACCCGGCTCACCTCCCGCGGTCTGGGGTTCTCAAGCTGTCAGACTCAAGGCTAGCGGAGGGTACCGACAAAGTTCAGAGCACCAAGTTCGAATTAAGAAGCGAAACTGAGATGCTGCACCGCGAGGCCCCGAGGGTGATCAGCCGGGGTTTTGGCTTGTGCGCCGGCCCGCGACACGGGGCTGACCGCGCTGCTGTGGGCAGATCTGCTCACGGCAGCGTTTGGGGCTACCGCGGGCCGCCGTGACGCAGGCTGGCAGCATGGCTCACGACGACAAGACCCCCGCCTTCAGCGAGCGGGTCCGGGAGCAGCTGCTGCTGCAGCGGATACTCGTGCTCGACGGGGTGCTCGACGACGACAACGGAACGCTCCTCGCGACGCAGCTGCTCACGCTCGCGGCCGAGGATCCCGGCGCCGACGTCGCCCTGTGGATCAACTCCCCCGGCGGGTCCGTGCCGTCCATGCTCGCCATCCGCGACGTCATGAGGCTCGTGCCGTGCGATGTCTCCACACTGGCGCTCGGGCTCGCCTGCAGCGCCGGGCAGTTCCTGCTCTCGGCCGGCGCCAAGGGCAAACGGTACGCGCTGCCGCACGCGCGCATCCTCATGCACCGGGGCTCGGCGGGCATCGGCGGCAGCGCCGCCGACATCGAGGTCCAGGCCAAGGATCTGCGGCACATGGTGGACACCGTGCTCGGGCTCATCGCGGAGGACACCGGCCAGCCGGTCGAGCGGATCTTCGACGACTCGCTGCACGACCACTGGTATACGGCCGCCGAGGCCAGGGACTACGGCTTCATCGACGAGATCGTCGGCTCGTTCGGCCAGGTCATGCCCGCGAAAAAACACCGCATCGGACTGACGGGAGTGTCGTGAGCAGCTACACCATCCCGAACGTCATCGCCCAGCATTCCCGCGGCGAGCGGATCATGGACGTCTACTCGCACCTGCTCACCGAGCGCATCGTCTACCTCGGCACCGCGATCGATCCCGGCGTCGCCAACACGCTCATCGCGCAGATGCTGCACCTCGAGGCGGAAAGCCCCGAGCAGGAGATCAACCTGTACATCAACTGCGAGGGCGGCGACCTGCCCTCCATGCTGGCCGTGTACGACAGCATTCAGTACATCCAGGCGCCGGTCGCCACCACCTGCGTGGGCCAGGCGATCGGCGTCGGCGCGGTGCTGCTCGCGGCCGGAACCGCCGGCCGGCGCTCCGTGCTGCCGCACGCGCGGGTGGTGCTTCATCAGCCCGCCGGGCGCGGGCAGGGGGCGATTCCTGACCTGATCCTCCAAGCCGACGAGGTCGTGCGGATGCGCGCCGAGATCGAAGAGATCCTCTCGGTGCACACCGGCCAGTCCGTGCAGGCGCTGCGCGCCGACACAGACCGCGACCGGGTCCTCACGGCGCAGGCGGCACTGGATTACGGGATCGTCGACCAGATCCTCGGGCCACGGTTCGCCGCCGCGAGCGCACCCGGCCCCTCGGCCGCCTGACCGCGCCTAGGGTGCCTGGCAGTAGGGCGCTGGATCAGTGAGCGGCGGTGCCAGGGGCAGCCTGGGCGCCGCGTATCCGCGGGGTGGGGTCCCAGCAGCTCTGCTGCCGGGTGCTCTTACGCCGCGAGGGCGAGCATGACCGGACCGGATGCGCGAGACCGCGCGACGCCCCGCTGGCGGCGCAGATCGCCAGCCACCTGCTCCGTCAGCCCGGTAAGCGTGGTCCCCAGCGCTCCGGCGAGAGCCGCGATCATCTCACTGGACGGCTCCTTGCGCCCGCGCTCGATCTCGGACAGGTACTGGGGCGAGATGCCAGCGCGGCCCGCCGTCTCCGACAGGGTCTCCTGCTGACCCAGGCGGAGGGCCCGCAGCCGCTGACCGAGCACCTCCCGCCACAGCGGCTCTTGAGGCGGCGGCAGAGGCGGCGGCTGGGCCGACGGTTGCTGGGGGCGTGGTTCAGGCGAGGGTTCTCGCTGCAGTGGGTAGACCCTCGCGCGCTCAGCCATGGTCCAAGCGTAGGAGCGGAAGCCCGGGCAAGTACCAGCGATTTCGCTGTCGGCAGACCGCGGGGAGCGCGCTACTGTGAAAAAGGAGTCGCCCGGTCCGGATGAGCCCCGGCGGCGGGCCGGCTATGAGCTAGAGCCTGGAAGGAGACCCTGCTCCGTGAGGCGCACCTTATCGGCGAAACGCCGAATGTCGACACCCGCATTCGCCGTAGCCGCCCTCACGCTCGCCTGGATCATCCGGGGCTCTGCGGCCACCGCCCAGCCGATCACTCCTATCAGTCACATCGAGGTGATCTCAGCGAAATAGATCCGGGCGGTTAGGCTTTGTCTTCCCAGCGGGCGCGTCCGGGTAGATGCGCGGGCGAACCTGGCTGCCCGGATGGGCGGCGTGGGGCCTTAGGAGGGATCTCGTCGAAGATCATCTTCTGCTGAGGGACGCCAGGTGATCGCTTGTCGTGCCACGCTTGATGTCTGCAGGGAACTGGCCTGGTTTGTGGCGAAACTGCTGACGCCAGGCGTGTTCCCACCGCGGAGTGATCGTGTGGAAGGAGCGCGGGTGAGGCGGCCGCTGATCGTGCTGCTGGCAGCCAATGCCTTCTCCATCACGGGCAATGTGTTCACGATGCTGGCCGTGCCGTGGTTCGTTCTGCAGACCACAGGCAGCGCAGCGCTGACGGGTGTGGCGTCCGCCGCCTCGGCGCTGCCACTGGTGGTCTCGGCTACCTTTGCCGGACCGCTGGTCGACCGTGTCGGCCCGCGGCGCGCGAGTGTGCTGTCCGATCTGGCCAGCGGGCTGATCGTAGTGACGGTCCCCGTCTTGTTCCTGACGGCCGGGCTTGCCTTCGGGGTTTTGCTGGTGTTGCTGTTCGCCCGGTGGCTGCTGGCCACGCCTGGCGATACCGCCCGGCGGGCGATGGTCCCCGATCTTGCCGCCTGCGGGGGTGTCGCGATCGAACGGGCGGCCGCCGCCTACGACGGCGTCTTCCGGGGCGCCACCTTGGTCAGTGCGCCTCTGGCCGGTGTGATGATCGCCTGGCTCGGCCCGGTGCCGCTGCTGTTTGCCGACGGGGCGACGTTCCTGGCCTCCGCGATCTTGATCGGTTCTGGTGTTCGGCGTGTCGCGCACGACGCCAGCGGGGGCGCTGCTGGCGGATACTTGAGCAGGCTGGGCGAGGGGCTGGCATTTCTGTGGCGTGAGCGGCTGCTGAGGTCGGCGGTCGCCATCATTCTGATCACCAACCTGCTCGACATCGGGCTCGATCAAGTGCTCCTGCCCGCCTACGCGCGGCAGGCCGAGCACGACCCGCGCGCTTTCGGGCTGCTGTTAAGCGCCATCTTCGCCGGCGCGCTGGCCGGGACGGCCGCTTACGGCTGGGCCGGCGCCCGGCTCCCGCGCCGGCCGACGTTCGCGTTGTCGCTGCTGATCGCCGGAGCCGTCCGCCCGCTGGTACTGGCGGCGGGTGTCCCGTTCGGCGCGGCCCTCGGCGTCATCGCCCTTTCGGGAGTCGCCTGCGGGCCGATCAATCCCCTGCTCAACGTCGTTCAGTTCGAGCGCATCCCCGTCCGCCTCCGGGTACGAGTGCTCGGCGCGATCGCCGCCGGGCAGTTCGCCGGGATGCCGCTCGGTGGCCTGCTGGCCGGCTTTCTCACCGAATCGGCTGGGCTGACGGCCGCCCTGCTGACCTTTGCCGCCCTCTATGTTCTGGCCTCATCGCCACCGTTCCTGAGCCGATCTTGGAAGCAGATCAACGTCGCCGCACCTCAGCCCGGGGCGCCGGCGATGCAGCCAGTGGGGCGGCTCAGCGAAAGTCATGTGTGATGTAGCCATGCTCGAAATGGGTCAGGACGAGCGCGGCGCGGGCGATGTCGCCGATTTTGCTGGGGCTGGCGGTGATGTGCTGGAGGGTGCGCCAGCGCTGGTTGAGCAGGGCGAACCCGCGTTCGCCCAGGCAGCGCAGGGACCGCTGGATAGCGTTGCGGGTGCGGGTATTGATGTCCAGTTCGCGGCCGGCAGGTGGCTGTTTGACGGGAATCAGGATGCCGATTCCGGCGCCGTCGTAGCCGGGGTCGGTGAGGGTGGGCAATCCGGTGACGGCTGCCTGGTCGAGGGCGGGCAGGGCGTGGAGGCGGGCGGCGGTGAGGTCGTGCACCGAACCGGGCCCGGCGCCGGAGACCCACAGCGGGAACCCGCCTGGGGCGAGGACGGCCTGGATGTTGCCACCGTGGGTGTGTGCCTTGCCGGAGTACCACAGGTCGATGACCTGGCCTTTCACGCGCTGCGCGGACCTCGCTCAGCAGCCCCGCGTACACCGACATCATCGGCCGGCTTGCCGCACAGGGCGCGCGCCTCATGGCCGCGGGCGTCAACTTCTACCCGTCGGCCGAGGTGCCGTGGAGCCCGTCTCTTGCCGCGCCCGACCTGACGGCAAACAGCCAGGACCAGGTCAGCGGGGCCGTCGCGACGCTCGCCGCGCCCGGTTACGCGCCCAGAGCGGTAACGGCGACGATCAGCTGGGGCGACGGGACCAGCGGACCCGCGACCGTGGCCGGCAACCCGGCCACCGCGACGACCATCAACAGCCTCTACGCGGTCGCGGGCGCGCATACATACGCCAAGCCGGGTGCGTATCAGGCCAGCGTGACCGTCAGCGCTTCGGGCGCAGTGTCGGTTACCGCGCACTTCACCGTCACCGCGCCGGAGCGTGGCCCTAGGGTTGCCACATGAGGATCGGCTTCGGCGCCCCTGTTTCCGGCGCGTGGGCAACCCCTGACAACCTGGGCCGTTTCGCCGCCCTGGCCGAAACGGCCGGCTACGCGTCGCTGTGGACCTTCCAGCGGTTGCTGGTGCCGGAGGGCGCCGCGATGGACCCGGTGTACCACAGCGTGCTCGACCCGATGGTCGCGCTCGGTTACGCGGCGGCGCGGACCGAACGGATCAGGCTCGGGGTCGCGGTCGTGAACATGCCCTACCTCTCCCCCGCCTACCTGGCCAAACAGGCCGCATCCGTGGACGTTCTGTCGGCCGGGCGGCTGGATCTCGGGCTCGGCCTCGGCTGGATGCCGGAGGAGTTCGCCCTGACCGGCGGCGTGATGAGCGGGCGCGGGGCTCGCACGGCGGAGTACCTCGACGTGCTGCGCCGGCTCTGGGCTGGCCGCGTCGCCGAGTTCCAGGGCGAGCACTACACGATCCCGGCTGGCTGGGTGGCTCCCATGCCGGTGCAGCGGCCGGGTCCCCCGGTGCTGCTGGGCGGGGTGGCGCCGCGCGCGCTGCGGCGGGCGGGCCAGCTGGCCGACGGGTGGGTGACGTCCAGCCGCGCCGACCTGACCCGGATCGGTGAGGGCGTCGCCCTGGTCAAGGAGGCGGCCGGGCAGGCGGGCCGCGACCCAGCCGCGATCCGGGTCGTCTGCCGCGGGGTGGTCCGCTGGGGCCCCCCCGTGACCGTGCCGGAGGGCGGCGGCCGGCTCCCGCTGTCCGGGAGTTTTGCTGACATCCGCGCCGACACCCAGCAGCTTGCCGAACGCGGCGTCACCGAGGTCTTCTACGACCTGAACTGGGATCCGCTGGTGGGCGCGCCCGACGCCGACCCGGCCGGGGCGGCGGCGCGGGCCGAGGAGATCCTGGAAGGACTCGCGCCCGCCGGTTGAACTGCTGTTTACCGACGCACAGGTACAGTCCGCCGCAGGAGGGTAGTAAAGCCCTCGGACAGCCGACTCTCGCATCGGGGAGGAGATGGGGCCGCATGGACACTGAAGCGGCAGTCTCCTATCACGCCGCTGTGTGCGGAACGCCCGTGTTCACCCGGTCGGGCAAGGAAATCGGCACGCTCGAGCACGTGCTCGAGGTGCCCAGCCTCGACCTTTTCGACGGGATTGTGGTGGCCACGGACTGGGGCCTGCGGTTCATCGACGCGGACCAGATCGAGCTGATCACCGTGCGGAGCATCCGGAGCACCCTCGACGACGAGGAGGCGGCCAACCTGCCCCCGCCCGACGGCGCAGCCGTGTACCGGGTGAGCGTGCTGGACGAGATCGGCGACTCGCTGCACGAGCGGCTGGGCCGGATGTTCCACCGTCCGCACTGGAAACAAGAGTAGGACGGAGCCGGCCGCAGGCCATCGGGGGCTCCGGGCCATGGGGGTCCGGGGGTGTCCCCCGGGCAATACTGTGTCCCCCCCGGGCTAGCACAGTGCGCTACCCTGTGCGGCATGAGCACCGAATCCCGCCTCAGCGCCAGCCTCGTGCCGGGCAAGCCCTCGCTTGACGGCATCGAGGACAAGTGGTCTCGCCGGTGGGAAGAGTCGGGCGTAGTACAAGTTTGACCGCACCGCCGCACGCGGCGACGTCTTCGCCGTTGACACTCCCCCGCTGACGGTCAGCGGAAAGCTGCACATCGGGCACGTCTGCTCGTTCACCCACACTGACTGCGTCGCGCGGTTTCAGCGCATGCGCGGCAAGGCGGTGTTCTACCCGATCGGGTGGGACGACAACGGCCTGCCGACCGAGCGTCGGGTGCAGAACTACTTCCACGTGCGGTGCGACCCGTCGCTTCCCTTCGACCCCGGGTTCGTGCCGCCCGCCAGCCCCGGCCCGGAGCAGGTGCCGGTCTCCCGCCGCAACTTCGTCGAGCTCTGCCACCGGCTGACCGACCTGGACGAGCAGGCGTTCGAGGAGGTGTGGCGGCGGATCGGGCTGTCGGTGGACTGGTCCACCAGGTACCGGACCATCGACGACGGCTCCCGCGCCATCTCCCAGCGTGCCTTCCTGCGCAACCTGGCCCGGGGCGAGGCCTATCTCGCCGAGGCGCCGACGGTGTGGGACGTGACGTTCCAGACCGCGGTCGCCCAAGCCGAGGTCGAGGACCGGGAGGTGGCCGGCTCGATGCACCGGATCGCCTTCCACGGCCCCGGCGGGGACATCATCCCGGTCGCGACCACCCGCCCGGAGCTGCTCCCGGCCTGCGTGGCCCTGGTGGCACACCCAGGCGACGCCCGTTATGCACCGCTCATCGGGGCGGCGGTGCGCACGCCGCTGTTCGGGGCCGAGGTCCCCGTGCTGGCCCACCCCTTGGCCGACCCGGCCAAGGGCACGGGCATCGCCATGGTGTGCACGTTCGGCGACAGCAACGACGTGACCTGGTGGCGGGACTTGCAACTGCCGGCCCGGCCGATCATGGGCCGCGACGGCCGCCTGCTGCCCAACCCGCCCGCGGCCATCACCGCCCGTGCCGGGCGGGCCGCCTACCGGCACCTGGCCGGGGAAACCGCGCTGGCCGCCAGGAAGCGGATCACCGGCATGCTCCGCGGCGCCGGAGACCTGCTGGCCGCCCCCGAGCCGGTGCGGCACGCGGTGAACTTCTACGAGCGCGGCAGCCAGCCGCTGGAGATCGTCACCACCCGGCAGTGGTACGTGCGGAACGGCGCCCACGACGGCCGGCTCCGCGCGGCGATGCTCGCCCGCGGCGCCGAGCTCACCTGGCACCCGCCGCACATGCGGACCCGGTACGAGAACTGGGTGACCGGCCTGACCGGGGACTGGCTGGTCAGCCGGCAGCGCTTCTTCGGCGTGCCGATCCCGGTGTGGTACCCGCTGGACGCCGAGGGCCGCCCCCGCTACGACGTGCCGATCGTGCCGGGCGACGCCACGCTGCCGGTGGACCCGGCGGCCGACACGCCGCCCGGCTTCACCAAGGACCAGCGCGGCCGGCCGGGCGGTTTCGCCGGCGACCCCGACGTGATGGACACCTGGGCGACCTCCTCGCTGACCCCGCAGATCGCGGCGCGGTGGACGCTCGACGGCGACCTGTCAGGGCGCGTGTACCCCATGGACCTGCGGCCGCAGGCGCACGAGATCATCCGGACCTGGCTGTTCTACACGGTGCTCCGTTCGGATCTGGAGCACGGTGAGCTGCCCTGGCGGCACGCGGCCATTTCCGGCTGGGTGCTCGACCCGGACCGGAAGAAGATGTCCAAATCCGTGGGGAACGTGGTCACGCCCATGGACTCGCTGCGCCAGCACGGCAGCGACGCGGTCCGCTACTGGGCCGCGCGGGGCCGCCTCGGCGCGGACATGGTGTTCGACCCGGCACAGCTGCGGGTCGGCCGCCGGCTGGCGATCAAGATTCTGAACGCCAGTCGCTTCGTGCTCAGCCTCTCTGCGCCGGACGGCCGCCGTGGCGATCTCGCCGGTGGCGGCCGTGATGCGGTTAGTGAACCGCTCGACGCGGCGATGCTCGGGCGGCTGGCCGGGGTGATCGGACGGTGCACGGAGGCGCTGGAGGCCTACGACCACACCGGGGCGCTGACCGCAGCCGAGGACTTCTTCTGGTTCCTCTGCGACGACTACCTGGAACTGGTCAAGAGCCGCGCCTACGGGGAGCGTGGCGAGGCACGGGCGCGTTCCGCGCTGGCGGCGCTGCGGCTCGCGCTGTCAGCGGTGCTGCGGCTGTTCGCCCCCTTCCTGCCGTACGTCACCGAGGAGGTGTGGTCGTGGTGGCAGGACGGGTCGGTGCACCGCGCCGCGTGGCCGGACCCGGCCGACGTGCTGCCGCCGGCGGACGGCGGGCACACCGCCGAGGCGCTGGCCGCCGCTTCCGGGGCCATCGCCGCCATCCGCGGCGCCAAGTCCGGGGCCAAGGTGTCGATGCGGGCGCCGGTGCGCACCCTGGTGGTCGCGGCGCGGCGGGACCACCTGGATGCGCTGCTGGCGATCCTGCCCGACCTGCAGGCAGCGGGCCGGGTGGAGAACACCGAACTGCGGTTCACCGACCAGGCCGAACCCGCCTACGAAGTCACCCTGTGATCGGGGTGATCGGGGACCTCACTCCTCCGCGGGGTCCGCGGTCAGCAGGCTGATCCACTCGTCCGCCGAGTCCAGCGGTACGGGCTCGTCAACCGGCGGGCGGGCGGCCGGGGGCTTAAGCCCCATGGCGGGCGCGGGTTCGGCCGGGGCGGCCGTGGCCAGCCCGGGTTCGGTCTGGCCGGGCGATGATTCGCCGTCGGGCCCGGAGGCCAGCGGCTCAGGTTCGGCCGGGGCCGAGGGCTCCGCACCGGCCGGTGGCCCGGGCCCGTCACCGGCCGTGCTGCCGTTCCTGATGGCCGCGCGCGCGGTCGCGGGCAGCGGCGGACCGGGCCACTCGTTCGCCACGTCGGCGTCGTTCTGCGCGGTCCAGCGCTCGGCCTGCGCACTCGCCTGCGCGCCTGCCGCCAGCCGCTCCCAGTCGGCTGCGGCCGCTTTGTCGGCGGGCCTGTTCCAGTCGCCAGTCGTGGGCGCGGATGCCCAGACCGGGCGGTCGCGTTCGGCGGGCGCGCCCGGCCGGGCCTGCTCCCGGTCGGCCGGCGCGTCGCCCGGCGCGTCAGGCCCGTCCTTGGCGGGCGAATCGGCAGCGGCGGCGCCGGGCCAGCCGGTGTCGTCCGTCTCGGCGGCGTCCTCAGGCCAGCCGGTGTCGTCATCGGCGGCGCCATCCCGCGCCCATCCGGGGGCGTCCTGCCTGGCTATCTCCGCAGGCCAGTCCCTGTCATCCTCGGCGGCGGCGGCCCTGGCCCACCCGGGGTCGTCCAGGCCATCATCGTCCTCGCCCGCCCACGATGCGCCACCCTCGCCGCCCGCCCAGGCGGCCTCGCCCTCGTCCGCCTCGTCCGGCCAATCCCCGCCGTCCGCCGGGGCCGCGGACCAGTCTCGTTCGGTGACGTACAGGCCGTGGAAGGACACACGGAACCCCGGCCCCTCCGGTGCGGCGCACATCACCCCAGCTAGCACCGCACGGTCCGGCGGCATGAACACCAGGGCCGCCAGTTCGGGCTGGCCGTCCCCGACCAGGTAGCGCACCTCGACCGCGTCCCCCCGGCGGGCCACCCTCAGCAGGATGTCGTCCGCGCCGTCCGGCAGGTCGGTCACGGTCCAGCTGGACCGGCCGAGCGTCAGGACCGTGCTGAGCCGCGGCCGTCCCTCGAAGAACTCGACCCCGGTCTTGAGCCAGGTCCGGTCGTCGGCGCGAAGCATGACCCCGGCCTGGTCGTACTGAGTCCCGAGGGCGCTCCGTATCCGCACGGACACATCAAGGTCACCTTCGAGCAGCTCGCCGTAGACGTGCCCGCTGTCGCGGATGTAGCCGTAACCGGTCTCGCGCCAAAAGTCTGTGCCTGGATCGACACTCACCGTGAGCACATCACCCGTTCGCTGCCAGCTGGCGGGCTCGTTAAGCCACTCCATGAGGCCCTCCACGGTGTCTACGTATCCACGGTAGCGGTATCCGGGCGAGGTAGTCTCGGCCACATGGACAAGGTCCAGCGAACCGAGGCGGAGTGGCGGGAGATCCTGTCCCCCGAGGAGTACCAGGTCCTCCGGGAGGCCGGCACCGAAGCGCCCTGGACAGGCGAGTACACGACGGCGAAGACCGAGGGCGTGTACCGGTGCCGCGCGTGCGGGGCCGAGCTGTTCCGGTCGGGTGAGAAATTCGAGTCCCACTGCGGCTGGCCGAGCTTCTACCAGCCCGCCAGCGACGACGCCGTCGTGCTGATCGAAGACCGCTCGCTCGGCCTGGTCCGGACCGAGGTCCGGTGCGCAAGCTGCGACTCCCATCTCGGCCACCTCTTCGAGGGCGAGGGCTACCAGGTGCCCACGGACCAGCGCTGGTGCATCAACTCCGTGTCGCTCACGCTGGAACCCGCAGCGAATCAGTAACCCGCGCTGGTTGCTAGCGGGCTTCCAGCATGGTGAGGTCGCGGACAGCGAACCGGTAGTGCTCGATCTCCTCGTCCATCACCACGCTGATGCAGTCGATCACGGTGCGCTCCTCGTCCGGGTAACCGGGAGCGGGCGAGCGCTGGCATTGCCGTCCCAGGCTGTCGTCGGTCAGGCCGGCCACGATGCGCCGCATCACGGCCATCCGGTCGGCGCGGGCAGCCAGGATCTCGGCGTAGCTGGGCTGCGCGGTCAGGTCGATGCCGAGCGCGACCGCGTCCGCCGCCGGGTACCAGCTCTGCGGCAGGCCGAGCGGGTGGTAGGGCATTTCCTCGTCCAGCACGGTCCGGCTGGCCCAGGCGTCGGTGATGAAGACCAGGTGGCGCAGCGTCTCCTCGAATGACCATTCCTCGTTGACCTGCTCGGCCAGCGCCGCCGCGGGCAGCCGCCCGGCTCGCTCGACGGCCTGCGCCCACAGCCGCTCGATGGTGTCCCACATGGCGCGGACGTCGTCGGCCGTCTGGCCCTCGCGGAACTGCACTCGCTCCGGGTGCCGGCGGTCCAGCTCGGCGCTGACGAAATCGGCCACGTCAACCCCGTTGACCGTGACGTTGCTGAGGTAACCGGAGATGCTGACGTTCACCAGCCAGCCGTCCCTGATCGTGACGCCGGTCAGGTCACAGTCGGTGAACCGGGCGCCGCGCAGGTCCGCCACGTCGAACCGGGCGCCCCGGAACTGCTCGCTGCCGCCGCCCTCACCGGCGTAGAACCGGTGCGGTCCGAACTGCGCCTCTGCCGGTTCATCGGCCGGGGCGGGAGCCGGTTCGGCCGGATCGTTGGTTGCTGTCATGGACTGCACGGTAGCGCTCATCCCGGACGGTCTGCCGTGGGTGGTCTACGTCGGCTCAGGCGACGACCACATATACGCCTTCGGCCTCCCAAACTAGGTGAGCCGTAAGCCAGCCTGCCCTGCCGCCGGGCGAGAACGGCGGCAGGGTGCAGGATGTCAGCGTCACGGGTTCGGCTGAGGAGTTGCCGGGTGACGCGCGAGGATGCCGTATGGCTACCGAACGCGACGTCGAGGTGCTCCGGCAGGTCCTCGACGGGTTTAACCGGCACGACCTGGACGCCATCATGTCCCACTTCGCCGACGAGTGCGTGTTCGAGGCGCCCCGCGGGCCCGAACCCTGGGGGCGGCGCTTTGCCGGGAAGGACGAGGTGCGCCGCGGGCTCGCGGCACGATTCGAGGGCATCCCGGACGTCCACTACGGCGATGACGGCCACTTCGCCTGCGGGACCCGCGGCGCGTCCGACTGGACGCTCACCGGAACCACCGTCGAAGGGGAGCGCATCGAGGTGCGCGGGTGCGATCTGTGGACGTTCGGGCCGGGCGGCAAGATCGTCCGCAAGGACAGCTTCTGGAAGATCCGCGAGGGGCGAGCGGCAGTCTAATCATTTCTCACTGACCGATTGATGTAGCTTCCTGCTCGGCCGCTTTTTCAATAACGTACGCCCCTCGGGCCACTTCATTTCCCAGGCTTGGACCGGTCATCCGAGCCGGGCGCTAATCGGACAGACGGCCCAGCCGGACCGTATCCCGCCCGCCAGGGCACAGAGGTATTGTCAGGAGAAGAACGGAGGAAGTAAGCGCTCGCGCCTCTTGCCGAAGGTGGCCTGGAGAATTGCGTGTTCCTCGAAAGCAGTTGCCCGAATTGACGAGGAGACGCAATGAGCCAGTACGGTCCTGCTGATGCCGTCCCTCCCGGCGCCTTGCCCGCTCAGCGCGCCGCGGTTTCGGCGCTGGCTCCCCGGAAACGGCGGATGATCTGCCAGCTCATCGCCCTGGTTGCCATTCCAGCGGTGCTGGGCCTAACGCTTGCCGGGCTACAGGTCACTGGCGCGGCGCGCAGCGCGGAGGCCTACGGCCAGGCCGTGCGGCTCGCGGTACTCGCCCGGCAGATCAACGGCCTGGCGCAGGCGATAGAGGACGAGCGTTCCGGGACGGCCGTGTTCATCTCCGGCGGGCGCCCGGCGGCAGGCCTCCCGGTTCTGCGGCGGCAGTATGCGATCACCGATGGCCGGGCCGCCAGGGTGCGCCAGCTGCTTACCCCAATTGGCCGCGGGTACCCGGCGCAGACGCGGGCCAGCGCCGCAAAGGCCCTGGCCAGCATCGCCGAACTGCCCGGCTTGCGCAGTCGCGCGGCGCAGCGCCACGGTTCCGCACTGACCTTGCTCGACGGCTATTCCACGGCAACGTCTGACCTGCTCGCGGTCAACGACGGTATAGCCGGCCTCAGCGGCAACCCCACGCTCACCGCCAGCGTGCAGGCGCTCGGCTCGCTGTCCAGGATGATGGACCAGGCATCGCAGCAGCAAGCCATCCTCCGCGTGGCGCTCGCCGAGGGCCGCTTCGGGCCCGGGGCGCTCACGGCGCTGCTCACCGCGCAGGCCCGGCAGGCCACCGACCTCGTTTCGTTCCGTGACTCGGCGACCCCCGAGGAGACCTGGGCCCTGACCAAGACGTTGGGCGGCCCGCTGCCCCGGCAGGCCCGGGCCGTGGAACAGCGCGCAACTGAGGCTGGCAACGGCGCGCTGGCCCTCGGTGCGGAGGCCAATCACCGGTGGTGGACCGGGATGTCCTACACGGTCGGCTGGATGCGATACGCCGACCAGCAACTGACGAATTGGATCACGGCCGACGCCCGGACCCTGCAGCGGAGCGCGATGCGGTCCGCCGTCATCACGGCCGGCGCAGCGCTGGCCGCCCTGGTCCTTGTCCTGGTGGCCACCATGATGGTGGCAAGGTCTACGGTTCGCCGGCTGCGACGGCTTGAAACAGCCGCCCTCCATGCCGCCAGCGAAGTGACCGAGGAGGCGGCGCGGGCGCGCGAAGAAGCCCGGCTGCGCGACGGCGCCAGCGCCATATCAGGCAACCTCCTCCGGCGCAGCCATTCACTGCTGGCACGGCTGCTGCGAGTGATCGACAACCTGGAATTCAGTGAGGAGGACCCGGAACAACTGGCCGGCCTGTTCCAGCTCGATCATCTGGCCAGCCGGATGTGGCGCAACTCGGACAGCGCGCTCGTTCTCGCCGGTTACCAGGCATCACGCCCGTCGGCCGGGCCGCTCTCCCTGGTGGACGTGGTCCGGGGAGCAGTGTCCGAGATCGAGCAGTACGACCGCATCGTCCTCGACGTCCAGCAGGGCGTCTCGGTCAGCGGGAGCGCCGCGACCGACACCGTGCACCTCGTCGCCGAACTGCTGGAGAACGCCACTGTGTTTTCGCCCGCGACGGCCCAGGTAACCGTGTCCGGGCACACGGCACGTGGTGGCGGTTCGCTCATCAAGATTGCCGACAGCGGAACCGGCATGCCCGAGGAACAGCTCAGGCAGCTCAACTGGCAACTTGCCCACCCTTCCCTCGCGGACGCGGCGGCCGGCCAGCCCGTGGGCTTGTTCGCGGTCGCGCACCTCGCGGCGCGGCATGGCGTCACGGTGACGCTGAGCATGCCGCCGGGCGGCGGTACCACCGCGGAGGTATTCCTTCCTGCCGCGCTGATCTCGCCAGGCGCCAAGCCCCGCAACTGGCCGCGACAGGCTGGCCAGGCCCTGCGGACCGGGGCCGGCCCGCTGATGCTGAGCGCGCCGGTGCGATCACCGGCCGCAGGGACCTCACGCGGCGTGACCGTGCTCGGGCCCGGCTATCCGCAAGGCGGCCAAGCGACGCCTGCCGAGCAGCGTGTCGCGGCGCCGGCAACCTGGGCTGCCGACGGTGGGGCCGCCCTCGCGGGGCTGCCGCGGCGTGTTCCGCGGTCCAGTCAGGTTCGCGGCACCGCGGCTGATCAGGAGACTCGCCCGGCCACGGCGGCTGAGCCGGCGGAGGTCATGCGGAGCAGGCTGACCAGCTTCCAGCGAGGCTCCCGCCGGGCCCGGGCGGTGACCCAGATGAGCCGCAGCACGACGCAGCCGGGCCAGGATGGCTGAGGGCGAAGCACCGGAGATGGACCAAAGGTATAGTAACCGGCGGAATTCCAGGCTAACCCGCATTTACTGGCTTGACTAGTTTCGCCACGTCAGCAGGCCGCCACGCTCAGGTCCCTCAATATGAGCTGAGAGTCAAGTGTCAAGCCATGCCAATGTGTCAAGCATCCGGCAGAACAGGGAGGATTCATGCATACTGATGGGTCGACGAGAATTTCCCTATGATTCAAGGG
>Ga0070698_100004327_pt1 | contig 15606 bp, 11 predicted proteins | sample KBSK1502metaG_FD_65477 | JGI IMG/M metagenome (GOLD analysis project Ga0070698, IMG submission 65477) | Corn, switchgrass and miscanthus rhizosphere microbial communities from Kellogg Biological Station, Michigan, USA - KBS K1-50-2 metaG | ecosystem: Host-associated > Plants > Roots >...
TCTCAGGTATGACCATCGCGGAGGCTCTGCGCAGCACCGAATAATGCCCCTACCGTTAAAGTACAACTTCCGCAACATCACGGTGCGCAAGTCCAGCACCTTTGCTACGGCCTTTACAATTGGCTTAACCGTCGGTGTCTTTCTGATGGTGATGGCCCTTGCGCGTGGTATTGATCTCACTCTAAGCACCAGCGGTGAGCCTCTCAACTTGATCGTAATGCGCGAGGGCAGCACGGCTGAGATAAACAGCAGTGTCTCTCGCGAAAACCTTAACAACCTAATCTACCTCGATGGGGTGGCGCGGGAAGGGGATCAGCCTCTCGCCGCTCCGGAACTACTGACCTTAATTTACAAAGCGCGAAAGGGAATGAGTCAGGGTTCGAATGTTCAAATTCGCGGCATCGGCGCGATGTCAAACAAACTGCGCTCGGGTTTTAAGATAATAGCGGGCCGAATGTTTCAACCGGGGTTGGCTGAAGCGGTTGTTTCCCAGCGTATCTCACAACGGTTTCAGGGGCTGAGCGTTGGAGATAAATTTCGCATTCAGACGAGCGACTATACCGTGGTGGGATTGTTTGAAGCCGGTGGCAAGGCCTTTGAATCTGAGGCCTGGGTGGATGTGAACTCTCTGGCAAGCACGACCAAACGTGAGACCTACTCATCCGTGTTGTTACGGGCAAATGACCAGGCTGCCCTACAGTCACTGGCAAAGCGAATTACCGACGATCAGCGACTGCACCTAAAAGCTTTACCAGAGCGCACTTTCTATGAAGACCAGCAGGGCACTGCCTCGGGCGCCTTGAAGGGCCTGGCAGTTTTTATCGGATTCATTATGGCCGTCGGTGCCGGATTCGCCGGCATGAACACGATGTATGCTGCGGTCGCCAGAAGGACGAAGGAGATTGGTACGTTGCGGGTGTTAGGCTTCCGCCGGCGCAGCATCCTGATTGCTTTTGTTCTGGAATCAGTTGCTATAGCAGTCATCGGCGTCGCCATCGGCATTCTGCTGGCTTTGCCACTGAACTTTGTCTCGACCGGCACGGCGAATTTTACGACCTTCAGTGAGATCGCTTTTAACTTCCGGGTCACTCCTGACTTGATGTTGTGGGCGTTGATTTTCGGCATGGCAATAGGGTTACTAGGCTCGTTGCTGCCGTCCATTCGGGCCTCGCGCTTCAAGATAGTGGATGCCCTGCGTGCGTCGTAGAAGCAGTTGAGTTAACTAAAATCAAATGGCGATGAACCCCAAAACTCAGGAAGACCAGGAAGATCTCAACAAGCGACTCAGAAGTTTGAAGATCGATCGCGGGCCTGCACCTTCGTCTTCGCCAAACACCCGTTCACCGAAAATTTTGTTGCTGGCCCTATCTGCGCTGGTTGCACTCGTGGCGGTCGGCGGCTATTTCTACTTTTCAGCCGCGGCAAAGGCGATATCGGTTGCGGAGGTCAAACTGGAGAACACCGGCGCTTCACACGGCGATACCGTATTGTCTGCCTCTGGATATGTCGTAGCGCATCATAAGATTGCCGTGGGGGCCAAAGTGATGGGACGAGTTGCCTGGATTGGAGTCGAAAAAGGTGACAAGGTGCAGCAGGGTCAGGTGCTCGTTCGACTCGAGGATAGCGACTTTCGTGCTCAATCAAATCAGGCTCGCGCAAATCTTTCCGCATCCCAGGCACGGCTCGATCAGATGCGCACCGGTTCGCGACCTCAGGAAAAATTGAAAGACAAAGCAGGAGTGCTGCAGGCACAGGCGACTCTGAGAAATGCCGAAGCGGAATACGACCGAACTGAAAAGCTGGTTCGTGCCGGAGTTTCGTCGAGAGCGGAACTCGATCGCGCGATCGCCCAACGCGATACGGCCCGGGCACTACTTGAAGCCGCACGTCAATCCAGCTCCATGACAGACATGGGGCCGCGCACCGAAGAGATTCGAGCGGCGGAAGCGCAAGTCCGGCAAATGAAAGCTGCGCTTGACTATGCTGAGACTCAGCTTGCCGATACGGCGATTAAGGCCCCTATTTCGGGGACGGTGTTGCAAAGGATTGTCGAACGCGGCGAAATGGTGAGTCCTTCAGCATTTGGCGAGTCCGGCGCCCGCACATCAGTGGTTGCCCTGGCGGATCTTACCGACCTGCAGATTGAGTTAGATATCAGCCAGACAGATTTTGCGCGGTTAAAGTTTGGGCAACTGGCGGAGATCGTTCCCGAAGCCTATCCCAACTTGAAATACACCGGTCGCATTACAGAGATAGCTCCGGAAGCGAATCGTGCGAAGGCCACTGTCCAGGTGAAGGTCGGTGTAGATAACCCTGATGAACAGCTGCGCCCGGAGATGAATGCGCGCGTTAACTTCCTGGGAGACGAAACTCCCACGCAGAGCACGGCGTCCCCGCGCGTGCTGGTTCCCAAGGCAGCTGTGATACGCAGCGACGGCAGCACTTTTGTTTTCGTCGTCAAAGGGAACCGGGTGGAACAGCGATTAATACGTCTTGGTGAAGAGGCCGGCGAGTTCTATTACGTCCTTGAAGGGTTGAGCGGTGGCGAATCCACGGCGACTACCGGAGCTGACAAATTGCGCGACGGAGATCGCGTGACGGTCAGTGGAAAGGCGTAGGTAGTTTGTCCGTTTGCGTCTTTGGTCTTTGAGCTTTTGGTTTTTGGTTTTTGCTTTTTTTTAGATTTGAAATTTCAGATCTCAAATCTCAGACCTAAAAACCAAAGTCCAAAGTTCAAAGTTCAAAGGCCCAAGACCAAAGACCCAAGACCAAAGACCCAAGACCAAAGTACAAAATTCAAAGAGCTTTGGAGAAAATAATGGCAGCACCGATCGTACAGGTTCGCAACGTAAGCAAGCGTTTTGCGCGAGATGGATTTGAAGTGGTGGCACTTGACCACGTTGATCTTGATATCGATTCCAGCGACTTCCTGGCTTTAATGGGACCAAGCGGTTCCGGAAAGTCCACCCTCTTAAACTTGCTTGCGGGAATCGATCGCTGCACGGAAGGCGAGGTCGATGTATTGGGTACTGACCTGGCGAAGTTGAGCGAGAGTCAACTGGCCGCCTGGCGCAACAACCACATCGGTTATATTTTTCAGACGTTTAATCTGGTCCCGGTGCTTTCGGCTTTCGAGAATGTCGAATTGCCATTGCTCCTGACCAAACTATCAAAGGCTGAACGGCGCAAGAACGTCGAGACAGCGTTGGAATTAGTAGGACTAAACGACCGCATGCATCATCAGCCGCGCCAGTTATCAGGAGGACAGGAACAGCGGGTGGCTATTGCCCGGGCGATTGTAACTGATCCTGATTTGATTCTTGCCGACGAGCCGACCGGAAATCTCGATGCGCGCGCCGGCGAAGAGATCCTCAACATACTGGCGACGCTCAACCGGGAATTGAAGAAGACAATTATTATGGTTACCCACGATCCACACGCAGCAAGTTTTGCTACACATGAGCGACATTTGGAGAAGGGTGTCCTGCTCGACGGCGCGGCTGCCGTAGCTTAGAATCTCAATTCGTCAGACTAATTAGGGCAGTCCCGGAACATTCGATTTATCACTACATCTGATGTCGGAGGTACGTCAATGAAGAGAACGGTACTTTTCTGCGGTGGAGTTTTAGCCTCTTTAATGTTGGTGGTCGCCACAGTTTCTGCCCAGGATGCCGCGAAATCTGCCGACGCTTCCAAGCAGCTTATGTATGCCGACTTCCAAAATCCCCAGAACGGCAGACCGGTAAGCAGTCGCGGCGGACTGGTACGCTTGAATCCATATTCGCAGAACCCAGGAAATCCGCCCGCATTTCGTGGCCTGGAAAAAGCAGATCCGCCGGCACCAGCATTCGCGCGCGTGACAGCGGATGATGTTGCCGCCGCCTTCGACTATGAAATGCGAATACCGAACGAGTGGGAAGGAGTGAATTTGGAGGTGTTCGGGCAGCCTGAGAAAGATGGCAAGCCAGTAGCTGACGACGTGAGCGCCTACAAGTTCATAACCTTGCGCGTCTTTGCTAAAGGTCCTCATACCATTCGGGTCGAACTTATTGCGCGCGGCCACGGAGCCAATCTCGAGTCAGGATATCCGCTGGCAAATTTCCGGCTGTCGCCAGGATTCATTACCTATAAACTCAAGCTCGACTCCTTCAACCAGCCGGAGTGGGCGATGCCGCTCGATCTCAAGGCGGATGTGCTCAAGAAGTTGACTTCCATCACGGTGGGCGTGCATTGCGATAAGTGCACCCTTGAGAAAGGGACGGTGGTAATTGACAACATTGCGTTTGAGAAGTGAGGCCGAAAAAGACGAGTGGGGCCTCAGCCCGCAGGGCTGGCAGATAGTAGCCGGTGGTTGAAAACCACCGGAACGAATCAGAAGAAGAATAGCACCCCGAAGGGGTGCGAGAGTCTTCGAAGCAACCCTCGTGTGCCCTTCTCATCTGCCACCCCTTCGGGGTGCGGTCATCCTGCCTGCCGCAACCGGTGGTCTTCGCGTCGCTGCGACCACCGGCTACTTTCTCACAACCCTTCGGGTTACATCGATCAGAACACCAGCGTCTGAATTGAATGTGGCAAGCTTTTGACCTGGGCAGCCTCACCACTCAGCCAAAGGTAATAAGAAATCTCCTTGTCGCTCTGGTTCATCACCACCACCGAAACTTTTCCATCTGGGTTGACGAAAGCCGTAGAGAGCAACTGGCTGCGACTGGGTGAACTGGCGATTCGCCGGGCGCCAGGGCGGACGAACTTTGAGAAGTGTCCAATGTAGTAGTAAGAGTTGGTGTAGATCAGTTCGCCAGTCTTCGTGTCGGCGTGAACCGGGGCAAAGCAGAAATTCTGTACGTGATTTGGCCCGCCTGTTTCGTCAAGCAATATGTTCCAGTCCGTCCAGCCGACTGCGCCACCGTTGAAATCATTGATCATTGAACGTCCATACTGTTCACCTAATTTCCAGTCCGTCAATCGTTGAGAGTTGAAGGAGTCGGAACAGCCTTCGGTGAAGATCAAGTTCTTATCCGGAAAAGACTCATGCACCAGCTTGATGTTATCGAACATCGGCTCACCACCGCTCCATGGCTCGTACCAGTGAAAACCAATTCCCCACACATAACGCGCGGCGTCGGGATCAGTCAGGATGGTTGATGCTCTTTGATAAACGAGGTCGCGGTTGTGGTCCCAGGCAATTATCTTTTTATCACCCAGCCCCGCCCTTTTCATTGTCGGACCGAGAAAGTTTTTTAAGAAGTCTCTTTCGTCCTCAGCTGAGAAGATGCATGATTCCCATTTTTGCGTCGCCATCGGTTCGTTTTGAACCGAGATGCCCCAAATCGGTATACCTTCGGTCTGATAAGCTTTAATGAACTTTGTGTAGTAGTTGGCCCAGGATTGATAAAACTCCGGCTTCAGTTTTCCGCCATGAAGCATATCGTTGTTATCCTTCATGAACGCCGGCGGACTCCAGGGACTGCCAAAGATGCTGAGCTTCCCTCCGGCCGCGGCCAGGGCTTGCTTGATAAAGGGAATCCGAAACTGCTTGTCATGATCGACGCTGAACGACTTCAATTCCTTGTCGCCTTCAGCAACATAGGTGTAACTGCCACTCGAGAAATCGCAACTGTGAATGTTAGTTCTGGCGAGCGTGTAACCGATGCCATTGTTTACATCGAAATAGGCATTTAGTATTTCCTGCTGTTTGGGCTTGGGTAGTTTGGCAAATGTCTCGGCGCTGGCATCCGTAAGTGCGCCACCGATGCCATGAAAGGTCTGAAACGTCCTGGTAGGATCGACAAACACACAAATCTGAGTTTCCAGGGGCTGGCCCAAATGCTTGAAGGCCAGTTTACCGCCGGGCGAAAGGCGCTGATCGCTTTTGTCGGCCGTGTTATAGACTGTTACCTCTTTCCCCTGGACCGAAAACGGCTCTGCGCGTGCAGAGGGCTGAAAACTTTTCGCCGACGTTAGTTGGCTCTTCGCTAACAGTAACGTTGACGACGATGCGGCAAGGAAACCACGACGGTCTATTTTCATAATGGGTGACTTTAACAAAGCCTTGCACGAGAAATCTACTTTGGGGGTCAGTCCCGGAGGGACCAAATGTTTATAGACTCCGGCTCTAAAAGTTTCTTCGCTCCAGCGGAGCGAAATATATGGTTCAACATGATCACCTACCGGTACTTTGCGCTACGGCACATTGCGCTCCGCTGGAGCGCCAAAAAAAGCAGGTGGGAGCGTAGCCTATAAACATTTGGCTCCTCCGGAGCCAGGAAGACAACACCGGAAACAAGAATCGTGAATGAGACACACGACATCTACACCCGTCGAACGGTAATTAAGGGCTTAGTCTCATTCAGCGCGGGCGTTGCGCTGAGCGCGGATAGGGTGATCGGCCGTGTTCCCTTCGACGTCCGTGATGAGTTTGCAAGTAAACGCCCCTCAGCAGGACAACGAAAGTTCGTAAGCGATGCGGTCGAAGCAAAGATCGCTGAGGTAAAGAAGGGAATTGCCGACCCTGAACTCGCCTGGCTTTTTGAGAACTGTTTCCCTAACACACTCGACACGACTGTTACTTTCGGTACGCACGCGAGTAGACCGGACACCTACGTAATCACTGGAGACATAAATGCGATGTGGCTGCGCGACTCCACCGCGCAAATCACACCCTACCTGCCGCTCGCGCGTGAAGACAGGAAGCTCAAAGAGATGATCGCCGGGGTTATTAACCGCCAGACGCGCTGTATCCTCATTGATCCTTACGCCAACGCCTTCGATTTCGGTGCCAAGGCCTGCCCGTGGGGCGAAAACGACAAGCCACCGATTCGAGTGGAGTTGTGCGAAAGAAAGTGGGAGATTGACTCGCTCTGCTATCCGGCACGACTTTCACATGCTTACTGGAAAACAACTGGCGATGCTTCCTGCTTTCATGCTGACTGGCAACAAGCGAACCGGCGTGTCGTGCAGACTTTTCGCGAACAGCAACGAAAGACAGACACGGGCCCTTACTCTTTTAAACGGACCACAGACAATCCGGTTGACACTTTGCCGTTCGAAGGGCGTGGCAATCCGACCAGAAGTGTGGGACTGATTCACTCAGGCTTTCGTCCATCGGACGATGCGTGCATATATCCGTTTCTCATTCCATCCAATTTCTTTGCGGTGGTTGCGTTAAATCAGCTGGCCGACATTTTTTCGACGGAACTCTCAGATAAGTCATTCGCACGCGAGTGTCAGGACCTGGCGCACGAAGTGGCTGCTGCAATCGAGACCTATGGCAAAGCGAGTCATGCAAAGCACCACTCAATCTATGCCTATGAAGTTGATGGCTTCGGAAATCAGCTTTTCATGGACGACGCGAATGCGCCGAGCCTCTTGTCGCTTCCCTACTTCGGCTGCTGCGCGGCTGACGACGCCACTTATCTAAACACGCGGGCATTCGTGTTGAGCGAGGACAATCCGTACTACTTTCGCGGGCGCGCGGGCGAAGGCATCGGCGGGCCGCACGTGGGACTGAACATGATCTGGCCTTTGGGAATAATTATGCGCGCGCTGACCAGTCGCGATAACCGAGAGATTCTTTTCTGCCTGAAGATGCTGAAGACGACGCATGCTGGAACGGGCTTCATGCACGAATCCTTTGCACGGGATGACCCAAAGAAATTTACTCGCTCCTGGTTCGCGTGGGCCAACACGCTCTTTGGCGAGTTAGTGTTAAAGGTGCAATCTGAACGGCCGCAGCTATTATCTCAAGCGTAAAGAGGGAGATCACCATGCAGTATCGTGAATTGGGGCGTACCGGATGGAAGGTGTCTTCGGTTAGCTTCGGCACCTGGGCCATTGGTGCTGAGTGGGGCGCAGTTAATGATCAGGAATCGCTGGCAGCGCTTCATCGTGCTCTTGATCGTGGCGTTAATTTCTTCGACACCGCCGACGTCTACGGCGATGGGCGAAGTGAACGATTGCTGGCGCAATTGCGTGAGGAACGCAGCGAGCCTTTCTATGTTGCGACTAAGGCTGGTCGCCGCCTGAATCCCCACCTTGCCGCTGGCTACAACCGGGAGAACCTCACGGCTTTTGTTGAGCGCAGTCTTCGGAATCTGAAGACAGACGCGTTGGACCTGCTGCAACTGCATTGCCCGCCTACATCGGTCTATTACACGCCTGAAGTGTTCGAGGTGTTGGATGACCTCACGAAGGACGGCAAGCTGCGTCACTACGGCGTCAGCGTCGCGAAAGTCGAAGAGGCCCTGAAAGCCATCGAGTACCCGGGCGTGCAATCGGTTCAAATCATTTTCAACATGTTCCGCCAACGTCCGAGCGAATTGTTTTTTGTCGAGGCTGAGCGCCGTCGCGTAGGCATCCTCGCGCGGTTGCCGCTTTCGTCCGGGATGTTGTCAGGTAAGTTGACCTCCGAGAGTCGCTTTGCTGCCAACGATCACCGTGCTTTCAATCGGCAGGGTGAGTCGTTTGATCGCGGCGAGACTTTTTCAGGATTGGACTACGACATTGGCTTGCAAGCGGTTGAGGCGCTTCGTACGCATGTGCCGGCAGGTGGGACGATGGCTGGGATGGCGCTCAGTTGGATACTGATGTTTCCGGCAGTGACGTGTGCAATTCCTGGGGCAAAGCGGCCGGAGCAAGTGGATGAGAATGTCCGCGCTGCCGACTTGCCACCGCTCACACCCGAAACCATGTCAGCGATCGAGGATATCTACAATCGGCAGATACGACCGCATGTCCATCACTACTGGTGATGGTTTCAATGTTCTGGCTCCAGAGGAGCCAAATGTTTATAGACTCTGCGTCAAACCCACGTTTGGCGCTCCAGCGGAGCGCAATGTGGTGGTAAGTGAGTAGCTCGAGCTGTACATTTCGCTCCGTTGGAGCGAAGAATCATATAGCCCGGGCAGTCTATAAACAGTCGGTCCCTACGGGACTGAGCGAGTTGGTTTAGAGACTTTGTCAAAAAAACAAAACCTTCCGAACTTGCTATGAAGAAAACAACACAGCCACTGTTGTTCATCGCCCTTGCCGTTACAGTCGTCACCACCAGTGCGCAATCGCGAGTCTTGCCGGTGTATGAAGTCTCACGAACGGCGACGCCGGTTAAGGTCGACGGCAAGCTTGATGATGCCGTTTGGAAAAAGGTCGCACCCCTGGCCGACTTCCGTCAAAACCTCGATGGCTCGCCTGGCGTCCCCAAAACGGAAGCCAAAATAGTTTATGACGATGACTTTCTTTACGTCTCGTTCCGCTGCGCCGACAACAACATCTGGGCGACTATGAAGACTCGCGACCAGCATCTTTGGTTGGAAGAAGTTGTGGAGGTATTCGTCCAAGCCGATCCTCGCGAGGGCAGCTACATCGAGTTGGAAGTCAATCCTCTGGGAACCATGCTCGACATCTACCTGCTTGATATACGCAAGCCACTGCATTATGAAAGCTGGAACAGTCAAAGGCTCAAGTGGGGAATAAAACTGGATGGGACAGTGGACGGAAAAGACGGTGATAGGGAGTGGACCTGCGAGATCGCTCTTCCGATAGCGGATGTCGTAACCGCTCCTAATCTTCCACCTCGAGTCGGTGATCGTTGGAAGTTGAATCTATACAGAGTCGAGCAGCGCCCCACACCGGCAGGGCTGGCCTGGTCTCCAACTTTTCAGGAGGACTTTCATATCCCGAGTATGTTCGGCGAAATAGTCTTCACGGGCAATCTGGTTCGTTGATTACTTAAAATCTTTGATCAGTACCACATTACTGAGGGTCTGTCCGCGTGAAAGGATAAGGCGGGGACTGTCTGCCGAGTACCATCGGACGCGATCCGTTCGAGGGATGGTTTACGGATAGTTCATCCTTCGCTGCAAGTCGGCAAAGCGCGGATCTGATCGAAGTGGATCAAACATTGGTTCAGTTTTGAGCGCGATGATCCAACCGGCCCGTTCGTCATAGGCTCGATTAAGTTGGGTTATCGCATTGTCTTTATCGCCGAGTCCGGTATAAACCATTGCCAGATCGTAAGGCGAAACGTAGCCATGCGCCGAAACTTCTTTTAGTTCCTTCAGTATTTTCAACGCCTCGCCTCGTTTACCTGATACCGCATCAGCGTGACCGAGAAGGCCCAAAATGTTTGTAGTCCGCTGGGAGAGGTCAATGGCCTTTTGATATGCGCCTATGGCTTCAGCGTAACTTCCCTTGAGGTCGTAGGCCTGGCCTAAAAACACGTAAGCTGCGGCGTGGCTGCGATCCAACTCGATTGATTTGTGACCTTGCGCGATTGCTTCATCGTAGTGACGGGCCCAGTAGTGGGCCCCCGCGACGTCGTCGCTGATAGCGACCGAGAGTGGATCCACTTCTAAACCCTGTTTAGCCATTTCGATGCCTTCGTCCAATCGGCCCGTACACGATAGCAAGTAGGAGTAAACCTCATAGGTCTCCGGGTAATTCGGATTGACTTCAAGAGCCCGTTTGTACTCGCGCTCAGCGGCCTTCCAGTCCAAATCGTAGAACATCGAAATAGCTCCCGAAGTGACATGCACTTCGGCGAGATCGCTGTCCAGTTCTAAAGCTTTTCTGATGGCGGTTCTCGCCATTGGAAAGGCTTCCTTGGATGGAATCCAGTTGTTAACGGCGGCGGAGGCATATGTATCAGCGAGTCCGGCATACGCCATGGCGTAATTCGGATCGCTGGCGATGGCCTCATCAAAGTAGTGGGCTGCGCGCTGATGATCCGCCGGACTAAACTTACGAAAGAAGTACCTCCCCTTTACATATGCCGTGTAAGCGTCGGTATTCGCAGTGCCGGGCCTTCCTAATCCGCGTTTTTCCTCGACATTAAGTTTAGGTGCCAGTTGGTTTCCGACCCGGAGGGAAATTGCATCCTGCACCGCGAAAATGTCCGTAAACTTTTCATCAAAGTGCTCGGTCCAGATAACGAGTCCGCCCTCAACCTTAACCAGACGCACGCTGACCCTGACACGGTCTCCTGACTTCTGGATGCTACCGTCGAGCACGGCATCTACGTTCAGCTCACTACCAGCCCGAGCTACCTCGTCTTCCAGCTTGGTGTATCGGCGAACTGCACTGAAGGGCAGGATTTTAAGGTTCTTGATATTACTGAGCCGGCTGATCAAGGTGTCGGCCATACCCATCTCAAGCGATTCGTCCCGGTCATTTGCGGCGAGAGGTTTAAAAGGAAGCACTGCGATTGAATGGAGGGCCGCGCCATTTGCTGCCGTACGAGATTCACGGGTCCGCCAGATATAAAGACCCGCGGCTACCCCGAACAACACGATAGCCCCGGCAATCAGTACGCTTGGCCTCGATATAAAAGACCGTCGGGCGTTGGGGATTGATGGCAGAGCGCGAGACTGGGTTAGCGGGTCTGCAGAGGTTTCAATAAAGTTCTGCGGCGTGTCATCCTCGTCAACCACAATGTGCGATCGAGAATGTTCTTCAATGATTAGATCCGCATCACGGTTATCCGGTACCGTCACTTTCGCGACAAAGCGATACCCGCGACGCGGTACCGTCTGGATAAACTTCTCACCGTCGTGACTTTCACCGAGGGCTTCTCGTAACTTGTAAATAATGTGTGAGAGGTTGGCCTCTTCAACGATGGTGTCGGGCCAGACTTTCTTCAGTAGCTCATCCTTCTCCATGACGTGCCCGCCATTCTCCACGAGCACTAAGAGCATCTCAAAAGCTTTAGGCGTGAGTGGTACAGCCGAACCCTCGCGCAGCAGCTGTCGCTCGCGCGTATCCACTCGGAACGGCCCGAATGCGTAAAAATGCCCGGAATTGCTGCTCATTATCGCTTTCAGAACTCAGCGAGAAATCTCTCAGAAATAAACGAAAACTCTCAAAGGACTTTTCACTCAGCCGCGGCTTAGGGTGCGCGTCTGGATGGAAAAGGTGTTGGCCGGTCGGCGGACGAATGACGCAGCGGAATCTTATCTGAGGGTCAGCACGAGGGGCAATGCAAGAGATAGAAGGTTCCGACTATGGCGAGTCACTCACAATTGAAAGGCGGTGGACGTCACGAAAAGAAGAATCGAGATCACCGTCGAGAAGCACAGGCTGGTAATGCTAAATCGGCGGAATCATTCAGTCCACGCCTGGTGCGAAGCTTGTGATGAGCAAGTGCAAATGGTGACCCCGGATGAAGCTGCACAACTCTGTCGGGTTAGCACTCGCACCATCTATCGACGGATTGAGACTGGGCGACTTCACTTTACGGAGACTGAGGGAGGCTTCTCGTTGGTTTGCTTCCAGTCTCTTGGAAGTCAGGAGACCACAGACGAAGCCGTCAGCGAGCCTTTCAGCGGCTCTTTCAGAAACAGAATGAAGCGAATTTTAAAGCGGCACTGAGTCGCGGAAAGAGGACGAGATGAAAAGGAAACAAATTCTATTACTTGGTCTTTTATTCATCGTTGCGACAGCGATCGGGGCCAATGCGCAATCGCAGGATCGGGACAATCCAACACCATTCGCTTTCAACACAGTTAAGGGCAGCGGCACGGGCAAGAAGGTTGAGTACTTCTACAGTTTTACGGCCGGTCCAGGCGAAGTTGCGATTACGGTGGATCTAAAAGCAAAGGCGGGCTCTACCAATGCGGACGTTGAAGTCTTTGATGAAGGTGGCAACAAGACTTTCTACTACTACCCAAACGCCACTTCACAAAATGAGCACGCCGTAAAACGGTTTACGCTCAACAACAAACAACTACTGACGCTGCGGCTGGCTTTGGATAGCAGCGCCGGAGCGTATTCGATCAAGCTCGCCGGACCGGTTGAAATTGCCGCTGCAACTCCTGCGACTGATCCTCAAACGCCAGGAGCCGACACCTCTACTGCAGCTTCAGCAGCAGGAGAAGAAACTCAGCCAGCGACAGACATGCCGCAGTCAGATCCGTCTACCGCAACACCAACTGACGCCGCAACAGGTGCGACCCCGAAGCCTGGCAAGGGCAGCAAGTTTGACTTGGCTTTGAACCTGCTGCAAACCACGGGCACGCACTTCGGATTACCGACTTCAGGAATTCTACATGTCGTCATGAAAGACGGAACGAGTCAGGACATCGATCTCAGCAAAGTGAAGTCGGCTTCGGTAACTAGACAGTAGGCTTGCGTTTCCGGCGCGTGAACCGCAAACACAAGAAATGGGATGGCAGTCCAACAGAGGAAAGGAAGAACACCGATGATGAGTTACAGATTCACCTCCGCAATTGCAGCCAAGGCGATGCTGATCCTTGCTCTTTTCCTTCAATCAACGGCTGAGGGGCAAAGCATACGGTCGAAGCTCGCCTTGACGTCAATGCCGAAGGGTGCGATTGAAAATCCTTTCAAACCGTCTCCAGTCCCCGCGCCATTATTTTCAGCTTTGAGTTCAGATTTCGTAACGGGCGACCCGGATTCTGACAACTACGAGATCTCGGCTGTAGCCATACCTCAGGGCGGTAAGTGCGGCAGTTCCGGAAAGATTGGGTCCGCGCGTTTAATCAGTTCCGTTGGGCGCGACCTCGACAAGACGGCGGATACATATTATCCCTGGTCATACATTGCTCAGGAGCTTAACCCCGATTTTTCACCTCGCGGCGAGCCATTCGATCTAACGCCCAAAGCCACTAAGTCCCTGTCGGGAGTCGCCCGCTATTTTCCCGGAACCGACAATCAATTCGTGCGCCTGTCCAACGGTGACTTGATCGCGGTAAGGCTGTCCTATATCGGCGGCCAGACCCCGTATTGGAACGGCACGTTCGGGGGCCGTGTCGGAACGCTTACGGTGAGGTCCCGAGACTGTGGCGAGACGTGGGAGTTCAACGGCTTTCTCGACCCGGCGAAGATCATTCTCTTCGGTTCCAAGGGCGCTGGCGCATACCCGCGATTAACCAACGACGGGAAGCTGATTCAGGGTGGCGGTGATCGAGAGGAGTTTTACGCCGACCCGTGGGATAACCAAACCGTCTATACGACGCAGTGGTTCGCAGGTAACAAGGCACCAGAAGGAAAGGTCCTCCAAAATCTTCCGATAGTGGGCAACGCCCTGATCTTCGCATCCGCGGATGGCGGCAAGACCTGGGGAAATGAGCCGGTCAAGATGTTCGAGGATCGTGCCGTGCCAATTGCGATGACCTCCACTCGCGCTAAGCGGCTGTTCCTCTTCACCTGCATCGGCGGGACTCCGACACTCCACTATGTGAAGGATGGAAAATACGTTCAGAGCTGGCCGGTCTTTCACGGGGATCCGACGAAGCCAGAAAACTTTTGTGCAGGCCAATTGGAAGGGTCCGACGAGACATCTCAGCTGACGGCTCCCGGCTACCTCCAGCGGGTAAAAGTAGACGTGTCGATCTCTCGTGTGGACGGCAGCGGCACCCACGACACAGTGCGCGTGGTCTATCCGGCCGTAGTTGATGACCGCAGAGTTGCCCACGTCGTAGTCGTTCGTATTCAAGAGTCGTTAAAGCTTGGCGACTCAGGGAAGACGGTCACCTTGTTGTTGAACAAGCTCCATGAAGAAACGATTTCAGCCGCGAGCAAAACCGGCAATATCATCTACCCAACCTTCATCGAGACAGACCGCGTAGATTTACCTAAGACCTCCGCGACAAACACTGCAGTCTTGTATTGGTACGAAACGGCCCGCGAGATCAATGTTCTGAAAAAAACCGTCGCTGTGCGGTTATTCACGCGCTACTCAGTATTCCGCGAGGATGGAATCGTTGCGGGCGGCATTGCCTCAAAACCGCAGGACCTCTCGGTAACAAATGGGTCACGCCGTTCGTGGTCGCCCATCGACAACGATTTCATCGGCGATTACATGCGGGGCGCATTTGCTTACGATGGCAAGTTGCGTTTCATCGCGCAATGGCCCGAACGCCGCCCCGAGCAGAAGCTTAGAATTCGCTACAACGTGGTTACCGTCCAGCCGTGAACTGACTCTCTCCGTCTGAGATTGTCGTTTGCGGCGGAAGGTCTTTGCCTTAACGTGACCCAGGAAGGAAAAAACCAGATGAAACGATCACTAGTTCAACCCAAAGTAAATCTATATATGTGTGCAGTTCTCGCCCTATTAGCCTTTGGCACTGCTCGGAATCTGGCGGCTATGACGCCTGGCAGGCCCGACCTGATTGTCAAACAAATCGCCTTTGAACAGTCGCCGTCACAAATCCGCGTTCGGGTCGTGAACCAGGGAACCGGACCATCATCCGAGTGTTACCTCGCCTTGCAGAGTCTGGTCGGCTCTGACGTTTCGTTAGCGACAAAGCAACGCGTCTGGACTATTCCGGTTCCTGCGCTGGAAGCCGGCAAGGGATTCTCTAACGTTATTGATGTGGCTCCGCTTACTCAAACCAACGGCCCATGGAACGCTACCGTCGATCGCTCGAACACGGTGACTGAGTCGAACGAAAACAACAACACGTTGAGGTATCCAATGATCAATCCGGGACCGGTCCCACCGGGTTACCGACTTCCCGATCTGGTCATAGCTCAATTCGAGTTAACCGATCCTGCTCATGGCCTGGTCTGGGTAGAGGTAGCAAACAAAGGCGGCGGCAAATCCGGAGCGTCTAAGCTTCGTTTGATTGTCTGGCAGCCGGGAAAGTTCGAGCA
>Ga0070698_100004328_pt1 | contig 15604 bp, 16 predicted proteins | sample KBSK1502metaG_FD_65477 | JGI IMG/M metagenome (GOLD analysis project Ga0070698, IMG submission 65477) | Corn, switchgrass and miscanthus rhizosphere microbial communities from Kellogg Biological Station, Michigan, USA - KBS K1-50-2 metaG | ecosystem: Host-associated > Plants > Roots >...
CTGCACCAGTCGCATAGGTTTTCGCTGAGGTATTGCTCGGATGGCCGGTCTTGATCGAAGAGAGGAGGTATGGTCAGCGCTCAACGCGGTTACTGATCCGGAAATCGACGAGTCGGTTGTTTCCTTGGAGTTCGTGACTGAGGTGAATATCGATTCGAGCAACCGGGTAGAAATCGACTTCCGGTTACCAACCTATTGGTGTGCGCCCAACTTCGCTTTTCTGATGGCCAGCGATATGCGAGATGTGGTGACCGCCCTGGAGTGGGTGAAAGACGTATCGGTGAGACTGTTTGATCATTTTAGCGCTGATCTGATTAATCGAAGTGTCGCTCTCAGGCAGGATTTCCGTGATGCTTTTCCCGGAGAGACGGACGATGATCTAAGCGCTATACGCCAAAAATTTCTAGGGCAAGCCTTCGAGCGAAGGCAAGAGTTACTACTGCAGTATCTCACGGCGCGCGGATACGGGCCAGATTGGATCGCGCGTGCTAGTCTCTCGGAACTGATTGGTTTGGAGCTCGATCAGGAAGGAATTGCCCTGCGCAACCTCTACCTCTTCATTTTACGCAGAATGGATCCCGACGCTGGAAAAGAGGTTTTGGCGTTCATCACGCAGGACGGGATGCCATTGAATAGCCAGGAGTTGAAAAGCTACTTGCGAAAAATTGCGGCGACTCGTCGAAACGCTGAATTCAACGGTTTCATCTGTCGAAGCCTGCTCAGTGAGAGAGTAAAAAGGACTGGGCCAGAAAATCCTGAAGTCGAGCGGAGAGATCTCAGTGCCTGAGAAAGAGTCGATAGAAGCATCGGCGGTAAAAGAAGGCATCTCTTTTCACGAGAGGAGCATCAATCAGGCGTCCTTTAGGCAGCCTCGGTGAGCTTCGTCAGGCTATCATGCATAGTCGACCATCCTTGCTCTCCCAATCTTCCGCGGAGCTTTTGCTGAGCCTGATCCCAGAGCGGAAGAGCCCGGTCCAGGCGATCCACGCCGCGTTGCGTGAGCACGACATTCCGCGTGCGGCCGTCTACACTCTCCACCCGAATCAAGCCCTCCTTCTCGATTCCAGTCAGACCGCGGGTAAGGGTCGTTCTCTCAAGGCCGAGCATGGTCGCTAACCGATTTAAGGGAATCCCGTCCGCGACTCTAGCAGCGACCAGAACGGTGAACTGCGTACTGCGCAGTCCGACCGGCCGCAGGGCCTCGTCATAGGCACGGGTTACTGCGCGCGCGGCCATGCGAACCTTCTGACAGGCGCACGTTGTTGCTGCATCCCGGGCAGTTACTGAAGCTCTCTTCGGCATACGTTCAATACAGTCTGGTGGTCGTAAGAGATAGCAAACGGCGCATCGGCGCCGCGATGTCGGAGGAGATCAGGCAGATGCCACTTGTTTTGTGGTCGAACGGACCGTCAGAGACATTTTGGTAAGGGATGCTAAGTGAAGCACAATCGATAGCGGGACCGCGAAAATCGGAACCATCACCAGCGGGAAGGAGCCAATGAGAAAGTCTGGCGCATCCAGCGAAAACATTTGGAAGCGGTTGGGCGCACTCAAGAATCCGGTCGCCAGCGCCACGACGAGATCACTGATGCCAAACCAGTTCCATAGCGTGACGAGCTGGTCGTTGCCAGCGTAGCGGGTGCCAATCAGTAAAGCAGCCAAACCAACCAGAACATCGCCGAAACCGGCCGGTACGGCGAAGATTCCGGGTAACTGACCGATCGCATAAAGAACCAGGAACGTGGCGCCGATTACCCGATAGAATTGAAAAGCGACGAGCTGACTCTGGGGTACGGAGGCGATAATCTCTCGAACCTGTTTCGATCCTCGGACGAAAAGCGCCCCAACGAGGATTGGAATGCCAATGGCGAGGGCGATGTAGGGCACCGGCTGGTTAAGGGCGGAGCGGAAAATCCCTTGCCCGGCGAGGAACAAAGCGAGGGCAAGCCAACCGAAGAGAACGAAACCCAGCGTCGAAACGATGCGTTCGACTTTGGTGTTACCGAGGACGAGCAACGCGCGTCGTACGCCGAGCAGGAGAAGAAGTACGATAATGATATTAGTTCCGACAATCAGGGCGGAAAGAAACCAAAACTGTGGCCCGGCGAGCGAAAGCGTGTGCATGCACTAGTGTGTACACACTTATATATCGATGTCAATGCTTAGTCCGGAAAGTTTGGTGGCTCACAAAATCTTAGAGAAGCAGACCGATGGCTGGATAATGGAAGCGTTACGACTCTGTCGTAATACCGGCAATGAGAACCGCTAAATAAAGGGTCGCGGAAGAATAGTCTGTCAAAATGTGACTAGCGTTCGCCCGTCACCAGGTTCCCGCGAAGGAACTGCTCTTTGGACACTCCACCATCCCTCCGGCTTCCAACCACTGTTGCAGTCCTCCCTTCAATGAAAAAACCTTTCGGTATCCCAACCGCTGTAGTTGCTCAGCGGCCAAAGACCCTCGGTTGCCTACCGCGCAGTAGACAACGATCGGAGTGGTCGGATCCGGCGCGATCTCTCGTATTCTTCGTTCCAAGGTAGCTCGACTGATTTGCCTGGCTCCATCGATGTGGCCCCTCATGAACTCCGCCTCCTCCCGAATATCGATGATCACCGGAAGCGGTCTGATACGTGCTAGTTCGCGCGGCGTGATTTCGCGGACTGAAGCTGGGGCCTCGTTGCCGGTACCGTCGATGGGCAAATCGTTGTCACTCATGGGAAAGCCTGTCAGTTGTTGGGAAAATTGGTGATTTCGAGAAGGGCGGGAACTATTCCTACTCATTAAGTAGACTTTCATTCCGGCGCAACGTTTTTTTTACAATTATTGAATCAAAATTCTCGGTTGGAGGCCGATGCGAGCATTGGTTCCAATTCACCCCAGCCAACTCCCCCAATGCCCAGGCGCTTACCCTGATCACATTTAACGCTGATTGCGCTCGAGTGAATATTAGAACATATTTCTTGAAAGTTATATTAATTTACGAAATGATGGCCTCCTACTGTGAATTCGCCTAATACCTCCATTCACGCGACGCTGAAGAATGTCTTTGGTTTTGACACTTTTCGCCAAGGCCAAGAGCCGATCATTAGCAAAATCTTGGAAGGGAAATCTGCGCTCGCAGTTTTCCCGACCGGCAGCGGCAAAAGCCTCTGTTACCAACTCAGCGCCCTTCATCTAGAAGGCCTGACTTTGGTCATTTCGCCGTTGATTGCGCTAATGAAGGATCAAATCGATTTCTTGCGTGGACGCAATATTCCGGCGGCGCGACTGGATTCCACCCTTGAGCTAGAGGAGTTCCGACGGATCGATTTAGATCTGCGCGCGCGTCGGCTCAAGTTGCTATTCGTAGCGCCTGAACGTTTTTCTAATGAGCGATTTATTCAAAAGCTGCGCCAACTCCAGATCTCACTTATGGTGATTGACGAGGCGCACTGTATTTCGGAATGGGGTCACAATTTCCGTCCTGATTATCTAAAACTAGCGCGCATGGCGCGCAGCCTCAAAGTTGGGCGAGTACTCACGCTCACGGCGACGGCGACCCAGACCGTTGCAGAGGACATCTGCCGCGAGTTTTCCATTAACGGTGACGCCTTTATTCATACGGGCTTCTATCGTCCAAACCTGACGCTGGAAGTAACACCGTGTCGGCCCAACCAACAGGTTGCCCTTTTGCTGAACCGTCTCAAAGATCGGCCACGAGGCCCAACCATTGTTTACGTGACGTTGCAGCGCACGGCCGAAACGGTTGCGGAGGAGTTGAACAAATCCGGATTTCCGGCTCGCGCTTACCATGCTGGTATGGCCAACGATAAGCGAACTACCGTCCAGGATTGGTTCATGAATTCCTCGGACGCGATTGTGGTGGCGACGATCGCTTTTGGAATGGGGATTGATAAATCTGACATTCGCTATGTCTACCATTACAATCTACCTAAAAGCCTGGAAAACTATTCTCAGGAAATTGGGCGAGCGGGCCGCGACGGAAAAGCATCCATGTGCGAGATGCTAGCCTGCGGGAGTGATGTAACCCTCCTGGAGAACTTCACCTTTGGCGACACCCCTGACGCGACTGGCATCAGGGCTATCGCCGACCGCGTACTCGCGAATGCCAGCGAATTTGATGTTTCAGTTTACGAGCTGTCGCGCACCCATGATGTGCGACCGGTGGTAGTTGAGACCTTGCTTACTTATCTTGAGTTGGCTGATGTTATTGAAGCAACTGAACCGTTTTACAACGAGTACCAGTTCACCTTGCTCAAATCGTCACGAGAAATTCTCGACCGATTCGATACTGCGCGGGCGGAATTTCTGGGCGAACTCTTTGCCACCGCCGTCAAAGCAGAAAAGTGGTTTTCTCTCGATCTAGGTAAGATCGCAGGCAAACTAAAGACCACGCGCGGCCGCATCATCAAAGCACTCACCTTCCTCGAAGAACAGGGTGATCTGACTCTCAAGGTCGCGGGATTGCGGCAAGGCTATCGAATTAAGACACGCCCGGCTGATCCGCTCGTCCTGAAAAATGGATTGATCGAACGGTTCGAAGCCCGAGAGCGCAACGACGTCAATCGTGTCCAACAAGTCGTACAATTGGTTGAGCATTCCGGATGTCTTGTGCGCTACCTGTTGGACCATTTTGGTGAGGAGCTGGGACGGAATTGCGGGCATTGTTGCAATTGTTTTCGCACCTCGAGCGGAGCGATTCGCGTCCGGAGAGAGACGGGGGCGCCGAACTTAGATGAGGCTAAGATAGCGAGCTTACGCCAGCGTTATCCCGAAGCGTTGGCCTCGCCCAGACAGATTGCTCGTTTCTTGTGTGGTTTGAATTCACCGTTGCTCACCCAGACGAAGCTCCACAAACATCCGGATTTTGGCGGTCTCGCGGGATTTCCATTTCAAGCAGTGCTAAAGGCGCTGTCATTTTTTGTATGAATTTCATCATTTTGCCTATCCCAACAAGACACCGGATGGGCTAAATTAGGTGGTATGTTCCCCCGAAAGCACAATCTCAGCGGAATCGTTTTTGTTTTTTTATCTCTCGTAGCGCTTCTGGGCGTTCCTGCGTTTGGCGCCGACAGCTCGTACGATGGTGGCCAGCCGATTCATCCAAAGGATCTGAAGGGCAAGAAAATCGTCCTGGCGGACGTGCCGAAACTCATTGGGATTGGCTACTTCGCAGCCACTTCCAAGGGAGAGGCCGAAGCGGCCGCGGAGCTGACGAAGAACGGTCTCCCGACCGAAGTGACCACCGACGCACCGACCGAAGCGGCGATTCAGAAGCAGATCGAATATATCGACAACGATATCTCGCGCGGCATGGATGGTATCCTGTTTGCCGCCAATGATCCCACCGCGATCTCGCCGGTGCTACGCAAAGCCTTGAAGGCCGGAGTTCGCGTTATTGGATATGATGCCGAATCCCAGCCAGATGCACGCGAGTGGTTTATCCAGCAGGCGACGCCGGAGGGAATAGCCAAAGCCCTGATCGATTCGCTGGTCGCCGAAGTGGGCCAGGAAGCAGACATCGCCATTGTCACCAGCTCTCTTACGGCGCCCAACCAGAACGCGTGGATCGCAGAAATGAAAAAGTACATTTCAGCCCAAGGTCTGAAGTTGAACATCGTGACAATTCTTCCTTCAGAAGAGGATCAGCAACAGGCCTTCAAGGTAACCGGGCAAATTCTCAAGGCCTATCCCAGCGTCAAAGGCATCATCGGCCTTTCCAGTGTCGCTTTTCCGGGTGCTGCCGACGCAATTACTCAGGCAAACCTGATCGGGAAGATTGCCGTTACCGGCCTTTCTACACCGAACCAGATGAAACCGTTCGTCAAATCCGGCTGCGTGAAGTCTGTCATCTTGTGGAATCCGGTCGATCTGGGCTACGCGGCGATCTACGCGATGCGGGCAGTTGTCGACGGCCAACTCAAACCCGGTGACACCGAGCTTGATGCGGGTCGGTTGGGCAAGCTCAAGCTGATCAACGGCAGCCAATTCCTGCTCGGACCGCCGTTCATCTTTAACCAGGATAACATCGACAAGTTTGACTTCTAACGAACTGCCAGCTTGCCGGGTACTAGTGCATCGTCTCATATGTAGCTGGCATATGGCCGCGGCCCGGAGGGTTGCGTTGAAAATGGGCCGGCGGCTGCGTTGCTCGTCGGTTACAGATCCACTCAGATATGCGCCCTCCTCACGCCTTGCCGGCGGCCCATTTTGAACGCAACCATGTGCCAGCTACATATGAGACGATGCACTACATTGATTGCAATCGAAAGCCCGGGAGACCTTGTCGTTTGACCCGGTCAGTGCCTGGGACGATTAGCGGTCGGATAGCTATAAACCCTGCGTTTCGATGAAAGCAGCTTCAAGATACGAAAGTAGAGATAAAATCCTGCCGCGGTTGCGCTTACAGTATAGAAAACAAGAACGAAGGACTTAGCCAGGCTCGCCTCGTTGTAAAGCAAGCCAACGACCATAAGAGCGGAACCAAAACAAAGGACGCAGCCGCTGGCATAACCAAGTAGTAAGAAAAACTTAGTAAGAACCGTCCACCTCACATCAACCACTCCCGAGCCAAAGCACCCTAAGTCCCTGGCCGTGTTAATGCAAGGCGAACCGAGGGGACGATTCTCGCCCAAGACATCTGTTTGCCGCATGAGGTTTTCGGATTACAAGTTTGAACTATGACGCACACTGGTCTTCCGCCGCGCGCCAATTCTTGGCTCAATGATATCGTTAGTTACATTCCGGGTAAGCCGATTGAAGACGTCGCGCGGGAGCTAGGTCTCAAGCCCGAACAGATCATCAAGCTAGCTTCAAACGAAAACCCCCTTGGCCCTTCTCCCAAGGCGGTAGTAGCGATGCAGGAAGCGCTGCTCAACGCTCACTACTATCCAGACGGCGGAGGCTACCATTTGCGCACGGCTATCGCGGAGAAATTTCAGCTCGCGCTGGAAAATGTCATGCTCGGAAATGGATCGAACGAAATCATCGAGTTCCTGGGACACGCTTTTCTGCAGCCGGGCGACAACATTGTCGTCGCGGATCATGCGTTCGTTATTTACAAGCTCATGGCGCAGCTTTTCGGGGCAAAGGCGATCGAAGTTCCAGATCCGGACTTGATTGCTGACGTCGACGCAATGGCGCGAGCCGTGACTGCCCGGACGAAATTAATCTACCTGGCCAACCCGAACAATCCGACCGGGACCATGGTAAACGATGCGGCGATCCAACGACTGATCGGACAAGTTTCCCGCGAGGTGATTATCGTGTTGGACGAAGCGTATTACGAGTTCTTGCCGGATCCTCCGCCAACGTTGCGCTACATTCATGATCATGAAAATGTGATCGTGCTGCGGACCTTTTCCAAAATACAGGGATTAGCGGCGCTTCGGATTGGATACGGGCTAGCGCATCCTCAGTTAATTCGAATTCTGCAAAAATGCCGGCAGCCCTTCAACGCCAACACCATCGGTCAAATTGGAGCGATGGCGGGGTTGCAGGATACAGAACATCAGGAACGTACCCGCCGGGTTACCTTTGAAGGTCGACGCTTTTTAGAAGAGGGATTTAGAAAACGAGGCTTGGAGTATGTACCGAGCTCGGCAAATTTTGTTCTAGTCAAAGTCGGAGACGGCCAGGAGATTTTCCAGAAACTGCTTCGCAGAGGGACCATTGTGCGAGCGACCGGCGAGTACAAGCTGCCGGAATGGGTACGCGTCAGCGTAGGAACCATGGAGCAGAACCGCAGATTCTTTGCTGATCTGGATGCGGTTCTCGCGGAGTGAGGCTTTTGTCATCGTGCGCAACTATCGCCCAGAACGGTAGGGCGAAAACCCGACTTCGCAAAGCCTACGTCGCGGCCGCGCCTTTCGGTATTGCATGCCTTCAGACCAGGGCGCGCCGAAGCTTGCGTAGGCGGCCTCGGCGCGTAAGGGTCTGACCATTTTCAATTGTGTGCCTCGCGCCGGGTTTGAGCCACGTTCGCCCAATCGGCATGCGTCTGTCCGTCCAGTGTGAGCACGCAAGTGAGACGCCTTTGGTACCGTCGCAGATGGCTCAAGCCGATCCCGCCGAGACGGTATCAGGCTTTCGCCCTACCAAATTGGGCCCTCCTTCCAAGAGCCAATCTTACCAATTTGTGGTTTACTTATCTCGATGACCCTGGAAGATACAATTGCAGCGATCTCCACGCCGATCGGCGAGGGAGCAATCGCGGTACTTCGCGTTTCGGGGAGCGAGGCGAAAGCAATTGTGAGCCGTATTTTTCGTGGCGGTACAAGCGTTGGAGAATGGGAACCACGACGGCTTTACCTGGGTGAAGTTTCTAATCAGGATGGAAAAATTGATCAAGTTTTGGGGACCTATTTCAGCGCGCCGCACAGTTACACCGGCCAAGACTTGATTGAGATTAGTTGTCATGGCGGGATCTTGGTGACCCGCCAGATCCTCGCGTTGCTCTTGCGGCATGGCGCTAGATCAGCCGAGCCGGGAGAATTTACTCAACGCGCTTTCTTAAACGGAAAAATGGATCTGACCCAGGCGGAGGCGGTAATGGACGTCATTCAGGCCCAGACCGAATTGGCTTTGCGCGCGGCAAATGAGCAACTTGCTGGCCGCCTTGGATCGGAGCTTCGCCGGCTACAAGATGCGTTGCTCACGACGCTCGCTCACGTCGAGGCCTACATTGATTTTCCGGACGAACAAATTGACCCTGACACCGGCCTCACCCTCAACGAGCGGTTGAAAGATATTATACGAAGCCTGCAACGCTTGTTAGGGACCGCTGAACAAGGGCGCATCTTGCGGCATGGCTTACGTACGGTAATCTACGGCGAACCGAATGTGGGTAAATCAAGCCTGCTAAATCTGCTGCTTGGCTACGACCGCGCAATAGTCAGCGAAATCGCCGGTACAACCCGTGACACTATCGAGGACACAATCAATTTCCATGGCATTCCGATTCGACTGATTGATACTGCCGGCGCGCGCGAGTCGCGCGATCGCCTGGAACAAGAAGGTATTCGGCGTACCCGCATTGAGTTGGAACAAGCCGATCTGATTCTTCACATGGTTGATGCGAGCAGTCCACGCAAAGAGAATATTCACTCGGACCAGAAACGGCTCTTGATCTTAAACAAGGTTGACCTTGGTCTCCATCCTGACTGGAAGGGTGCGGAAGGAATCCGATTTTCTTGCACGACCGACTTCGGCCGCGAAGCGCTGGAGAATGAGATTCGAAACCGAGTGATGGGTGGTGAACTGTCACTAGAGAATTCCCATATTGCGATCAGCGCGCGTCATCAATCTTGCTTGCGCGAGGCTGAGCAAGCGGCGAAAAAAGCGAGCGATGGGATCGCGCAAAACCAACAACCAGAGCTGATAGCAGTTGATTTGCGCAGTGCCCTCGATGGAATCGGCAATGTCGTCGGTAAGCACGACACCGAAGACTTGCTGGGAAGGATTTTCAGCGAGTTCTGCATTGGGAAATGACTGAGTTTGCGATGGGTACGATTTACGAACGGTTCGTGCGACCTTTGCTTTTTCGGCTCGATCCGGAGACGGCTCATCATTTGGCCATCAGGTGCCTCGAGCTATCATCGCGGACGCCATCGGTATGGCATCTCATTCAGCCCAAGCCGGATCCAAAATTCTCCAAGGACCTGTTCGGTCTTCATTTTCCCAACCCGGTCGGATTGGCAGCTGGTTTTGACAAAAATGCGGTGGCATTACCTGCCTGGGCCGGATTGGGATTTGGTTTTGCGGAAGTCGGAACGATCACTTCCGTTAAACAGGAAGGGAATCCTAAGCCGCGGATTTTCCGAATTCCGGAAAGCGAGGCGCTAATCAACCGGCTGGGGTTCAACAATGAAGGAGCTGAACGCGTTGCGTTGCGCTTGCATGCGCTTAAGAAATCGGGTCGATGGCCGGAAATTCCGATCGGAATAAATTTGGGAAAGTCGAGGATTATTCCACTCGAGATAGCGGCGGAAGATTACTGTCGGGCCTTCCGGCCTCTCTCGCAGCTGGGTGATTATTTTGTCTTGAATGTGAGTTCGCCCAACACGCCAGGCCTGCGCCAATTGCAGGAGCGCGATGCGATGAAAGAACTGTTCTCGGCCGTCGGCCGTGAGGCCGGCGGAAAACCCGTGTTGGTCAAGATGGCCCCTGATCTAGCCTGGCACGAGGTTGAGAATGTTTTGAATATGGCAGAGAGCTTTGGATTGGCTGGCGTAATTGCGACCAACACCACGACTGATCACACCGCTATTCCCGAACGATTCCGGACGGAAGGCGGACTGAGCGGTTTACCGCTTCGAGGCAGAGCAATGGAAATACTGCAGTTCGTCAAACAACGATCCAAACTTCCAGTTATTTCAGTAGGCGGGATAATAAGCGCAGATGAAGCGCTTCGCCGACTGGACGCGGGAGCTGACTTGGTGCAGGTCTATACCGGCTTTATCTATCGAGGTCCCAGTCTGATTAGAGAAATCTTAAGACGAATCCCGGCCGGCTCGAAAGGATGGGAGCCGCCCGGTTAGCCAGACGGCTCGTCTCTGTTTGACCGCGTGAATGCGACCCTAGCCCGCAATCAACGCATCTCTCCGTGAAGGCGCGTGAGCTTTGCGGGCCAGGCAAAATTGCGCTGAATCTTAGCGGCGGCGGAAATCGCGATCTCGTCCGCGTCGATTATCTTTGCCCCCGCCGCGAGAAGAGGGTTCGTTCGTGTAAAACCGGTCCTGCCGCGGTTCCGGTGGGCGAGCCTCGTTAACAGTAAGCTGGCGATTATCGAGCGAGTAGCCATTGAATTTGCCGATGGCTTCGCTGGCCTGCTCATTCGATTCCATGGTTACAAAACCAAATCCCCGAGATTTTCCGGTGAATTTGTCCTGGATGATTTTAACATCAACGACCGTTCCAACCTGTCCAAACAGATCCTGTAGATCGAGTTCGGTCGTAGCGAAGGAAAGATTTCCTACGTATAATTTAGCTGACATATTGTGAGTTCTTCAGGGACGCCTCCTCGAGCAAGCCAGTCCAATCAGGACTCCATCGTCAACGAGCCTCAACTGCTGACAATTACCTCGAACGAAAAGAAGTCAGTATCGGCTACGGCAGGTTTTGCGGTGTTTCAAGCGCCTTTTTTGTGTCATTCGCAACGATCTCGGTGGTTCAGGAGAAGAACAGTCGGATGATTAATTGATCGGAGTCGAGGAACAACTCATCAGTTGTCAGAAAACCCGGTTGGAATGAGCTACCGCCAGCAGGTTTGGGGGCGAACATTCGCAGATGTGCGGCTCATCAGACGGATCCCGACTACGGAAGTTGATTTCCAGTGACGCAATCTTTATCGACTTTGAAGATTTGCAGACCTAGCACTGAGTTCCGGCTCAAGATTGTCGTTGGCGTCCCAGTGGAACGTCACCGGAATTTTGACATCAGGGTGCAGACTCTGATGCACCGGGCAAGTCAATGCAGCTCTCTCCAGACCAGCCCGCTGAGGATGATCGGCCGCCACGGGCAAATAAATATCTACCTTGAACTCACCGATCCGGCGTATCGGCTGCTGAACCATTGTTTTCGCCACTTCGATCTTGGTGCCTTCCAGCGGAATAGAGTGACGCTGTGCGAAAATGCCCATCACAGTTGCCATACAACTTCCAAGCGCGGCTCCTACGAGGTCGGTCGGAGAAAACGAGGAAGCTTTGCCTCCATTATCGAGCGGAGCGTCAGTGGTAAATTTTGTGCCGGATGGGCCGTGAGTGACTTCGGTGAGTAGTTGGCCCCGGTAATCAATCTTGATTTTGACCATAGGGGCAAATAACGCGGATTTTGCGGTGAATGCAAAAAAGGGCACTAGCCCGCAAATCTCGTGCGCCATCCGCATCCACACGCGCATTGCAGGCTAGGGTAGCCGGAAGAAGCGGCGCGCATTCTGAGTTGTGGCCTCGGCTAGCCTCTTGAATGAAATCCCTCGGGCTTCCGCGATTGCCTGAGCCGTCTCCCGCACATATGCGGGCTCACATCGCTTGCCACGAAATGGAACCGGCGCCAGATAGGGCGCGTCCGTTTCCACCATCAAGCGATCGATAGAGACCGCCGTTGCGGCATCGCGGACCTCGGTGGCTTTTTTGAACGTAACGATGCCGGTGAAGGAAATGTAATAGCCTTGTTGAACCAGATCGACGGCTTGAGCTGGGTTGCCATTGAAACAATGAAAAACCGCAGATACCGGAAACTCTTGAATGATGGCCACGGTATCTTCGAAGGAATCGCGTTGGTGGACAACCACCGGAAGGTCGAGAGATTCTGCAAGCTCCAGCTGCTCTTGGAAAACGACTGCTTGGCTTGCTTTTTCCGATTGGTCGCGCAACAAAAGCTCGACTGAACCAGCCGAAAGTGCGCGATAGGCGGTCTGAATTACATCCTCCTTCTCGGCTCGGCTCGGCAAATGAAAATAGTCTAAACCGGTTTCTCCGATCGCCACGACTTTCGGTTGAGCAGCCAAGTCGCGGAGCTCGTCGATGAAATTTTCTGAGACTTCAGTAGCGTGCGTCGGATGAACTCCAACCGTGGCATAGACGCCGGGATGTCGGGCCGCGATCTGGACCGCCTGCCGGCTGGACGCCACCGTCGTTCCAATGGCGATGATACGCGTGACGCCGGCTGCCGCCGCTCTTTCGACGACGGCGTCAACCTCAGCTACAAGTTCCGGAAAGTCTAAATGGGCGTGAGTATCGATGAGTGCGTTCACGGTAGATAGGGCGATTGGCGGTTAGCGGTTAGCGGTTAGCGGTTGGTGGCTAGCGGTCGGCGGTTCCAAGGACGTCGGACGGGAAGCATGCAAGCCATACCCGAGGATTTTCTTGTTCCTGGTTCTAACAGTTGCGAGGTTTCTGTAATGGCTGAAATCAGGAATTTTCACGATTTTGAATCCTTTAAGGGATGTCGGGCGTTTGTGAGAGCGATCGGACTCACTCTTCGCAAACCCAAATTTAGCTCAGATCGCATTTTGGCCGCGCAAATGCAACGAGCGTCCATTTCTGTACTTTCCAATTTTGCCGAAGGTTTCGAGCGAGAGGGGAATACCGAATTCATCCAATTCTTGTCGGTTTCAAAAGGATCGGTAGGAGAGCTGAGAGCTCAACTGATCTACTCGCTAGATCTCGGTCTCCTGGACGAACAGCCGTTTAACGAACTCGATGCTCTTGGCGAATCGGCAACTCGGCGGCTTGATTCGATATCTAGGCAACTCGGAAAAACGCGGCCGCAAATACGATACCAGAAAGAGGAAAGCCCGGGTCAAGAAGCGCACTAGGAAATCGAGACGGGTCACTGCCGCATAACAGATCAACCGCCAGCCGCTAGCTAACCGCCAACCGCCAACCGCCAACCGCCAACCGCCAACGGTAAACCGCTCGCGCTACCACTGAATGACCGAACTGGCCCAGGTGAGACCACCGCCGAAAACTACCAGAAGAATATAGTCACCGACCCGGATCCGACCGGTGCGATGAGCTTCGTCGAGAGCCATAGCGACGGCCGCAGCGGAAGTATTCCCGAAGCGATCCAGGTTAACGTAGAACTTCTCCATCGGCAGCCCCATCCGCTCTGCGATCGCTTCGATGATCCGAAGGTTTGCCTGGTGCGGAATGACGCAAGCAATGTCTTCGTAGCGAAGACCCGCATCCTCCAAAACCTTGTTCGCAGCGTTGAACATGGAAGTCACAGCTTGTTTGTAGACCTCTTTGCCAACCATTTTGATGGTGTTGAGACGCTGATCGACATTCTCTTTGGTGATCGGGCAACGGGTCCCGCCGCCCGGCATCACCAGGATATCGGTAAACGAGGCATCGGCCCCCATGTTGGTCGAAATAACTCCATGGGAATTGGGACGATTGCGCAGGATGGCCGCGCCGGCGCCATCACCAAAAAGCACGCAGGAATTACGGTCGGTCCAATCAGTAATTGCGCTCAGTTTGTCCGCACCAATGATCAAGACGGTGTTATAAACATGGGTGGAGATAAACTGCTGGGCGATCTCCAGCGAGTATAGATACCCGGAACAAGCAGCGGATACATCGAAACATGCCGCATTGAATGCACCCACTTTCTTCTGCACCCAGCAAGCCGTAGCAGGAAAGAACGTGTCGGGAGTAACGGTAGCGACAATGATAAGATCGATCTCTTCCGGATGCACTTCGGCTTGTTCCATTGCTGCTCGAGCAGCGTGAGCAGCCATATCGCTTGTGTTCTCGCCTTCAGCCGCAATGCGCCGCTCAGAAATGCCGGTTCGGGTTCGAATCCAAGCGTCGGTCGTATCGACCATTTTCTCCAGCTCGTAGTTGGTTAACACACGAGCTGGCGCATAACTCCCTGTGCCAATAATCGAGACGGTGCGGTGCGGCTTACTGGACCGCCGTGGAGGCAGTTGCGAACTTGTCATTATAAGCTTGGATTTCGCGAATGATTTGGGGATTCAAATCGTGCTGAATCGATTCTGCAGCCACGCGGATCGCGTTCTTGATGGCAACTGGTGAACTGGAACCGTGTGCGATAATACAGGTTCCATTCACGCCGAGGAGCGGCATCCCGCCGTATTCTTCCGAATTGGTCCTTTTGTAGATAGTCCGGAAAGCTCCACGGGCCAATTGGGCTCCTAATTTGCGAATGAAGCTTTTTGTTAGTTCCCGCCGCAGCCAACCGAAAATCGCGTACGCAATCGATTCAGACGTTTTCAAAACGATGTTTCCAACAAACCCATCGCATACCACGACTTCTGCTCCATGCTCATAAAGATCATGGCCTTCGACATTGCCGCGGAAATTCAAGTTAGCAGATTTGAGGAGTTTAAATGCCTCTTTGGTCGTGTCGTTACCTTTGACGTCTTCTTCACCAATCGAGAGGAGTCCAACGGTCGGCCGTTTGAGACCGAGCACTTGCTCGGCAAAAACGGCGCCCATGATTCCAAATTGCAGCAAATTCTGGGGCGACGAATCGATGTTAGCCCCAGCGTCGCACAAAACGAACACCCCCTTTTCAGTTGGGAGCAAACATGCTACCGCTGGACGCTCAATACCGGTCAATGTTCTGAGCTTCAATACCGAGGCCGCAACCGCCGCACCGGTGTGGCCGGCGGAAACTACGGCATGCGCAGATCCATTCTTTACCAGATCGACTGAGCGCGAGATCGAAGAGTCTTTCTTTTGGCGGATTGCCTTAGCTGCCGAATCATTCATCTCCACAACCTGGGAAGCATGGAATATTTCGATTCGTTCGTCCTGAAATCCGATCCGCTTCAGTTCGTTGCCGATGGCCACTGCGTCTCCGACCAGGAAAAGTTTTTCGACCTGTGGGTACTCCTTTAAGGCGAGAACTGCGCCTTCGACGTTGTTTTTTGGGGCAAAGTCACCGCCCATGGCATCTAAAGCGATCCTCATACGCACAAGATTCGTCTCAAGGCCGGGTAAAAGAGCCTGAACCGGTGCTTAATGCAAGAAAAACACCGGATCAACAGGAAATTCCGAGGGGTGGAAAGGTGAAAACGCCGAGCTTGCAAAAGATCGAGGATGGTAGGCGCGTCGCTCCGCGACCGCCGGTGAGATGGCA
>Ga0070698_100004329_pt1 | contig 15604 bp, 14 predicted proteins | sample KBSK1502metaG_FD_65477 | JGI IMG/M metagenome (GOLD analysis project Ga0070698, IMG submission 65477) | Corn, switchgrass and miscanthus rhizosphere microbial communities from Kellogg Biological Station, Michigan, USA - KBS K1-50-2 metaG | ecosystem: Host-associated > Plants > Roots >...
GCGCCCGTGCGCACCCGTTACGTCCGACAGACCCGATCCGGCGCGCACAGCGCGGAGATCATCGGGGGGTCGGCCGTGGGCGGCGCCGTGATCGGCGGGCTGGTCGGCGGGAAGAAGGGCGCCATCATCGGCGGCCTGGTCGGCGGCGGCGCCGGCACGGTGTACGACCGCAAGACGCGCCACAAGGTTCGCCGGGTACAGCAATAAGGCGGTCGCTCGGGGGCGGTCGCGCTCAGCGCGCGCGAACGCGGTACACGAACCCGGCAGACAAGCGCGGCTCCTTCTCGGTGGCCCCGTCGGCCCTGATCAGCGCGTAGTCCGCCTGGGCGCGCGCAGCCCAGCGATCCGAGATGCCGACGTCAACGCCGCCGCCGAAGGCCATCGCGAAGTCGGTTCTCGTCTCCGTGATGTGGACGCCGACGACGGTGACCCCTGACCCGGAGCGCACGCCGCCGGCCAGGTAGTGGGTGAAGATCGTGAAGCCGCCGCCTCGGTACGCGAGGCGGGGCCCGCCCATGAAAAAGAGCCGGCTCGTGCGCGTCCCCCGCGCCGAGCCGTAATGAGCGCTCACGTCTGCCTCGGCGCTGATCCACCGGGTGAGCCGGATGGCCAGCGAGGCCTCGCCTCCGTTCAGGCCTTGATCGCCGCTCTTCGTGTACGAGTAGCCGCCGAAGAGCTCGGCCGTCGGCGTGGTCGTGTCCGCGGCCCGGGCCGGAGCGGCGGCGAGGACGAAGAGCGCCAGCGGCCAGGCGGCTCGCATTCGAGGCTACGCGACGATCCCGGGGCCCGGGCCGGGCGTGTAGCCGGGGAAGAGCGACGACCCGTCGACGCCGAGCTGCGCACGCGCCAGCTCGGCGAAGACGTCGCGGAAGTCCGTGGTCACCGCCAGGTCGCGCTCCTGGTAGAGCTGGCTCCGGCCCAGCCCCGGCCACGACCCATGCACGCGGCCGCCGCGCACGCGGCCACCCATGAGGATCATGCAGTGCCCGGAGCCGTGGTCGGTGCCGGCGGAGCCGTTCACGAAGGCGACGCGTCCGAACTCCGTGGTCACCATCACCGCCACGTCGTCCAGCAGCCCGCCCAGGTCGCGGGCGAACGCGACCAGCGCGTCCGCCAGGCGCGGGAACTCCAGCGTGTGGGCCGCGAGCTGGTTGGCGTGCGTGTCGAAGGAGCCGGACACGTTGACGAAGATGGCGCGGGTGCCGATGCCGGCCTTGATGATCTGCGCCGCCTGCCGCAGCCCGCTGCCGATCGCCGCGTTCGGGTAGACGGCGCCGCCCGCGGGCGGGGCCATGATCGCGGGCGTGCGGAGGAGCACATTCATGGCCGCGAACGTCTCCTGGCCCACGTGGCCGAGCGCGTCGTCCCGGGCGTCGTACATCGCCCGCAGCAGCGTCTCCGCCTCCGCTCGCCAATTGCGCGCGCGAAGGTCAAAGCTCGACAGGGTCTGCGCGACGAGCACCGGCTCGGGGCCGAGGAACGAGCGCGGGAGCTGCGCCGAGAAGGCCACCCCCTCCGTCACCGCGTTGCCCGGGACCTTCGCGATGCTCCGCTCCAGCCATCCGGTCCCGGTGCTCTTGTCCCCCGGCGTGCCCGACTCCATGAAGTCCTGCGCGTCGAAGTGCGAGCGGCTCAGGGAGTAGTTGCCCACCGCGGGCAGCAGGGCCAGCCGCCCCTCGTCGTACAGGGCCTTCAGCGGGGCCAGGGCGGGATGGAGGCCGAAGTGCCCGTCGAGGTTCACCACCTCCCCGCGGCCGAGCGCGATCCCGCCGCGCAGGTCGTAGTACTCGGAATCGCCGAAGGGGACGCACAGGTTCAGGCCGTCGCAGCCCCCGCGGAGGAAGACCTGCACCAGGACCCGGCTACCCGCCTCGGCGGCCTGCGCCGCGCGCACGAGGAGCGACGAGGGATGGAAGCCCACGCCCACGGCGGCGAGCCCGGCCCCGCGGAGGAACACGCGACGGGAGATGTCCCAGGCCATCGCTACCTCGCCTGCATCTCGGGGCTGGCCAGGCACAGCCCGGCCACCCGCGCGGCCACGCTCACGGGCCCTCCCGGCGCCACGCGCGACGCGGCGTCGAGCGTGGAGCGCGAGAGGCCGTTGCCGAAGATTTCGGCCGAGATCGTGACCGCCACCGACCGCGGGTCCTCGGAGTTGCCGCCCATCCGGCGCACCATGCCCCGCACGTCGGCGCCGACGCCGGCGATCGCCCCGGCGGCCAGGTCGAGGCCGAAGTTCATCCGGTAGAGCTGCGACGACGGGTTGATCCAGTCCGCGCCGCGGTTGGAATAACCCGTCGGCGGCACGCACGAGTAGAGCGGCATGCCCATGTTCTGCAGGTAGGCCACGACCGCGCGCCCGTTCGAGACCTGGGCGTCCGCGGCCCGCAGCGCGCTGGCCACGAACTCGAGAGGCGTCTTCGGCTTTCCCGCGCCGAACGCCTCCGCCCAGAACTCGGCGCTGCCCAGGATCGCGCGGACGACCTCGCGGACGTCGCCCCCGCTGGACTGGAACGCGGCCGCCGCGCGGTCCACCACGCGCTCCGGCGGCTCGTCGGACACGAAGCGCTGGGCGAGCTTGCGGGCGATGAAGCGCGCGGTCTGCGGGTGCGAGGCCAGGTAGTCGAGCAGCTTGTCGCCGTCGTCCTGGCCGCCGCCGGCGGGCAGGTTGAGGCCGAAGACGCTCTTGGCGCCCGTGTCGTGCGCCGCCGGCCGGTACGCGAAGCGACCGCTGGTGTTCAGGTTGTCGATGCCCCAGCCGGTGAAGCAGCGCGCCGCGTCGATGACGTGATCCTGCGTGTACCCGGCATCGACGCCGACCGTGTGCAGCTCCATCAGCTCGCGGCCGTAGTTCTCGTTGAGCCCGCGGACGAGGCGCCCGCCCACGGTCACCGTCGCCCGGCTGAGGTAGTTGTCGAGGAAATAGAGCATCGCCGGATGGGCGGCGGTGGCGCCGAGCAGGTCGCGGAACTTGCCGAGCGCGTGCGGGCGGATCGCCTCGCGCTCGTAGGCGGCGGTGCTGTAGCGCGCGAAGCCGTCCTGGATGTACACGTTGAAGTGGTTGAACCAGAAGTCGACGAGCACTTCCTGGAGCTGGTTCTGGGCATGGACGGCCCGGATGAGCTTGGCCGTGTACAGCTCGTCGAGAATCACTCCGACGGAGCGCTGGTCCGCGTTGTACAGCGTCAGGACCTGCGAGATCGGGTAGTCGAGGGTGATGAGCCCACGCAGGCGCGAGTCCAGCTCGGGGTCCGCGGGCGCGTCGAGCTGGCTCTGGACGTAGCGGTCCAGGCCCATCCCCAGGGTGCGGTCCACGTCGCCGGGCCGGGGCCCGTAGCCGATGCGGTTCAGCAGGTGGACCGCCGCGCGTGGACCGATGTCTATCGGCATTTTCGAACCTTGGACAGCGGCTTCCCGGCCGCGGTTGAGTGCGCCTCGATGAATTTTGAACGCGTTTCTGGTAGAATCAAGTGTTTGTGGGGGCCGGCACGGTACGCCCCTGGGAGCGCCATGAAGCCAGGAATTCATCCCGAGTACAAGGTCGTCAACGTCCACTGCGCCTGCGGGGCGACCTGGACCACGAGGTCGACGAAGGGCCAGGAGCTGCGCCTCGAGATCTGCTCCAACTGCCATCCCTTCTTCACCGGGAAGCAGAAGCTCATCGACTCTGCCGGCCGGGTGGAGCGCTACACGCGCAAGTACGGCAAGAAGAAGGAACCGGCAGCCCAGGCGTAGCTGCGCTGTCCTCCACCCCGGCGCCGGAGCGGCGCATCACGCTCTCGGCCCGGGGTTTCGTGTTTGAGAAGGGGCTATAGCTAAGGTGGCCACGGGCTGCGCGGAGCGCCGGATTCACTCCGGCGCGTAGCGCGGGGGGTCTGGGGGGGTGCGGCGCAGCACCCCCCAGAATTGATGACGATGGATTCCATCACATTTCAAAGGCTGAAAGACGTCGAAGCCCGTTACGGTGACGTCCAGAACCAGATGTCGGACCCCGCCGTCACGCAGGACCCGTCCGCCTACCAGCGGCTGGCCCGCGAGGCCAAGGAGCTGGCGCCGGTGGTGGACCGTTACCGCGCCTACAAGGCGACGCTCAGCGAGATCACCAAGGTCCAGGAGCTGATCCGCTCGGAGTCCGACCCGGAGCTGAGGGAGATGGCCCACGAAGAGCTGCGGGCGCAGGAGTCCCGTCGCGACGCGCTCGACGAGGAGGTCCCCCGGCTCCTCCTGCCCAAGGACCCCAACGACGAGAAGAACGTGCTGCTCGAGATCCGGGCCGGCACGGGCGGCGAGGAGGCGGCGCTGTTCGCCGCGGAGACGTTCCGGATGTACTCCCGCTTCGCCGAGCGCCAGGGCTGGAAGATCGACGTCATATCCGTGACGAGGGCCGGCCAGGGCGGCATCAAGGAGGTCATCGCCATGGTCGAGGGCAACCGGGTCTACTCCAAGTTGCGCTACGAGAGCGGCGTCCACCGCGTCCAGCGCGTGCCCGCCACCGAGGCTTCGGGCCGGATCCACACCTCGGCGGTCACCGTCGCCGTGCTCCCGGAGGCCGAGGAGGTGGACGTCAAGATCGAGCCCAAGGACCTGCGCATCGACACGTTCTGCTCGTCCGGCCCCGGCGGCCAGAGCGTCAACACCACGTACTCGGCCGTGCGCATCACCCACATCCCCAGCGGCACCGTGGTCTCCTGCCAGGACGAGAAGAGCCAGATCAAGAACCGCGAGAAGGCGATGAAGGTGCTCCGGGCGCGGCTCTACGAGATGGCGCTCGAGGAGCAGCAGAAGCAGATCTCGAGCGAGCGGAAGAGCCAGGTCGGCTCGGGCGACCGCAGTGAGAAGATCCGGACCTACAACTTCCAGCAGGGGCGGGTTACCGACCACCGCATCGGCCTCACGATCCACCGCTTGCAGGAGATCCTGGACGGCCAGCTCGACGAGATCGTCAACGGCCTCATCGCCCACAACCAGGCCGAAAAGCTCAAGCAGCCGGTTTGACCGTTGCCCAGGCGCTTCGCCAGGCCGAGCAGCGGCTTCGCGACGCGGGGGTCCCCGATCCTGCCCTCGACGCCGAGGCGCTGCTCCGGCACGTGCTGCGCTGGGACCGCGCCGCCGTCATCGCTCGCGGTGGCGACACGCTGGCCGGGGCCGAGGAGAGGAGGTTCGTCGCGCTCGTGGACGAGCGGGCCGCCCGGCGCCCGCTTCAGCACGTCACGGGCACGCAGGCCTTCTGGCGCCACGAGTTCCTGGTCACGCCCGACGTGCTCGTCCCCCGGCCCGAGACCGAGGTCCTGGTCGAGGCGGCGCTCGAGCGGATGCGCGGCCTCGACGCGCCGGTGGTCGTCGACGTGGGCACGGGCAGCGGCTGCATCGCGCTCTCCATCGCCGCCGAGCGCCCCGATGCCGTGGTCCACGCGGTCGACGTCTCGCCCGCGGCCCTGGCCGTGGCCCGCGAGAACGCCCGCCGCCTCCGCCTGCCGACGCTCGTCGAGCTGCACGAGGGTGACCTGCTCGAGCCGGTGGCCCACCTGGGGGGCCACGTGGACGTCGTGGTCAGCAATCCCCCCTATGTCGATCCCGGCGAGCTGCCGTCGCTCGCGCCGGAGGTGCGCGACCACGAGCCCCGGGCGGCGCTCCTGGCCCCCCAGGCGCCTTATGGCATCTACGGCCGCCTCGCCGCCGGGTCGTGCCGGCTGCTGCGCCCGGGCGGCCATCTGGTGGTCGAGGTCGGCCGCGGCATGGCCGAAACGGTCGCGCAGACCTTCCGCGCCGCCGGGCTGGACAGCATCGAGACGCGGCCGGATCTGGCGGGCATCTTGCGCGTCGTTTCGGGCCGACGTGCGTAGGCGCACAGGCGCTTCCGGGCCTCTCGTTCCCGCCCTACCGTTCCGATCCCGCCCGCACTAGACTCTAAGAAGTGGAAAAGATCCGCATCGCGGGCGGACGCCCGCTCGAAGGCACCGTTCGCATCGGCGGAGCCAAGAACGCGTCCCTGCCCGACGTCTGCGCCGCCCTGCTGACCGAGAAGCCCGTCGTCCTCCACAACGTTCCCGAGGTGCGGGACATCCGCACGATGGGCCACGTCCTCGGTGACTTCGGAGCCGACGTCCAGTTCAAGGTCGGGGGCACGGTCGAGATCGCCGCCAGGAGCCTGACTTCGGTCGAAGCGACCTACGAGCTCGTGAAGACCATGCGGGCCTCGGTCCTCGTGCTGGGACCGCTCGTCGGGCGTGAAGGACGCGCCCGCGTCTCGCTCCCCGGCGGCTGCGCGATCGGCGCCCGCCCGATCAACCTCCACCTGCAGGCGCTGGAGAAGCTGGGAGCGAGCATCCGCGTGGCGTCCGGCTACGTGGAGGCGCGCGCCGAGCGGCTGCGGGGAGCCGAGATCGCGTTCGACACCGTCACGGTGACCGGCACCGAGAACATCATGATGGCGGCCTGCCTGGCCGACGGGGAGACGATCATCCGCAACGCGGCCCAGGAGCCCGAGATCGTGGATCTGGCCGACCTGCTCATCAGGATGGGCGCGCGGATCCAAGGCGCGGGAGGATCGACGATCCGCATCGAAGGCGTCCCGAGCCTCCACGGGGCCGAGCACCGCGTCATCCCCGACCGCATCGAGACCGGGACCTTCGTGATCGCGTGCGCCATCGCGGGCGGCGACATCGAGGTGCGGAACTGCCACCCACCGCACCTGCGGGCGGTGATCGACAAGCTGCGCGAGACGGGGGTCCGCATCGAGGAGGGACCCGACAACCTGCGGGTCCGCGCTCCGCGCACCGTACGCCCCTCGGACGTCACCACGGTTCCCCATCCCGGCTTCCCCACCGACATGCAGGCGCAGTACATGGCGCTCATGACCCAGGCCTCGGGCACGAGCACGATCACGGAAACGATCTTCGAGAACCGCTACATGCACGTGGCGGAGCTGCAGCGCATGGGGGCCAACATCCGGGTCGACGGCCGGACCGCAATCGTCACCGGCCACACGCCTCTGTCGGGCGCGCAGGTGATGGCCACCGACTTGCGCGCCTCCGCGTGCCTCCTCCTGGCCGCTCTCGCGGCCCGGGGCGAGACCGTGGTCGACCGCGTCTACCACCTCGACCGCGGCTACTACCGCATCGACGAGAAGCTGCGCGGCATCGGCGCCGACATCGAGCGCATCGACCGGGGCAACGGGCGCCGGGCCACCGACGCCCTCCCCGCCGCGGAGGCATGAAACCGGCCGGCCTTCCCCGCCGGCTGCTCCTCGACTGGTACCGGCGTCATCGCCGCGACCTGCCCTGGCGACGCACGCGCGACCCGTATCGGATCTGGATCTCGGAGGTGATGCTCCAGCAGACCACGGTGAAAACCGCCACGCCTTACTACGAGGCCTTCCTGGCCGCGTTTCCCGACCTGCCCTCGCTCGCCGGCGCGGCCGAGGAGGAGGTGCTGGCGGTCTGGTCGGGGCTCGGCTACTACCACCGGGCCCGGAACCTCCACCGCGGCGCCCGTCACGTGCTCGGGCGCCATCGGGGACGCTTCCCGCGCGCGCTCGACGCGGCCCTGGCCGTGCCCGGCGTCGGCCTCTACACGGCGAGCGCGGTGCTGTCGATCGCGTACGGCGTGCCCCTGCCCGTGGTCGACGGCAACGTCCGGAGGGTGCTCGCGCGGCTGTTCGCATTGCGCGGACCCGAATGGCGTGCGGACGCGGCCTTCTACAACAAGGCCGACGAGCTGCTCGACCGGCAGGCTCCCGGCGATTGGAACCAGGCCCTGATGGAGCTGGGGGCCACCGTGTGCGTTCCCCGCCGTCCCGCGTGCCCCGCCTGCCCTCTGCGCGCGCATTGCGCGGCGCTGGCCCTGGGCATCGCGGAGCAGCTCCCGGAGGGCCGCGCACGGCGGGCGCCGGTGGCGGTCACGGTGGCGGCGGCTCTCGTCGAGGAAAGCGGGCGCGTGCTGCTCGTCCGTCGCGGTGAAGGCCGGCTCATGGGAAGGATGTGGGAGGTCCCCCAGACGTCGCTGGAGGCGCGCGGCCTGCCCGACCTCGCCCGCGAGCTGAAGCAGCGCCACGGCCTGGACCTGGTCCCGGGCAAGCTGGTGGCGCGTGGCCGCCATGCCATCACCTTCCGTCGGATCCGCGTCGAGGCCTATTCGTCGCGTCTGCGCCGGCGACCCCCCGCCGACCCCGAGCGCTTCCGGTGGGTGCGGCCGGAGGAGATCGCGGCGCTCCCCGTCTCGTCCATCACGCGGAAGGTCCTGCGCGGCCTGGGCTCGCGGCAGATGCCCCTCGAGCTGGAGTCGCGTGACTAGGACCACCCTTGCCGTGGGCGCGCTCGTCGTGGCGGGGGCGGTGGCCGCGTGCCTGGCGTGGCCACGGATCCACCAGGTGGAGACGGGCCGCACGCCGGAATACCCCGACCTGAAGCCGCGTAGCTATGCGGCCGGGGCCGACAGCGTGGCGACGGCCGTCAAGGCCGCCGTCGGCCGTCTGCCGCGGTGGCGGGTGGTGGGGGCGGCCAGCGGGGCGAAGGGCACCGACATCCAGGCGGAGCACTCGATTCCCCTGGTCGGCCTTAAGGAGGACGTCACCGTGCAGGTGCGCCGGCAGGGCGGCCGCACCGAGCTCAGGGTGCTCTCGCGATCGCAATCCGTTCCCTGGGACTTCGGCCAGAACGCCCGCAATGTCAGGGAGTTGCTGGACGAGGTCGATCGCCAGATGGAACCTCCAGCAAGGTAAGGTGTAGACTCACTCGCCATGCCCTGTCTATTCTGCGAGATCGTCGCGGGCAGGATCCCGGCCCGGGTGGCCTACCAGGACGACTCCATCCTCGCGTTCCACGACATCAATCCCCAGGGCCCCGTGCACGTGCTCCTGATCCCGAAGCGACACATCACGAGCCTCACGGACCTCAGCCCGCAGGACGACGCCCTTGTGGGAACCCTGGTCCGGCGCGCGCGGGATCTCGCCAAGTCCGAAGGGCTCGAGGAGCGCGGCTTCCGCCTGGTGTTCAATCACGGTCCGGACGCGGGCTACAGCGTCTACCACGTCCACCTGCACCTGGTGGGCGGCCGCAAGCTCGGCTGGCCCCCCGGATAGGGGCGCATGAGCCAGGAGAAGCGCTCCGGTCCTCCGGATCCCACCGAGATCGCCCAGCGCTACCAGGTGATCAAGCGGCTGGGGGCCGGGGCCTTCGGCACCGTCTACAAGGCCAAGGACAAGATCCTCGGGCGCATGGTCGCGATCAAGACCATCCGCCTCGAGGGCCTCGCCGCCAGCGGCGGCGCCGGCCTCGAAGAGCTGATGGACCGCTTCAAGCGCGAGGCGATGGTCTCCGCGCAGCTCAAGCACCCCAACATCGTGACGATCTACGACATCGGCGACTCGGGGGGAATGAGCTACATCGCGATGGAGTTCATCGACGGCGTGGGCCTCGACCGCGTCATCGCGGGCGCGGGACGCCTGCCCGTCGATCGGGCCGCCGCGCTCGCGGCCCAGGTCGCCGACGCCCTCGACTTCGCCCACAAGCACAATGTCGTCCACCGCGACATCAAGCCGGCCAACATCATGGTGGAGGCGGGGGACCGGGTGAAGGTCACCGACTTCGGCATCGCGAAGGTGACCGACTCGGCCGAGCACCTCACCGCCACCGGCAGCCTGCTGGGGACGCCGTCGTACATGAGCCCCGAGCAGGCGCGCGGCTCCGCGATCGACGGCCGCAGCGACCTCTTCGCGGTGGGGGCGATCGTCTACGAGATGGTCGCGGGAAAGAAGGCGTTCCGCGGCGACTCGATCACCGGCCTCATCTTCAAGATCATCACCGAGGAGCCGCCGCCTCTTCGGGAGCAGGACCCCGAGATCCCGGAGGAGCTGGTCCGTATCGTCGCGCGCGCCCTGGCCAAGGATCCGGCCGGACGCTATCAGGCGGGGCGCGAGCTGGCCGACGACCTCCTGGCCCTCACCCGCCCCGGCTCTACGCCCACGCTGCGGCAGTCCGAGATGGCGACGGCGCCCGGGTACGTGCCGGCTCCCACGACCTACATCCCCGGCTCCTCCCCCACGCTCGCGTCGACGCCGACCCAGCACGCGGCCGGCCCTCCCACCCAAGCGTCACCGGCCGCGGCCACCCGCGTGAGTTCGGCCACGGCGACGCGGGTCAGCGCCGCGCCCCCCGTCCCGCGGCCGGCTCCGGCTCCCGCGCCGCCCCCGGGCTCGAAGACCGGTCTGCTGGTGGGTCTGCTGGCGGGCGGTTTCGTGCTGCTGCTCGCCGTCGGCGTGGCCGCGTTCCTGTTCCTTCGGCCGCGCCCCGCGCCCTCTCCCGGTCCCGTAGAGGGTCCGCTGACCACCGCGGCGGCCGTGCCGTCGACGACGCTGGCCGCCGCGCCATCGCCGTCCGCGGTGGCACCGAGCGCGGCCGCATCGCCGGCGGCGACCACGAATGCCGAGCGGAGCGCCTCGCCCCCGACGACGCCGTCCGCGGTCCGGGAGACGCCCGCTCCCGCGGAGGGCGGAGGCCGGCATGCCGTCAAGACCGAGCCTGGGGTCGCCGGCGGTACCGCCGCGAGCGCGGGCACGAGGACCGCTCCCGGGGGCACGGCCGCTGCGGCCGAGCCCGAGTCCATCCTCGACCGCGAGCCGCCCCAGGAAGACGGCCGCGCCGCGGGAGAGCGGGCCGCCGACACGTATCGGGAGTCACGGGGCGGCACCAGCGGATCGTTCGGCACCAACCGGCGTTTCGGGACGCGGCCCCGCTTCCCGCGCACGAACATCCCCGCCGAACGCAAGGCCATCTTCGTCCTGCTGAACGTGATCAGCTTCGAGGAGGCGTTCCAGAAGGGGCACGGCCGCTACGGCAGCTTCCAGGAAGTCCTGCCCAGCGGCGAGGCGCTGCCGCACCCCAACGCCTTCCAGCGCCATGGCTACCGATTCCAGCTGCAGGCGGACAAGGGGGAGTTCCGGGTGGTCGCCACGCCGCTGACGATGGGCCTGCGTCCGTTCGTGGCCGACGATTCCGGCAGCGTCCGCTTCGCGGACGAGTAGGCCTCAGAACCTCTCGGGCCGGGCCTCGACCAGGTAGGGCGAGATCTTCGAGAAGAGGGCCTGCGCCTTGGCGACGTCGGACTGGGTGAAGTCGGGGCCCGCCTCCGCGGGCGTGTCGCCCTTGCGGCTGACCTGGGCCACGCCCACCACCTCGCCCCGCAGGAGGATCGGGACGGTGATCATCTTCTGGATCGGCACCGCCGGCCGGTCCTTGATCCGGACGCTCTCGAAGAACGAGACGTGCTTCACCATCGGCACGTTGTTCATCGCCTCACCCGACTTGCGGGCGAGCACGTTGACGGCAATCGAATCGCGCTTGCTGATCGGAATCGTGCCGAGGTCGGAGAACTTGCGCGGAGCCGCGAAGCGCAGGTGCTTGTTGTCCGAGGTGAGCACGAGGATCGCCACCTCGTCGGTCTTGGCCCCGAACTCCACCGAGATGCTCTTGACGATCCGCTCGGCCATGTCCAGAAACAGCTCGAGGGGGTCGCCGATCTGCCCCTTCTTGCTGGCCATGGCCGTCAGGATGTCGATGAGATCTTGCATTCATGCTCCCCGGACGCACGGTCTGCGGGACCGGGGATTATATCAGCGGCGACGGGCCCGGCCATCACGAGTTCGCTCTCATAGACTGTATACTCCCCGCGTGCCCCCCGGGCTGGAAAGAGTCGTGATCTTCACGGGCGTGTCCGCCGCCGCGGCCGCAATGCTGTGGTGGGGACGGCTGCCCGGGCCATGGAGGCGCGCGCTGGCCGTGCTCACCAGCGGGATCGGCGTGCTGTTCCTCGTGGGCGCCCTGCGCGCCGAAGGCCATCGCGAGGCGGCCACGATGGCGGTCATCGTCCTCGGCCCCGCCTACGTCACCGAGCAGGCCTCGGCCTCGGCCAGTCTCCCGTACTACGTGATGACCGGCGTATGCCTCCTCCTGGGGACCGCGGGCCTCGCGGTGAGCGACGCCACCGCGCGCCGGCTCGGCAGCCGGTGGATGATGACGGCCGTCGTCCTCAGCCTGCTCGTGACCGCGACGCGGTTCGCGCTGGAGAAGGCGGCCGCGCCTCCGACGTGGACGCGGCCCATCGGCGTCACCTGGCTGGCCCCCGTCGTGGGCGCCTTCTTCGCGTTGAACGCCAAGAAGGAGGGACGCGGCCTGCGCACGGTGGCGTGGTCACTCCTCGCCTACAGCTTCGCCGTGCGCGGCGCGGTGGCGGCGCTGAACGTGCTGGCCACCACCCTGCGGCTCGGTTCACACTACGACGTGTCGAACCTCGTCCACGTCAAGAACCCGGTGACCGGCCACTGGCACGAGCTCGCCTCCGGCAGTCTCGACCAGCTCTTCTTCCTCGCGCTGGTGCCGCAGCTCGCGATCTGGCCCGTCTACACCGTCGCGACGGGGATGCTGGGCGCGCTCGCGGCCCTCCTCCTGGTCCCGCGTGGAGTGGGCCCTCGGCTCCCCGTGGTCGGCACGGGCATCGGGATGGCGCCCGCGCAGCCTGAACGCTGAGGCAGCGAGCGCCGGCCTACCTGACGCGGCAGGTCGTCGCGCCGACGCCCGAGCCGCAGCGCATGCTGCCGTCGTTGAACTGTGAGCAGAAGAAGCCTTGCTTGCAGTCGGCGTCGCTGCCGCACTTGTCGCACTCGTCGCCCTTGGTGCAGGCGATGAGGCCGGTGAGGGCCGCGAGGATGAGGGCCGGCCAGACGCGGGATCTTCTCATCGGGTTTGGCTCCTTTCCGAGATTCTAGCCGAAGGCGGTCGGGCGAGGTCCAAAAAAGCGCCCTAGGACGCTGATTTGACGGGTTTTTCGCTCGCGTGGTACGCTGGCTTGTTTTGACGACCGCGGAAGACCTCAAGTCCACCCTCAACCTCCCGCGCACCGACTTCCCCATGAAGGCGAACCTCGCGCAGGCGGAGCCGCGCCGGCTCGCCCAGTGGAAGGCCGAGCGCCTCTACGAGAAGGTGCGCGCGGCACGGCACGGGGCGCCGGTCTTCGTGCTCCATGACGGCCCCCCGTACGCCAACGGGCACATCCACCTCGGCACCGTGGTGAACAAGGTGCTGAAGGACCTGGTCGTGCACAGCCGGTCGATGGCGGGCATGGACGCGCCCTACCTCCCGGGCTGGGACTGCCACGGCCTTCCGATCGAGCTGCAGGTGGACCGGAACCTGGGTCCAAAGAAGAAGGACATGTCCCCGGTCGAGTTCCGCCGCGCCTGCCGGGCCTACGCCGAGAAGTTCGTGGCCATCCAGCGGGAGGAGTTCGAGCGGCTGGGAATCCTCGGCGAGTGGGACGATCCCTACCTCACGATGAAGCCGGAGTACCAGGCCACGATCGTCCGCCAGCTCGCGACGTTCGTCGAGAAGGGCCTCGTCTACAAGGCCAAGAAATCCGTCCACTGGTGCATCTCGGACCGCACCGCGCTGGCGGAGGCGGAGATCGAATACGACGAGAACCACGTCAGCCCGTCGATCGACGTCCGCTTCCCGCTCGCGTCCGCCGAGCTCGACGCCCTGGCCGCCCGATACCCCGCGCTGAAGGGGAGGAAGGTCTGGGCGGTCATCTGGACCACGACACCGTGGACGCTGCCCGCCAACCTCGCGCTCGCCTTCCATCCCGAGTTCGACTACGGCTTCTATCCCGTCGAGGGCGAGCGGGATGTCTACGTCCTCGCCACCGCCCTCAAGGACGCCTCGGTCGCGCGCTGGAAAGGGCCCAGGCTGGGCGAACCGCTCGCGGTCGTGAGGGGCGCCGCGCTCGAGAACCTGCGCTTCCGGCATCCCTGGATCGACCGTGACTCTCCCGGCGTGCTCGGCGATTACGTGACCCTCGAGGCGGGCACCGGTGTCGTGCACACGGCCCCCGGCCACGGGTGGGACGACTACCTCACCGGGATCCGGTACGGCCTCGACATCTACTGCCCGGTCGACGAGGCCGGTCGCTTCCTTCCCGAGGTCGCGGGCTTCGCCGGCCAGAAGGTCTTCGAGGCGAACCCCGCGATCGTGCGCCACCTCGGGGAGGGAGGCGCGCTGCTCTCCTCGGGCCAGGAGAAGCACTCGTACCCGATCTGTTGGCGCTGCAAGAATCCCATCATCTTCCGGGCGACGGAGCAGTGGTTCATCGCTCTCGACGAGAACGAGAAGGGGGCCGGGGGCGAGACCCTTCGGACGAAGGCCCTCCGCGCCGTCGATCAGGTCGAGTGGTATCCGGCCTGGGGCAAGGAGCGCATCGGGAACATGATCGCCACGCGGCCCGACTGGTGCATCTCGCGCCAGCGGCTCTGGGGCGTGCCCATCCCCGCCTTCTACTGCCGCGGCTGCCAGACGCCGTTCCTGACCGCCGACGCGGCCCGCCACGTGGCCGACCTCTTCGAGAAGGACAGCGCCGACGCGTGGTACGAGCGCACGGCGGCGGAGCTGATGCCGCCCGGCGCGCGGTGCCCGTCGTGCGGGGCCCACGACTTCGAGAAGGAGCGCGACATCCTGGACGTGTGGTTCGACTCCGGGTCGTCGCACGCCGCCGTCCTCGGCCGCCGCCCCGACCTTCCGTGGCCGGCGGACGTCTACCTCGAAGGGAGCGATCAGCACCGGGGCTGGTTCCACTCTTCCCTCCTGATCGGCGTCGGGACGAGGGGCCGCGCCCCCTACAAGAAGGTGATCACCCACGGCTTCACCGTGGACGCCCAGGGCCGCAAGATCTCGAAGAGCCTGGGCAACGACGTGGACACCCAGAAGCTGATCAACGCCTACGGCGCGGAGGTGCTCCGGCTATGGGTCACGATGTCGGACTACCGCGGCGACATGAGCTTCTCTCCGGATATGCTCAAGGGCATCGCCGAGGCCTACCGCAAGATCAGGAACACCTGCCGCTACCTGCTCTCGAACCTTTATGACTTCGATCCCGGCAAGGACGCGGTGGCGGAGGGAAGGCTGGAGCAGATGGACACGTACGCATTGATGAACCACACGATGTTCAAGGACCGCGTGCTCGACGCTTACGACGCGAACGAGTACCACATCGTCTACCACGAGCTCGTCGACTACTGCGCCGACATCTCGTCGGTGTACCTCGACATCCTCAAGGACCGCCTCTACTGCGACGCGACCGCCAGCGCGCGGCGCCGATCCGCCCAGACGGTGCTCTACGGGATCGCCTCCGACCTGATCCGGCTCATCGCGCCGATCCTGCCGTTCACCGCCGACGAGGCCTGGTCGTTCATTCCGGGCTCGCGCGGCTCGGTGCACGAGCAGGTCTTCCCCACGAAGGCTCCGGGCCGGGACTACGCGAGCGTCCGCGACTGGTCGGAGACGCTCTTTCCCGTGCGCGAGGAGGTCCTGAAGCAGCTCGAGCTGGCCCGGGCCGCGAAGGAGATCGGATCCAGCCTCGAAGCGAGGGTGAAGATCATCGCCCCGCCGGAGACGATCGCGCGGCTCCGGGCGTACGAGGAGCAGGGGCCGTCCTTCCCCGGGAACCTGGCCAACCTGTTCATCGTCAGCTGCGTGGACCTCGCGGAGGGCGCCGGCGACCTGACCGTTCAGGTCTCCCGGGCCTCCGGCGCCAAGTGCGAGCGCTGCTGGACGTACTCGGAGAA
>Ga0070698_100004330_pt1 | contig 15603 bp, 9 predicted proteins | sample KBSK1502metaG_FD_65477 | JGI IMG/M metagenome (GOLD analysis project Ga0070698, IMG submission 65477) | Corn, switchgrass and miscanthus rhizosphere microbial communities from Kellogg Biological Station, Michigan, USA - KBS K1-50-2 metaG | ecosystem: Host-associated > Plants > Roots >...
GATGCTGGCCGCCCTCGCATGCCATCGGCGCTCCGCCGCCGTTCGCCACTGGACGCTCGCCGCGGCGCTGGCCTGCGCGTCCGCCGCGCCGCTCCTCGAACGGCTCACGCCGTCGTGGACGCTGCCTGCGCGTCCCGCGACCCTCACCGCACGCAGCGCGGCCGTCGACGTCTCGTTCGCCGCTGTTGCGGGATCCGGCGCGGCCGTCGTGTCCGCTCCGGACACATCGGCGTCCCGCTCGCCGATGGTCCGCGACCTGATTGCCGCGGCCATCGTGCCGGTCTGGCTCGGTGGTGCCCTCGTGAATCTCCTCGTGCTCGCCATCGCGCTGTCGCGTCTGCCGCGCCTTCGCGCGCGACACGCGCATCCCGAGGAGACGGCGATCGCCGAATCGCTGGAACGTGTCTCCGCCGCCTTCGGCGTTCGGCGGCGCATCGAGCTCGTGCGCAGCCATCGGCGCGCAGTCATCGTCACGTGGGGTGCGCGGAGCCCGAAGGTCGTGCTCCCCGCCGACGCCGGCCACTGGCCTCGCGAGCGGCTCGACGTGGTGCTCGCCCACGAGGTCGCGCACATCGCGCGCGGCGACTGGGCCGTGCAAACCGCGGCCGAGGTCTGCAAAGCGATCTACTGGTTCAACCCGTTGTTCTGGATCGCCTGCGCGCGGCTCCGCTACGAGAGCGAGCGCGCCTGTGACGACGCGGTGATCGCCATGGGCGTCACCAGCCACGCGTACGCGACCGAGCTGCTGGAGCTCGCGCGCAGTTTCGGACGGCAGCGCCGGGCCTGGCTTCCCGCGCCGGCAATGGCGGCTCGTCGCTCCAACCTCGAAAGGAGAATCCGCGCCATGTTGAACGCCCGTCTCAATCGGGGCCCCATCACGCGGGCGGGCCGCTGGGCCTCGAGCCTGGGCCTGTTCCTCGTCACGCTGCCAATCGCGACCTTCGCCCAGGGTGGGTTCGTGACGTTCTCCGGGACCGTTGTCGATCCGCAGGACCGTGTGCTGCCCGCGGCGGCGATCACCGTCACCGACGCGCGGCGCGGCGTAACGCACGCGACCAGGACCGATCGCGATGGCCGCTTCGAGCTCGTCGGCCTGCCCGCCGGCGACTACACCGTCGAAGCGAAGCTGCCCGGTTTCCGGAACCTGACGGACACCTTCACCGTCAGCGGCGAATCATTGGATCGAACGCTGAAGTTGCAGGTCAGTGCGCTGCAGGAGACCATCACCGTGACCAGCGAGGACGGCTCGATCACGAGCTCGCGCCAGCGCGGCAACGCCTTCGCCAAGCGCCAGAACCCGGCGTGCGTCCCCGGGGCGGGCAACGGCGCCGGCGGGAACCTTCGGCCGCCGCGCAAGGTCAAGGATGTCTCTCCCGGCTATCCAGGGGTGAGCGGCAACGTCGAGCTCGTCGCGACGATCGGTATCGACGGGTCGGTGACCGACGTCCGGCTCGTGAACGCCGATCGCCCCGAGCTGGGTCCCGCCGCGATCGATGCCGTCAGGCAGTGGGAGTTCGATTCCACGCTCCTGAATTGCGTCCCAATCGAGGTGCAGATGAACGTGAGTGTTGCGTTCCGGAGCGCTCCGTAGGACGCAAAATCCCAAATCCCAAATCCCAAATCCCAAGCTCCAAATCCCAACCTCGGGATTGGGACTTGGGATTTGGGATTTGGTTTTTGGGATTTGGGATTTACTACAATGGCCTGAATGCAGCTCCGTGAGCTGAACATTGGATGTTTCGGCGGCGGGACGGGGCTGCCCAGCCTGCTCGGCGGACTCAAGAACAACCCCTGGTTGCATCTCAACGCTGTCGTGACGATGTTCGACAGCGGCGGCAGCTCGGGGCAGCTGCGCGACGAGCTTGGCGTGCTCCCGCCCGGCGACGTGCTGAAGTGCGCGCTCGCGCTGGCGCGCAACGAGGGCGAGGCGCGCCGCGTGCTGTTGTCGCGATTGCCGGCGCTCGAGCAGCACGCGCGTCTCGGCGGCCACACCGGCGGCAACCTGCTCCTCTCGATGATGGAGCAGTACAGCGGCGACTTCCTCGAGGCGGTCGACGGCCTCCGCGCGCTGCTCGGCTGCCGCGGGAAGGTCTGGCCGGTCAGCGTCGAGCCTGCGTCGGTCTGCGCGGAGTACAGCGACGGCACCGTGACGCGCGGCGAGGTTGGCGTGGATGCGGCGCAGAGCCGCGGACATCAAGTGCGGCGCCTCTGGCTCGAGCCGCCGGCCGCGATGCATCCGGCAGTCGGCGAGGCCGTGCGCGCCTTCGACGCGGCGATCATCGGTCCCGGGAGCTTTTTCACGAGCATCCTTCCACCGCTGCTCGTGCGCGGCGTGCGCGAAGCGCTCGCCGAGATGCAGGGACCGATCATCCTGATCGCGAACCTGCTCACCGAGGGGCGCGGCATGGCCGGCTTCACCGCCGCCGAATCGGCGCGCTGGGTGTCGGAGGCGATCGGCCGGCCGGTCGACGTCGTGATTGCGAATACGGGACGGCCGTCGCTCGACGGTCTGATGAAGTACGCCGCGGAGCACAAGGTGCCGCTCGAGCTCGGCGAGGTCGATTCAGATATCGAGGTGGTCGAGGGGCGCTTCTGGTGCTCCGAGATCGCCCGGCACGATCGCCGGCGCCTCTCGTTCGCGGTCTGGAGTGTGCTCAGCGAAAGGCTGCTCCAGCATGGGGTTCAAGAGGTTCGAGAGGTTCAAAAGGTTCAATAGGTTCTCTTGGGTGCGGCGGTCTTGCGCTTCACCGCACCTCTAGAACCTGGAGAACCTGGAGAACCCAGCGCACCCTTTGAACGCTTTCCCTTTGAACCCTTTGAACCCGTTGAACCCATTGAACCCCGATCACCGCGCATCTCGAGCGCGCGCCTGACGATCTTTTCGAACATCGCGCCGGCTTCTCCCCCCGACGCCGGCCGGTGCGAAATCCAGATGTCGGGGTCGCCCTCGGCGAGGATGTCCGCGAAGTCGCCCTTGCTCTTCACGCTGAGCGGCGCGAACTCCGCGATGTCGACGTCGCCAGCCCAGTCGTCGCGGTGCTTGATCAGCAGCCACGATCGGTCGCCGCCGCCGGCCCATTTCCCCTTGGTTCGCACGAGCACCCACGATCCTTTCAGCTTGTAGCCGTCGAGCGTGAACTTCAGGTCGCCCTTCTGGAGCGCCGCGCCCACGTCGTCGACTTCGGGTGTCCAGGTGCCGCGGTCCCACAGCATCACGATGCCGGCGCCGTAGCCCGAGGGAATGACGCCCTCGAACGTGCCGTACTCGATCGGGTGTTCCTCCACCATCATCGCGAGCCGCTTGGTGCCGGGGTCGAGCGACGGTCCTTTCGGCACCGCCCACGACAGCAGCACGCCGTCGTGCTCGAGCCTGAAGTCGTAGTGAAGATGACTGGCGAGATGCTTCTGGACGCAGAAGAACCGGGCCTTGGCGCCCTTCGTCTTCTTCGCGCGCTCGGCGACGAGCGCGGCGTCGCCCGCGGGCTCCGGCGACTCCTTGAAATTGCGCTTGGCGCGGTACTTTTCGAGCGCCATCGCTCAGTGCACGCCGCCCATCAGCCGTTTCGCCGGCTTGACGAGCGCGAACATGACCGCCGCCGTGACAACGAGTATGGCGGCGACGTTGGTGAACAGCTGCGACAGCGGCATCGAGCTGAAGAACCCGGCTGCATAGCCGGCCAGCTTGTTGCCGAACGCGATGGACAGGAACCAGACGCCCATCATCATCCCCACGATGCGCGGCGGCGAGAGCTTGGTGACCGCGCTGAGGCCGACGGGGTAGAGGCAGAGCTCGCCGAGCTCGGAGAGGAAATAGAACGTCACCAGCCACAGCGGGCTCACGCGTACGCCTGAAGCGCTCTGCGCGGCCGCGCCGGCCGGCACCATGACGAGGTATCCGATGCCCATGAACAGCACGCCGAGCGCAATCTTGATCGGCACCGAGGGATCGTGCTTGCCGAGCCGAATCCAGATCCACGCGAACACGGGCGCCAGGATGATGACGAACGCCGACTGCACGTTCTGGAGCCACGACGAGGGAATCTGGAAGCTGCCGACGTCGAGCCGCGTGTAGCGATCCGCAAACAGGTTCATCGTCGAGCCGGCCTGCTCGTACCCCGCCCAGAACACCGTGGCGACGACGCAGAAAATCACGAGGGCTCCAATGCGCTTCCAGTCCTGCGTCGTCAATGCCGTTGCCGTGCCGGCCTTCTTCGCTGCCGCGGCCGCCTTGTTTCCGGCTTCGGCGCGCTCGGACGCTGGCCGCAGCCGCGTGCGGCCGAAGATGACGTACTGCACGAGGCCCAGCGTCATGCCGACCGATGCGGCCGCGAAGCCGATGTGCCAGTCCACGCGCTGCGCGAGGTAGCCGGCGACGATGACGCCGAGAAACCCGCCGACGTTGATGCCCATGTAGAAGATGGAGAACCCGGCGTCGCGGCGGGGGTCGCCTTCCGCATAGAGGGAACCGACAAGCGTGCTGACGTTGGGCTTGAGCAGCCCGGTGCCGATGACGATGAGGCCGAGGCCGCTGTAGAAGAACGTCAGCGCGTGCAGGGCGAGCGTCAGGTGGCCGAGCGCGATGAGAATGCCACCGATGAGCACGCTGCGGTACTGGCCGAGGAAGCGATCCGCGATGACGCCGCCGACGATGGCGGCGCCCCAGACGCTGCCGGTATAGGTGCCGTAAATCGAGGCGGCATCTCTGTCGGCGAAACCGAGCCCGCCGGCCGCCACCGGAGCCGCCATGTAGAGGATGAGGAACGCGCGCATCCCGTAGTAGCTGAAGCGCTCCCACATCTCCGTGAAGAAGAGCGTCGCGAGCCCTTTCGGATGCCCGAAGAATCCTCGGTCCACGGCCGCATCCGTGATCACACCCACGCGAGGTATCGCGCGCGTCGCCATGCCCAAAGGATAACTCCCAAACGCCAACGGGAGTTGACTCTAGAATGGTCGGGTGCGGGTACTCCTCGTCTCGACCTACGACCTGGGCCGGCAGCCGTTCGGCCTGGCCTCGCCCGCGGCGTGGCTGCGGAACGCCGGCGTTGACGTCGAGTGCGCGGACACGTCACGCGAGCGGCTGACCGACGAGCGCATCGTGGCGGCGGAGCTGGTGGCGTTCTACCTGCCGATGCATACCGCGACGCGGCTGGCGGCGCCGCTCATCGACCGCGTGCGGCGCGTCAACCCGGCGGCGTCACTCGCGGCGTACGGACTGTACGCGCCCATCAACGAGGCGTGGCTGCGGGAGAAGGGCATCTCGCACGTGCTGGGGGCGGAGGGGGAAGAGGAGTTGGTGGATCTTGCGACGGGGCGTTCCCTCCGCGAGTCGCGTCCTCGCCTGACCCTGTCCCCGCAACGGAGTGGACTGCCTCTTCTCGAGAAATACGCGCAGCTGCGGATGCCGGACGGCTCGACGCGCATCGTGGGCAGCACCGACGCGACGCGAGGGTGCAAGCACCTGTGCCGCCACTGTCCGATCGTCCCGGTGTACAAGGGGCGCTTCCACGCGATTCCCGCTGACGCGGTCCTCGACGACGTGCGGCAGCAGGTCGCGGCCGGCGCCCGGCACATCACGTTCGGCGACCCCGATTTCTTCAACGGGCCGACCCACGCGCGCCGGATCGTCGAACGTCTGGCCACGGAGTGTCCCGGCGTCACCTACGACGTGACGATCAAGATCGAGCACATCCTTCGGCACGCGTCGCTGCTGCCGCTGCTGAAGCGCACCGGCTGCCTCTTCATCACGAGCGCCGTCGAATCGATCGACGACGAGGTGCTGCGCCATCTGGCGAAAGGCCACACCCGCGCGGATCTCGTGCGGGCCGTTGACCTGTGCCGCGACGCCGGCGTGATGCTCGCGCCCACGTTCGTTCCGTTCACGCCGTGGACGACGCTCGAGGGGTACGACGAGCTGCTGCAGACGATCGACCGGCTCCACCTGCGCGATCAGGTGGCGCCGATTCAGCTCGCAATCCGCCTGCTGATCACGAACGAATCGCCGCTGCTCGAGCTGCCGGACATCCAGGCGGTCATTACCGGGTTCGATCCCGCATCGCTGACATGGCCGTGGCGCCACCGCGACCCCCGCGTGGACGCGCTGCAGCAGTCGGTGATGCGGAGCGTCGGCGCCAGTGCGCCCAGGCCCCGCGCCGTTCCGCACATGACGGAAGCGTGGTACTGCTGCGCGGAGCCGTCGCTGGAGGACATGCAGCTGGTTTGACGCGGGTCCTCATCGTTGCAACGACGACGGGTTATCAGATTCGTTCGTTCGGCGAGGCGGCCGAGAAGCTCGGCGTGCGCCTCGTGTTCGCGAGCGACCGGTGCGATCAGCTGGAAGACCCCTGGTGGGATCGCGCGATCCCGATTCGATTCCATGACGAGCTCGGCGCGGTCCACGCCATCGTCGACGCGTTCGGCGGCGATCCTCCCGACGGCGTGATTGCCGTCGGCGATCGTCCGGTCGTCGTCGCGGCCCGAGTCAACGCGGCCTTCCGCCTTCCGGGCAACCCGGTGAACGCGGCGCTGGCCAGCCGGAACAAGCTCCAAAGCCGGCGCGCGTTCCAGGCCGCGGGACTCGCGGTCCCGATGTTCCGTACGGTGACGCCGTCGGAAAACCCGTGGGAGACGTCGCTCACGCTGCCGTATCCGGTCGTCGTGAAGCCGCTCGCGATGTCCGGCAGCCGCGGCGTCATCAGGGCCGACAGCTCGTGCGAGTTCGTCACCACGTTCGACCGCCTCCGCAAGCTGCTGGCGCAGCCGGACGTCCGCGCCGAACGCGACTCCGCGCACAGCCTGCTGCTGGTCGAATCGTTCATTCCCGGGCCCGAGTTCGCGGTTGAGGGGGTGCTCACCGGCGGCGTCCTGCAGGTGTTCGCGATCTTCGACAAGCCGGATCCGATGGAGGGGCCGTTCTTCGAGGAGACGATCTACGTGACGCCGTCGCGTGAGTCGGCGGAGGTTCAGCGCGAGATTGAACGGACCGTCGCCGCCGGCGCCGCCGCACTGGGGTTGCGGCACGGACCCGTGCACGCCGAATGTCGCGTCAACGAGAGCGGCGTGCACCTGCTCGAAGTCGCCGCCCGCCCCATCGGCGGCCTCTGTTCGAAGGCGCTCCGGTTCGTCTCACCAGGCGGAGAGGTCTCGCTCGAGGAGGTGCTGCTGCGTCACGCGCTGCACGAGGATGTCACGGCGTTGACGCGCGAGCGCCGCGCGTCGGGCGTGATGATGATTCCGATTCCGCACCGCGGCATCTACAAGTCGGTGGAAGGCGAGCGCGACGCGCGCGCGGTAACGGACATCGTCGATCTGCAGATCACGGCGAAGCCCGACGCCCGGCTCGTTCCGCTGCCGGAAGGGAAGTCGTATCTCGGCTTCATCTTCGCGCGGGCCACGACACCGCTGGCCGTGGAGCAGGCGCTGCGCGCCGCGCACGCGAAGCTGCGGTTTCAGATCGATCGGGAGATTCCGCTGGCGTAGCGCCTATTTCGTCTGCTGCGGAACGTAACCGGGGGGGAGCGCGGCGCCCTCGCCGAAGAAGAAATCCTCCATGTGCCGCGCAATCACCTCCTGCGCCTCTTTCTGCCACGGCATCAGGCGATATTCGTTGAGGATCATCTTCATGCGCTCTTCCCACATCTTCCACGCCTGCGCGGAGACGTTCTCGTAGATCCGCTGTCCGAGCTCGCCGGGCCATGGAGGCGCGTCGAGGCCTGGCAGCTCCTTCTGAAACTTCACGCAGTTGACGATTCGTCCGCTCTTGTTGCCGACGGGCGCCTGGTCGGCGGTGGTGGTGGGATCGCATTCGGCCATGACGGGCATCGTACAACTCTCAACTTCCAACTCCCAACTTCCAGGGAGGGCAAAAAGACTATGCAACGAAAAAGATCGAAGCTTCGAGGGCGGAGGGGATTCGACGGCCAACGTATAGAAACCCCACGCATTTCTAACTCAACTGTAGCGATCCGCTTCAGTTTCGAGCGGGCATGATTCTCGCGGTGGGCGTAACCTGCACGTCTTCAGCGGTTTAATCGAGCCGTTTTTTCTGCCGGGCTGGCATCCGCCTTGAAGCCCGGCCCCTCACGACTTCGGTCGCGGGCGCGGTTTGCCGGTGGCAATCGCAATCAGGTTTTTCGAGTAACCAGGAGGTTGGCTGTGGACGGAGTTCGCAAGGAACGACGCGGTTTTGCTTCGATGTCCCCCGAAAAGCAGCGCGAAATCGCCAGCAAGGGCGGGCGCGCGGCGCATGAAAAAGGCACTGCGCATGAGTGGACGCCGGACGAGGCGCGCAATGCCGGACGCAAGGGCGGCCAGATTAGCCGCGGCGGTCGCGGACGTCTTGTTGTTTCTTCGGCAGGAGATGTGAATAGTATGACGGCGGGGACTCCTGCATCCGGCGCGGAGTTCCGTCGCGCGGACTAACGTCAGCTCGCGCGGCACGACTCGACCCGACTCGCCGGCTTGAGGTGGTGCACGTGCGCATTGTGTGTTGCGGCTTGCTCCTCGCCGCGGTAGGCGTGGCCCCCGCCGCGGCGCAGACGTCTCAGACGAATCAGCCCGCCCCCACGACTCAAAGCGCAAGCGGCGAACCGAAGCCCGCGTTGCCGACGTTCTTCGGCGACACGGGCCTCTGGTTCGTACCGACAGCCGACACGCTGCAGTCGCATAAGGCATCGTTTCAGCTGTTCCGCGCGAACTGGGATGAGCGGCAGGGCCTCACCGATGTCAACAACATCGGTTTCACGGCGGCGTTTGGCGTCAGCGAACGCGTTGAAGTCTTCGGCTCCTGGAAAATTGTCCGGCTGCGGCGTGGTGTCCGCAGTCCCGTCTTCGTGCCCACCGATTCGGCCTTCGGCGGCGTCGATCAGAACTTCCCCTACATGCGCCGCGGCTGGTCGAAGAACCTGGGCGGCACCCCGATCGTCGGCGCGAAGTGGAGCGTCATCTCGGAATCTCGCGGCGACGCGATGAGCCTGGCGCTCCGTCCGGTTTTCATGTTCCCCAGCGGCACACAGTGGGGCGGCACCAGCGACAAGGCCGGGGAGATCGACCTGGTCGGCAGCCGTGAGTTCGCCCGGAGCGTAGAGCTCACCGGGTCGATCGGCGGCATCATTCGAGGCGACCCGGACCCCTTCTCCATCTCCGACGGCATGGTCTGGGGCATCGGCGGCATCGTCGGCACGCGCTCACGCGTTCGCGGTCTCGCGGAATGGGTGGGCGAGTGGTCGTTCGATGAAAAAGTCGCCCTGCTCCAGCCGCCGTATCTCGGCGACGACGGCAGCGTCGCGCCGCTCGAGAGCGGCCTGCGCGACCCGGCGCACGTCAAGGTCGGCGCCGTGTTCCAGGCGCGGAACGGCGCGTTCGTCTACGGCGGCCTGAACTACAGCCAGAACACCGGCTCGCACATCGTCGGCGGCCGCGACATGACGAACCAGGCGTTTGGATGGGACGTGCGCGTCGGGTGGCATCCCGGCGTGAAGACGTACGTGCCGCCGCCACCGCCCGCGCCGGAGATTCGCGAAGTCGTTCGCGAAGTCCCGGTGCCTGCGCCCGCGGCGCCGCCGCCACCGCCGCCGAACCGGCCTCCCGTGTTCAACGGGCCGATCCAGGCGAATCCCCCGGTGCTCGAGCCGGGGCAGACGACGAACCTGAGCGCGCCCGCGACCGATCCGGATGGCGACACGATCACCTACACGTGGAGCTCGCCGGCCGGGACGTTCAGCAACCAGAACGGCATGAACACGACGTGGACCGCGCCGAACCAGGAGGGCAACTATCCGCTGACCGTCACGGCGAACGACGGACGCGGCGGCACGGCGACCAACGCGATCACGATCCCTGTCATTCGCAGGCAGGCGATCACGTTCGAGGACGTGCACTTCGACTTCGACAGGTCGACGCTCCGGCCCGACGCGATCATGATTCTCGACCGGGCGGTGATGACGCTGCAGGCGAACCCGATGGCCAACATCACGATCGAGGGTCACTGCGACAGCGTCGGCACCGTGGAGTACAACCTGTCGCTCGGCGAGCGCCGCGCGAACGCGGTGCGCGACTACCTGCTCAATCGCGGCATCGCGGCGGGCAGGATGCGGACGGTCAGCTACGGCGAGGAGCGGCCGATCGCGAGCAACGACACTGCCGAAGGGCGTGCGATGAACCGCCGCGCGCACATCGTGCAGATGACGATCCAGTAGCGCGCCGGCACCTGACGCGCCGGTAGGTAACAGGTTTCAGGTTTCAGGTATCAGGCATGGTCAAGGGACCAGGCCTGATACTTGGACCACGCCTGAAACCTGATACCTGCCACCTGAAACCTTCCGGGCACTCTTCCTGCAGCCCCTCTCCCCATGAGATTCCTGAAGCTCTACCTGATTGGCTATTTCATCCTGCTTCTCGGCGGGGTGCTCGCGCTGTGGGAGTCCGGGATCCTGCACCGGATTCCCGGCGTGTGGCTCGGCATCGGCGCCCTGATCGCGATTGGCTTCGGCATCATGCTGGCCGTCGCGTCGGGTCGACCCGCAATGACGACGAGGGAGTAGGAAAGGGAACCAGGTTTCACACCTGAGCCGGAGGCGGGGCCCGCTGTGGTCTGGCATGGCCTGTGGACAACCCACCGCGCCATGGCCGGAGCACGTCAATGGTTTTCCCTTTTAGTCCTTCTTGTTGCCCTCTTTCTCGGCGCCTGCCGCGAACAGGACATCAAGATCCACAGCCTCGACTTCCAGGGCGTCAAGGGAGTCGACACGAAGGCGCTCGCCGCGGCGCTCCAGACCAAGCGCGGCTCCAAGCTTCCGTGGGGCCACAAGACCTACTTCGACCGCCGCGCGTTCGAGGCAGACCTCGAACGCATCCAGGCGTTCTATCGCGACCGCGGCTATCCGGATGCGCGGGTCACCTCGTTCGACGTCAAGCTGAATGACGCGCAGGACCAGGTCGACATCGTCGTCCGCATCTCGGAGGGACAGCCGACGCTGGTCGCCGGCATCGATCTCACCGGGTTCGACGTGCTCCCGCCGCGCCAGCAGCGGGCGCTGCGCGACGGTCTGCCGCTGCAGACCAACAAGCCGCTCGATCGGCAGCTCGCGGTGGCCTCGCGCGAGCGCGCGCTGAACTTCCTGCGCGACAACGGCTACCCGTACGCCGAGGTGGACATCTCGCAGCAGGGCGCCGGCGCCAGCCAGGTGCACGTCGCGTTCTCTGCGACGCCTGGCATCCTGGCGCACTTCGGCCCGATTGAAATCGACGGGGAGAAGTCCGTCGGCGAAAACGTCGTGCGCCGGCAGCTCACCTACCGGGAAGGCGACGTCTTCTCGCGGCGCGACATGCGCGAATCGCAGCGGAAGCTGTACAACATGGAGCTGTTCCAGTTCGCGAACATCGAGTCGAAGGAAGACAAGGTCCAGCAGCTGCCGGAGGTGCCGACGCGCGTCACGGTCGGCGAGGGGAAGCATCAGCGGCTGACGACAGGCCTCGGCTACGGGTCAGAGGAGAAGGCGCGCGCGACGCTGCGCTGGGACCACCTGAACCTGCTCGGCGGCGCGCAGCACGCCGGCGTCGAAACGAAATGGTCTTCTCTCGACCGCGGCGTGCGCCTCGATTACACGGAGCCGTACTTCCTGACGCCGCACCTGTCGATGAACTTCGAGGGACGCGCGTGGCAGGCGGTGGAGCCGGTCTACTCGCAGAACTCGCTCGGCGGACGCGCGACGCTGCGGCACCAGGTGAACTCGCAATACTACTGGGCGTTCTCGCTGATCAACGAATTCCAGCGCAGCAGCATCACCAACGCGGGGCTCGAAGACTTCAAGATCCGGAACAACCTCATCGCGCTCGGTCTCGACCCGCGCACCGGACGCACCCGCGGCACGACGGCCGCCGTCGCGTTCGACATGAACCGCAACACCACGAACAACATCCTCGACGCCAATCGCGGCTACGTGCTGAACGGGCACGTCGAGCAGGCGGGCAAATGGCTGTGGGGCACCTACAACTACTGGGAGGTGCGCGGCGAGGCCAGGCACTACACGCGCGTCGCACGGTCGTTCGTCTGGGCGAATCGCGCCCAGTTCGGGACGATCAACGCGCTCGGCGCCGATTCTACCGTCCCGTTCTTCAAGCGCTATTTCCTCGGCGGCGCGACGAGCATCCGCGGGTGGGGACGCTTTGAAGTCAGCCCGCTGAGCGGCTTCGGCCTTCCCATCGGCGGCCTCTCGATGTTCGAGGGCTCGACGGAAATCCGCAAGCCGTTGTGGGGCAAGCTGGGGGGCGTCGGCTTCCTCGACTTCGGCAAGGTCGCGAGCGATTCCGCGAGCTTCTCGGCCGGCAACCTCGTGACGGCGGCCGGACCGGGGCTCCGGTACCTGACGCCGATAGGCCCCGCGCGCGTCGACATCGGCTATCAGCTCAATCGGATTCCCAACCTCCGCGTCAACGGCAAGCCGGAGGCGCGGCACTGGCGCGTCCACTTCAGCATCGGTCAAGCGTTCTGATGTCCATCGCCCGCAAATTCCTGCAGGTTGTCGCGTTCGTCTGCACCCTGATCATCGGCGTCACGTCGATGATGGTCATCGTCAGCCAGACCACCTGGTTCAAGGAGTGGCTGCGCGGCTTCATCATCCGGCAGGCCGACGACTACGTGAACGGCCGCCTGACCATCGGCCGGATCGACGGGAACCTGTTCTTCGGCGTCGAGATGGAGAACGTGGACGTCACCCAGAACGGGCAGCCGGTCGTCTCGCTGAAAGACGTCGGCGTCGACTACAACTTCCTGACCTTCCTCGGCGGCAACGTCATCCTCGATCACATCCGCTTCAACGAGCCGACACTGCACGTGAAGAAGACGGCGACCGGATGGAACCTGACGGAGCTGATCAAGGCGCAGACGCCGAATCCCAAGGAGCCGAAGAACCGCCGGCCGATCGACATCGGCGAGATTGGCGTCAGCGGCGGCACGCTCTACCTCGAGAGCCAGCCGGTCGGCACCTCCGGCGTGAAGGTCCCGCAGGTGATCGACAAGATCGACGCGTCGGTCGGCGTGACGAGCGACGCGAACGAGTTGAAGGTGAACATTGCCCACGTCGCGCTCCGTGCGAGGAACCCGGAGTTCGGCGTCAACGACCTGTCGGGCGTCATCCGCCGCCACGAAGACAGCGTCACCATCGAGAACCTGGCGCTGCGTACGGAGGAGACGTCGCTGCTGATCGGCGGCGTCGTGCGCGGCATCGGCGGCGACAAGCCGGTGATCAACCTGAAGGCGTCGTCCGACAAGTTCGCCGTCCGCGAGATCGCGCAGATCGTTCCGGCGCTGCGCGGATACGAGCACCTGCAGCCGGCCTTCGAGATCAACGCGAGCGGCCCCGCGGATCGTCTGGACGTCCAGCTGAACCTGCGGGAAAAGGAGGTCGGCCAGGTCGCCGGCAATCTCGTCCTCGACACCATCGGCCCCGAGCGGCGCGTCGCCGGCGAAGTGCAGACGCAGCACTTCAACGCCGGACCGCTGGTTCGCGGCGCCATGTTCAAGACCGACGTCACCGGCCATGCGACGATGAATCTCGCGCTGCCGCACGAGCGCTTCCCGCTGAGCGGCACCTACACGGTCAACGCCGCACGGGCGAACGTGCTTGGGTACGAAACCCGCGACGTCGTGGCGAAGGGGCGCATCGACTGGCCGACCATCACCGTCGACGGCCGCGCGGCCGGGTACGGGGGCCACGCCACCGCGAAGGGGACCATCGAAGCCGCCAGCCCGCTGCGCGCCGACCTGACCGGCCAGGCGGTCCACGTGGACCTCCGCAACCTCCCGCCGCAGTTGAACGCGCCCGGCGTGCCGAGCAACCTGCAATTCAGCTACACGCTCACCGGCCGCGGGCCGGTGCTCTCCGGCGACGTCCGCATGGAGGAATCCATGCTCGCCGATGCCACCATCGCCAAGGGAACGACGGGCACGTTCCGCATCGGCGACGGGGCGCCGCAGTACTCGGCCATGGGGCACGTGGACAACCTCGACCTGCAGAAGGTCGGTCACGGATTCAACATCCCCGCGCTCGATGCGGAGAAATACCAGAGCAGGGTCACTGGCGACTTCGACGTGACGGGGAGCGGCGGCGGCCGGTACCCGCTGACGCTCGACGCGTCCGGCACACTCGTCGACTCGGAGCTCTTCAAGGCGACGACGCCGCGGTTCCAGTTCTCGACGAACCTGGCCGGCGGCGACGCGCACATCGTCGCAAACGGCGAGTTCAACGGGCTCGACCCGTCGCTCGTCTCGGACGACACGCGCGTGGCGGGACGCGTGAACGCCGCGGTCGATGTCAACGTGACGCTGCGCGGCTACGCGAACGGCGTGACGCCGGAATCGATCGACGCGTCGGGCCGCGTGGACATGAGCCACTCGACCATCGGCGGCATCGACATCGATACGGCCATCGTCGAGGGGATGTATCAGGACCGCGCGGGCAACCTGAATCAGTTGACCGTTGACGGTCCGGACCTGCACGTCAAGGGGCAGGGGCCCATCGCGTTGAACGACACCGGGTCGTCGAACCTCACCCTCCACGCAGAAACACCCTCGCTCGATCGCCTCGGCCGCCTCTTCGGCCAGCCCGATCTGAAGGGCGCCGCAACCGTGGACGCAACGGTCACCGGAAACGGCCAGAATCTGAAGGCGGCGGGGACGCTCGATGGCGCCAACCTCGGAAAGGCCGACAACACCGCGCTCGATCTCGACAGCACCTTCGACGTCGCGCTGCCGCAACTGCAAATGGCGGACGCGACGATTCACGCGAAGACGGACGCCACCTTCCTGCAGGTGGGGGGACAACAGATCAACACCCTGACCGCCGACACGACGTACACCCATGACACGCTGGACTTCAACGCGGTCGCCAAGCAGGGGGCGCGACAGCTGAGCGCGGAAGGCTCCGCGGTGCTGCACACAGACCACCACGAGATTCACGTCGGCAGCCTCGCGCTGCAGACCGAGAAGATCGTCTGGAAAACGGATCCCGCCTCACATCCGACGATTCAGTACGGCGACAACCGGGTGGTCGTGGACGACATCCGGCTGGTGAACGGCGCCCAGCAGATCGATGCGCGGGGCGCGATCGGCTCGCCGAGCGACACGCTGCAGGTCAAGGCGGCCAACGTGGACGTCGCGGAGCTCGACGCGCTGGCGCTCGGCGATCAGCGGCTGGCCGGGCGGCTCAACGCCAACGCGACCGTGTCGGGCACGACGGCGGCGCCGCGCGTGGCCGGCGACTTCACCCTGTCGGAGGGCGCGTTCCGCAACTTCAAGTTCATGTCGTTCGGCGGCAAGGTGGACTACGAAGGCAAGGGGATGACCCTCGACGTCCGGCTCGACCAGGATGCCAAGTCGTGGCTGACCGCGAAGGGGTTTGCGCCCGTGACGCTCTTTCAGCCGACGCCGAAGGCGATGGAAGGCGAGCACACGACGCCGCCGCCCGGCGAGGCGATCAACCTCGAGGTCGCGAGCAGCCAGATCGACCTCGGCGTCGTCCAGGGGTTCACGTCGTACGTGACCAATGTGACCGGCACGCTCCAGGCGAACGTCAAGGTCACCGGCTCGGGCTACGACCCGCACGTCGA
>Ga0070698_100004333_pt1 | contig 15598 bp, 12 predicted proteins | sample KBSK1502metaG_FD_65477 | JGI IMG/M metagenome (GOLD analysis project Ga0070698, IMG submission 65477) | Corn, switchgrass and miscanthus rhizosphere microbial communities from Kellogg Biological Station, Michigan, USA - KBS K1-50-2 metaG | ecosystem: Host-associated > Plants > Roots >...
GCTACACCGAGACGTTTCCGCAGGATATGTTGCCATAAGGCCGCTCTCGGGCCGTAAGATTCGGTAGCCGCCCGGACCAGGGGGATGAGAACGATGCAGGTGTCCGCTGAGCCTGTGATCGCCACGGCCGCGGGCCCCGGCCTACGGGGTGCCGCGCGGCAATGGAGCAACAGAGTCCTCAGGTTCGTCCGCGCCTCCCGCGTCGACATCGCCTGGGCGATCTTCATCGTGCTGAACCTCATCGCCATGCGCCTCATCCCGGCGTGGCAGACGGTCCCGTTTCTCATCATCTGGATCAGCCTGACCGCGATCTACGGCTTCCGGCTCTGGCGCCTGGGATCCACCGTCCTCACGGTCGCGGTCGTGACCCTGGCCACCGGCGGCATCATCGGCTGGCAGGTCCTGCGGGGCAAGCAGGACGGGGACTACCTCGCCGAGGTCCCGCTGCTCGCCACGATGTTCGTGGTGATGGCATGGCATGCACGGCGGCGGGCGGTGGCCATGGAGGAGATCAGGCGCGTTTCCGAGCACAACCTGATCCTGCTCGGCCGGCAGCGTCAGTTCCTCCAGGACGTCTCGCACGAGCTGGGGACGCCGATCACGATCGCGCTCGGCCACGCCGAGCTCATCACCCACGCCGCCACCGACCAGGCAATCGCCAAGGACGCCCGCGTGGCCGTCGACGAGCTGCTCCGGATGCGCCGGCTGGCGAACCGGCTGGTGCTCCTGGCCTCGACCGACGGCCCGGACTTCCTGCACCTGACCCCCGTGGACACCGCCGAGCTCGTGATGGAGATCCTGGACCGGTGGCGCCAGACCCCCCGGCGGTGGTCGTTCGGCACGCTGGCCGAGGCGCGCGTGCAGGCCGACCGGGACCGGCTGACGCTGGCCCTGGATGCGCTGATCGAGAACGCCGTCGATCACACCGATCCGGACGGCCGCATCGAGCTGAGCGCCCGGCACGCTGGCGAGGACATCGTTCTCGCCGTCAAGGACTCGGGCTCCGGCATCCCCCCCGCCGAGATCGGGCAGATCTTCGACCGGTTCACCCGGGTCGGAACCGGCCGCAGCCGGGAGAGCGGAGGGTTCGGCCTCGGCCTGGCGGTGGTGAAGGCGATCGCGGAGGCCCACCACGGCTCGGTCCAGGTCCGCAGCACCGTGGGCGTGGGCTCTGAATTCGAGCTGGTGCTGCCGGCGTCAAACGGTCATTTGAACTTAACGCCGCCGGGCCGGCAGGCACTGTCCGGATAGCTCGCGGCGGCGCCGTTACGGATCGTCGTTCCTGGTGCGAACGGCTGAGCGCCGGCGCCGCGGGGCCGAGCCGATCAAGGTGCGGGCCCGGGCCGCTCGCACGGCGGCCGCGAGCGTGACGATGTCGTAGGCGCCGTAGTGCCGCTTGCCGTTGATGAAGAACGTCGGCGTGCCCGAGACGCCGCTGAGGTCGGCGGAGTCCACGTCGGCGGCGATCTTGGCCGCTCCGGCGTGCTTGCGCATGTCCCGGGCGAACTGCTCGGCGTTCAGGCCCAGCTCGGCCGCGTAGCGGACCAGGTCCTTGGCCGTCAGCGCGCCCTGGTGGCCGAGCAGCTGGTCGTGCATCTCCCAGAACCTGCCCTGCCCGGCGGCGGCCTCGGTGGCCTCGGCGGCGAGCTGCGCGTGCGGGTGCACGTCGGTGAGCGGCAGGTGCCGCCACACATAGCGCAGGTCGCCGTAGTCGGCGAGCAGCTCCCGCACCACCGGCTCAGCCTGGCCGCAGTAGGGGCATTCGAGGTCGCCGTACTCGACGAGCGTGACCGGCGCGCGGCCCGGCCCGCGCACGTGGTCGTGCTCGGGGTCGACCGGCACCGCCAGGTCGATGAGGGTCTCGGCGGTGCCGAGCAGCGCGCGGAGCCGGAGCCGCTTGGGCAGCAGCGTGGTGACGCGGAAGACGACCCAGGTGAGGGCGGATGCGCAGAGGGCGGCGGAGAGGACGCCCACCTTGGCCTCGGCCAGCTGGGTGCCGTGAAAGGCGAGCGAGGCGATCAGCAGGGACACGATGAAGCCGATGCCCGCGATGGCGCCCGCTCCGGTGACCGCCGCCCAGCCCACCGGCGGGCGGATCCGGCCGTGGCTGACGCGAGTGAGGAGCCACGCCGCCGCGACGGTGCCGGCCGGCTTGCCCGCCACGTAACCGACCAGGATCCCGAGCGTGACCGGCGAGGTGTACGCGCGGGCCAGGAAGCTCCCGCTGACCGTGATCCCCGCGTTGGCCAGGGCGAACAACGGCACGATCAGGTAGCTCGTCCAGGGATGGAACAGCTGCTGGAGCCGGTCGTTCGGCGAGATCGCGGTCCGCACGCTTTCCCGCGCGCCCCTCGCCAGCTCGGGGGTCGGCTGCTCGCGGAACAGGCGGAACGACTCCGACGCCTGCGCCAGGTCCCCGCGTGACGCCGGGTAGGCCAGCGCGAGCAGGCCCATCATCAGGCCGACCACCACCGGGTCGACGCCGGACTTGAAGAACGCGACCCAGGCCACCACCCCGAGCAGCAGGTAGGCCGCGCCGTTGCGGATGCCGCGCCCGCGGGCAGCCGCGACCGCGCCGAGCACGGCCAGCCCGACCGCCAGCGCGGCCAGGTCGATGTGCCCGCTGTAGGCCACCGCGATGATCGCGATCCCGGCCACGTCGTCGACGATCGCGAACGTGAGCAGGTAGGTGCGCACCCGGTCCGGGACCCCGGCGCCGACCAGGGCCAGCATGCCGAGCGCGAACGCGGTATCGGTGGACATGGCCGTGCCCCAGCCGCGGACCGACGGGTGCCCCGCGTTGAACGCCAGGTAGATCGCGATCGGCAGTACCATCCCGCCCAGCCCGACCACCAGCGGCAGCGCCAGCCGCCGCCGTTCGCGCAGCTCGCCCATGTCGAACTCGCGTCGCGCCTCCAGGCCGACGACCAGGAAGAAGAACGCCATCAGCCCGGAGTTCACCCACTCGCGCAGGTCAGCCGCCAGGCCGGCGTGGCCGACCCGGATCGACAGCTGGGTCCCCCAGGCCGCCTCGTACCCGGACGCGTCGACGTTGGCCCAGACCAGCGCGGCCAGCGTCGCGGCGAGCAGCACGGCCGCGCTGCCGGTCTCGGTGCGCAGGAACCGGCGCAGCGGCGTCTGGTGGTACTGCGCCCACGCGGTGCGCAGCGAGAACCTGGCCTCGGACCCCCCGGACTCCGTCACCCCAGAATCTTCCCGCTCGCCGCCCCGGCGAGGCCAGGACGGCCGGCCCTGGCTCAGCAGCCCCACTGGCCTCAGTGCCTTCGCCGGACCCGGGCTCGCTGGTCACCGTTACGGGTTCGAAAATCCGTCAGCTGACCGATGTCTCTCACTGCAACTTGCAGCAGTATTTGTGGTGCAACAGGCGCTATCCAGCGCCAAACGTAGGTTCCCCGCCCCGGGCTGGCCGCGCAGAGCGTTTGACCTGCGCTCTGCGCGGCCAGGCCAAACGGGCCTCCCGAGGACATCAGATGGACACGATGGCGCGGCTTCGCCCGACCGTCCAACGCCCCCGTCGCATCTCGCTCACCACAGGACCTGCCGCTGCGGCCGAGGCCCGCAGGCAGGTCCTGGCGACCATCTGCGCCTGGGATGTCCCCGTCGACGTGGATGTCGCTGTCCTGCTCACCAGCGAGCTGGTGACCAATGCCATCCGGCACGAGGCCGGGGAGACCATCACGCTGACCATCACCTGCGTCTGCGGCCAGCTGCGCGTCGACGTCCATGACACGTCGCGGACCATGCCGGTGATCATGGACGCCCCGGCCGACGCCGAGGCCGGGCGGGGCCTGATGCTGGTCGCCAGCCTGTCGACCGACTGGGGCGTGCACAGAACCCGGTCCGGCAAGGCCGTGTACTTCACGCTCGAGTTCGATCTGCCCGACCTCGATGGCGGCGGCGACCGCCGCCCGCAGGGCGACCGCGCGTGGGTCCGGTGAATCGCAAGCCCCCCGGCGATCCACCGGACCTGCCCTGTCGGCGGACCCGTTACCGCGCCGCGATCATTTCGACGCGATGGTGCGCAAGGCGGCCTCGCGAGCGATGTCTATGCGCGAATGGACGTCGAGCTTCTTCAGTATGTGCGAGACATGCGTAGCGACCGTCCGCCGGGACAGTAGCAGCTTGGCGGCGATCTCCGGGTTGGACAGCCCGCCCCGCACCAGTTCGGCGATCTTGCTCTCGGCCGGCGTGAGGCTGTCCCAGCCGCTTCGCGCCTGCCGGTGCTTCGCGCGCGGGCCGCGGCGGATGCCGTGGGCGCGGAACCTGGCCTGGAGCCTGGCGACGTCGGCGGCGGCGCCCAGCGAGGCGTAGATCTCCACGGCCCGGACGAACGCGGCCCGGGCCTGGTCGCGGTCCCCGCCACGGACGAACTCTCCGGCGGCGGCCTCCAGCGCTTTCGCCCGCAGCAGCGGCCAGCCGGCGTCGCAGTAGCGGTCAGCGGCGGCGAGCAGCCCGGAGGCATCGTGATCCAGCAGGCCGCGGCAGTAGAGAGCGTTCGCCTGTCGGTGCGGGATCTCCGAGTCCGCGGCCAGGGCAGCAGCCTGGCCCGCGAGGGTCCAAGCGGTGCCCAGGTCGCCGATGGTTGTGGCCAGGCGGACGGCGTCCGCGAGCAGTTCCTCGATCTCGTCGAGTGCTTCGGTGTTGTCGCCAATCCCGGCCGTCAGCACGGCCAGCGCCTCCGGCAGCTCGCCTTCTAGCTCGCGGTCCAGGCTTCGGGCCAGGACCAGCGGGCTGAGGACCCGGTTCCCGATCCGCTCGGCCTGCGGGGCCGCCGCCGCGAGATGGCGCCGCGCCTGGGCGATCTCGCCGCGGTGGAAGCAGATCACCCCGGCGATGCCGAGGTCGATGCAGGCCGCGATGGGCTCCTTCAGGTCCTCACGCAGGGCCTCCACCTCGGCCATGGCGTCGGCCCATCGCCCCGTGTCGAAGAAGAGCTGGCCCAGCGCACCATGTGCCTGAACCAGCCGGATCACCACGCCAGCCTGGCCCGCGAGGTGCCGTGCCTGCCGGGCCGCGGCGAATGCCTCCTCGTACCGGTCCAGATCGCCCAGCGTGACGGCCTTGTTGATCTGCAGCAGCAGCCACAGGTCGGTCAGGGCCGGGTCGCCCTCGGTCACGGTCAGCGCGCGGTCGAACAGCGGCAGCGCGGCGGCCATCTCGGTCTGCGCCGAGGTCACGATTGTCAGCACGTGCAGCGCCCAGCCCATCGCCCAGTTGTCGCCCGAGTCTGACGCCACCGCGAGGGCCGTGGTAGCTACCTGGCCGGCCTTCTCTGCCTCGCCGAGTTTGCTGTGCGTGCGTGCCGCCATCACCAGGAGCCGCGCGCGGTGCCGGGCCGAGATCCCCGGCAAGGCCAGCGCCTGGTCCAGCGTGGCCAGGGACTCCGCGAACCGGCCCACGCGCATCCGGCACTGCGCCAGCGTCCAGTGCAGGTCAACCACCAGGTCGGGCTGGACGGCACGCGCCAGCGCCCGGCTGGCCACCTGCTCGGCCTCGGCGGCGTCGCCCACGCGGTACAGAGCGTCGGCGAGCCGACTCACCAGACGATCGTGCTGCACCGAGTCGGCCGGAGAGCTCGCGACGGCCTGGCGGAGGAGCTCCGCGGCCACCTGGGGCGCCTGGCCGGTCAGCGGCTCGGCGGTGCGAACCAGCCAGCTCAGCATCCACTCGTCCATCGGCTCGGTCGCGCCGCCCGGTCCGTCAACCGCCTGCAGGAGCTGCCGGGCCACCCGGTTCGGCGACGCGCCGGCCTCGGCGAGGGCGCGCCCCGCCTCCCGGTGCCAGGCGGCGCGCACCGGCTTCGGCATCTCGTCATACAGCGCGGCCCGGATCAGCGGATGCCGGAACCCGAGACCGCTGCCGAACTCGGCAAGCACACCCGCGGCGCGTGCCTCGTCGACGGCCGGGATCAGGTCCGCGACGGTGTGACCCAGGACGATCGCCAGGTCCGGGACGGCGAAATCCACGCCGAGCAGGGCCGCCGCCCTGAGCACCTGACGCACCGGCCCAGAAACGAACCCCAGGCGGTCCGCTATGGCCGCCGACAGGGACCGTGGTACGGAGCCGCTGGCCAGCTCGGCGATCCCCGCGCCGGTAACGGTCACGGCGGAGCTGCGAGTCAGCGCGTCGGCCAGCTCGGTGAGGTAGAGGGGGTTGCCCGCCGCGCCGCCCGCGAGCCGCAGCAGCTTGTCGTCGGGCATGCCTCCGACCAGGGCCGCCACCAGCTCGGCCGCCGCCGCCTCGGTGAGCCCGGCGAGCTGCATCCTGGCCTCACCCGCCGCTCGCCGCAGCGCAAGCAGGTCGTCCCGCTGCGGCACCGGGCGCATCGTCCCCACGAGCAGCAGCGGCGCCTGTCGCGCCGACCTGGCCAGGCGACCCCACAGGGCGACGCTGGCCTGATCCGCCCACTGGAGATCGTCGACGACCAGGATCGTCGGCCGCACGCCACACTCCTCGGCGACGAGCGCCAGCAGTTGCTCCGCCAGCGCCGCCGTCGCGTCCGTGCCGCGGTCGGCGGGGTCCTCACCACGCAAGAGCCGCATGATCGAGCTGCGCCTCGGGTCGCTGGACGGATCGCGCACCCGAAGCGCCTCAAGCAGCGGTAGCAGCGGTAATGCCTCCCCCAGCTCGTCCCCGGCGCCCCAGAACGCCTGGCAGCCTGCGTCGGCGGCCCGGGCCACGGCCGAGCGGACCAGCGAGGACTTCCCGATTCCCGGCTCGCCCTCGATCAGCACCGAGCTGCCCCGCCCGGCGGCCGCCTCCGTCACCAGCACATCCAGCATCGCCAGCTCGCTGTCGCGCCCGATCAGCGCGCCAGCCTGCGTCACGGTGGGCACGCAGCGAACTCTACTACTCGAACAATTGCGGAACAAGCGGTACTTTTCGAACGTAAGTTCATGGCAAAAGCGTGGCCTGGCAACAATAGCGCTGCAAGGGCTATCGCATCAGGCAGTGAAAGTTGCACGACGCCTTTCAGCGCCGGAACGCGTTAAACTTCCCCGGCACCGGGGCGAGCATATTTCAAGTAATACGATTACGTGAATTGCGGCAACACTTTTATTTGCCGAAATTGTCCTCCAAGTGGCGTGAAACTCACCCGGAGCGGCTATATACCTCACATGGCCTAGATGCGCCGTATTGGTCGGCGCGGCGGGGCAACCTGTCCGCTGACCTCGGGGAACGCTATGGAGGAGTCATGCGCATCATCCCTGGCATCATCATTCCCGCTATCCTAGCGCTTGGTGTGGCAGGATCAATCCTGAGTGGCGCTGAAATGACCGTGGCGGCCGCGCACGCGCCCGCCGCCCACGCGCACGTAGTCGCCGCATCCGCAATCCCGCTCAGTAAATATCACGATTGAGCTGACTGACGTACGGCTGACGCTGACCCGGCTCCGCCCAATCCGCGGCGGGGCCGCTCGTGTGCTTATCCGGGGTGCGGCCCTTTCATTGCGCCAGGGCTACGTGCTCCAGGCATGGCCAGCTGCCGGCCCGTCTCCGAACGTCTGCTGGCCCCGGGCAACGGTGGTTCCCCGATCGCGGCGCTGGGCGAGTTCCGAAGCCAGGGACGGTCAAGGTCGGCCCGACGCTGCACGCCGACGGCCGTCGCAGGAACATCCGCCGCGCCCGTTGCCAGCAGAGCCGTGGGCGGCCGACGCGTCACCATCTCCCTTGTGCGTCAGCGGCCGCGCCTGACCGCGTGGCCGGCCGCGCGAGCGGGGCCTTTCCCGTCGTCCGGGCTGACAAGCGCCGCGGGTTTGGCCCGCGCCGGATTACGGAGCTACTGTAATGAAAGTTGCATTACAGCTTTTTATCCAAAATCCTTGTGACGGTGGCCCCGGGTCCCGCTCGCGCAGCACCGAGGAGGAGGGACGCCGCATGACACTGCCGGGAAGCCCAACGGTGCGGCGCCGCCGGCTGGCCGCGGAGCTGCGGGAGATCAGGGAGAGCAAGGGCAAGAGCGGAGATGCCGTCGCCGCGGCGCTGCGGTGGTCGCCTTCCAAGATCAGCAGGTACGAGCGGGCCAGGACCGGGCTGCAGCCGCGGGAGGTCGAGCGGCTGCTCGACTACTACCAGATCACCGGACCACGCCGTGACCTGCTTCTCGCGCTCGCCGAGGACGCGGCTCAGAAGGGCTGGTGGGAGGAGTACGCCGACAGCCTCTCGCCCGACTACCTGGAATTCATCGGCCTCGAGCACGAGGCAAGCTCGATGGCCATATGGCACGGCGAGGTGATCACCGGCCTATTACAAACAGAGGCCTATGCCCGGCACATCATCAGCAGCTACAGCCGGGTCGAGCCGATCGCCCCGGGCCTGGTCCAGCGGATGGTCAGGGTCCGGATGCGACGCCAGCAGGTGCTCGATCGTCCAGGGCTCGAGCTGTCGGTGGTGCTCGATGAGTCGGTCCTGAGACGCCGGGTCGGCGACGACCGGGTCATGTATGAGCAGCTTCAGCGGCTCGCGCGCGAGGCCGACCGGCCGAACCTGACGTTGCAGATCCTCCCCCTCGACGCGCAGCACACGGTCTTCGGGGAGTCCTTTGTCATATTCCGCTTCGGACCGGACGATGATGCGATTCTGCACGACGTGGTGAGCGCCGAGCATCTGAGGAGCGGCTTGTCCCTCGAGGGCGAGAGAGAGACCTACCTGCACAGGATCGCATTTCAGATGCTCGCCGATGCGTCGCTCGACCCGGCCTCGTCAAGGGCGCTCGTCGTCGAGACGGCAGATAAGCATTGGTCCGGCGACCGCTAACGGCAACTTGCGGCGCGCAACTGCGCCCCGCAGTTGCCTTGCGCCAGGGAAGAGGCTCTCATCGGCCGGATCTGCCGGCGCCTCGCGCGCGGACCTCGGCGACCATTGTGCGGCCCCGGAGCCGTTCCATGGCCGTCCGCCCGCCGACGCCGACATCGCATCAGGCGAAGCCCGGGCTTTGTAACGTTGCAGGTCAGCCGCACATCGTGGCCGCATCGGCGGTGCGGTGGGGTGAACTCCGGGTGAAGGCACAGGTTCTTGTCGGTTGCTTCTCGCCAACCTCACCCGTGCTCAGGCGACATCAGTAGTATCCTCTCGTGATCAGAGGCTTCTTTCTTACCTAGAGAAGCAATGGTCTCCTGTTGCAGCAAAGACACCGGTTGTTTCCCTCTTGTACAGAGGTATCCCGGATGCCGATGATGTCCTCTGGGATGAGATTCGATACGTTTGGTGACTAATAGCTTACTCTAAGTAGCTGAGGCCCCTGTCCTTTATCGGTTCGACTTCAGCGAGGTAGGGACGTGGGAACAGTCACAGCCGAAGGTCAGCCCGAAAGGCCGGGCTCGGATCCGCACTGGGTTAAAAGCTCCCTGAGTTACTCCAACGGCAACTGCGTCGAGGTGGCGAGCCTGCCTGATGGTGAGATCGGCGTGCGCGACAGCAAGAACCCCGATGGCCCGGTTCTCCGTTTTACACCGGACGAATGGCGGGCATTCGTCGGGGGAGCGCGCAACGGAGAATTCGACAGTATCGGCTAGGTATGGGCGCTATGGCCGGGACGCCGTAGCGGCCTGCTTACGCGAGCCGTCGGTGAGAGTCGAGGGCGAGGGCCCCTCTGTATCCGAGCGTTGAGGGGCCTTCGCCCCGGCGACCGTCTGGCGGCTACTTACAAGAAGTATGGACGGTTTCTTTTTTTCTGTGGCACAATGCGGACATGACGAGCGCACAGGCCCGGCGGCGCACCCAGGCCGAGCGCACCGCGGCGACGCGGGCCGCGCTGCTGGAGGCGACCGTCGAGTGCCTGGTCAGCCAGGGGTTCGGCGGGACCACCACCACCGAGGTCGCGCACAGCGCCGGCGTGTCCGCCGGCGCGCTGCTGCACCACTTCCCGACCAAGGCCGACCTGCTGTGCGCGGCCGTCGGGCACCTGTTCGAGAGGCGTCAGGCGGAGTTCCGCAAGGCGATGGCGAACCTCGAGCCGGGCGCCGACCGCGCCGAGGCCGGCATCGACCTGCTCTGGTCGATGTTCTCGGGCCCGGCGTTCATCGCGTGGCTCGAGCTGTGGGTCGCCGCGCGGTGCGACCCGGCCCTCGCCGACGCGGTGGTCCGGCTCGACCGCGAGTTCATGTCGGGCAGCGAGGGCATATTCCGCGAGCTGTTCGCCGACGAGGTGGCCGCCCGGCCGGACCTGGCCCGCGTCGGCCTCGGCCTGGTGTACGCGCTGCTGGGGGGGTGCGCGCTGGGCCGCCTGATCCCCGGCTACGAGCCGGCGCCGGTCGCCGACGTCATCGCAGCGTTCAAGACGCTGCTGGGAACCGCCATGCCCGCACCCGAGGGAGGTATCACCCGTGGCGACCCCTGATATCCGCCACCCGCAGACCGAAGCGAACGAACCCGACCGGGCGTGGCTGTCGCTCCTGGACCGGCTCAACCACCAGTCGGTCCACCGCCATTTCGACGCCTACGCCGACGTCGACTGGGACAGCCCGCGGCTGGCGCTGGATCCCGAGGACCCGCGCTGGGAGCTGCCCGCCGACGACCCCCTGGGCGAGACGAGCTGGTACCGGCAGCTGCCCGCCTCCACCCGCGCCCGGCTGGGCTGCGACCTGATCGCCAGCAAGATGAAGATCGGGCTGGTCTTCGAGAGCATCCTCAAGCGCGGCCTGCTGGAGTTCACCTCGACCCTGCCCAACCGGGCGCCCGAGTTCCGCTACGCCTACCACGAGATCATCGAGGAAGCGCAGCACTCGCTGATGTTCCAGGAGTTCGTCAACCGCAGCGGCCTGGACGCGGCCGGCCTGAACCCGGTCCACAGGTTCGGGAGCAGGCGGATCATCAAGCTCGGCCGCAGCTTCCCGCAGCTCTTCTTCCTGTTCGTCCTGGGCGGCGAAGACCCCATCGACTACGTGCAGCGCCGGGAGCTGCGATCCGGGCGGGAGATCCACCCGCTGCTCGAGCGGATCATGCGCATTCACGTCACCGAGGAAGCGCGCCATCTCTCGTTCGCCCGGCACTACCTCAAGCGCACCGTTCCGGGACTGTCCCGGGTCCGCCGCTTCAGGCTGGCCGTCGCCGCACCCGTCATCCTCGGCTCGCTGGCCCAGATGATGCTCAGGCCGTCGCCGCAGCTCGCCGCGAAGTACCAGATCCCCCGGCACGTCATCGCCGAGGCCTACACCCGCAACCCGCACCATCGCGCGCAGACCACCGCCTCGCTGGCCAAGGTCCGGGCCCTGTGCACGCAGCTGGGTCTCACCGGGCGACCCTACGGGGTCCTCTGGAGCCTGCTGCGGCTGGGCGGCGGCGGCGGCGCCGGCTAGCGCGGATTCCCGGCCAGCTCGGCCTCGAGTTCCGTCCTGGCCTGCGCCATCTCCTCGGCGGCGGCCGGGTCGGTCGGCGGGTACTCGGGGTTGATCGCGCTCAGCGCGCGCACGACGATCGCGGCCGTGGCCAGGCGGCCGAACCACTTGTGATCGGCCGGGACGACGTACCACGGGGCCCACCGCGTGCTCGTGCGGGTCAGCATCTCGTCGAAAGCCCGCTGGTAATCGTCCCAGTAGCGGCGCTCGCGGACGTCGCTGGCCGAGAACTTCCAGTTCTTCTCCGGGTGATCGATGCGCTTGAGGAATCGCCTGCCCTGCTCCCGCCAGGACAGGTTGAGCATGATCTTGACGATGTGAATGCCGTTGCCCACGAGATAACGTTCCCAGTCGTTGATGTCACGGTAGCGCTGGGCCCAGACATCACGCTTCCCGGCCGCCGCCGGCACGTTCTCCCCGGCCAGCAGCTCCGGGTGCACGCGAACGACCAGGACCTCCTCGTAGTGAGACCGGTTGAAGATGCCGATCCTGCCCCGGCCGGGCAGCGCGACCTGGTAGCGCCAGAGGAAATCGTGGCCGAGCTCCTCGGCCGTCGGCTCCTTGAAGCTGTGGACGGCGACGCCCTGCGGGTTCACCCCGCTCATCACGTGCTTGATCGTGCCGTCCTTGCCCGAGGCGTCCAGCCCCTGCAACACGACCAGCAGGCCGCGGGCGTTCTGGGCGGCAAGCCGGTCCTGATGCTCGGCGAGCAGCTCTGTGCCCTGGGTGAGCAGGTCGTCGGCCTCCGGCCGGGTTACCTGCCCGGTAGCGGCCGGATCATGGTCACGGCCCAGCGTGACGGTGCTCCCCGGCGCTATCCGCATGGGCTCGATGAGGTCCCGCATGAACCGAAGACGCTTGTCCATGGGCTAAAGAATGCCCGGATCCGCCGGGCCACGGCCGGATTCCTGCCGACGCGGGCGTGGCAAGATGGCCGACGTGTCCGGACCCCGCCCCAGGTCGCTGCGTCCCGGCTATCCCGTCCGCAGCGAGCGGCTGCTGTTGCGCCCGCTGGCCGTCGGCGATGCCGACGCCCTGCTCGCTTACCGCGGCCGCGAGGACGTCGCCCGGTACGTGCCGTTCGAGCCGATGAGCCGCCAGGACATCATCGAGCGGCTCGCGGGGCCGTGGGCACGCACGGAACTCACCGATGAGGGACAGTCGCTCACGCTCGGCGCGCAGGTGCGCGAGACGGGTGAGCTCGCCGGTGACGTGATGCTGTTCTGGCACAGCCGCGAGCACGCCGGCGGGGAAATCGGCTACGTGCTCAATCCGCTGCTGACCGGGCGCGGTTATGCCACCGAGGCCGCCACCGTGATGCTGCGGCTCGGATTCGAGGATCTTGGCCTGCATCGCATCGTCGCCCGGATCGATGAGCGCAACCAGCCATCGGTGCGGCTGGCCAGGCGGCTGGGCATGCGGCAGGAGGCCCGCCTGGTCGACAACGAGTTCTTCAAGGGCGAGTGGACCACCGAGCTCGACTTCGCGATGCTCGCCGACGAGTGGGACGCCAGCCACGGCGACTAGCGGATCGTCACCCCTGACGGCGGAGGCACGCAGCCAGCACGCGGCGCCGCCTTCCGTTACGTATCGGGGTAATCGCCTGCCGCGCCGGCCATCCTGCGGGCGTTAACGGCTGTGGCCGGGAAAAAACCGTCAAAACCCTTATGAGCGTTAACGTAACTCCGCGAGGCAGGCCAGGTACCGTCACAGCTGGGCCGGGGTGACTCGCGGCCAGGCAGCACGCGGAGAGGGGCCGCAGGACGTGGAACCGGAATTCGGCGGCCGTATCGGCCGGGACTGGCGCGACTCGGTGCCCTGGTGGCCGCCCGAGCCAGCCGCGCCCCCCGGGTCGCCCAACGTGCTTCTGGTGGTGCTCGACGACGTCGGCTACGCGCAGCTCGGCTGCTACGGCTCCGACATCGAGACGCCCGTGATCGACGGCCTGGCCGCCCGGGGGATCCGGCTCGCGAACTTCCACACCACGTCGCTGTGCTCGCCGACGCGGGCCTGCCTGCTGACCGGGCGGAACCACCACCGCAGCGGCATGGGGCGGGTGGCCGACCTGGCCATCGGCTTTCCCGGCTACTGGGGCAGGCCGCCGCGCGAGAACGGCTACCTGTCCGAGGTCCTGCGCGCGGCCGGCTACGCCACCTACGCCGTCGGGAAGTGGCACCTGTCCCCCGAGGACGAGACGAACATGGCTGCCTCGCGCGCCACCTGGCCCCTCGCCCGGGGCTTCGACCGCTGGTACGGCTTCCACGGCGGCGAGACGCACCAGCTCGTGCCGGCCCTGTACCACGACAACCACTCGGTCCGCCCGCCCGCGTCGATGCAGGACGGTTATCACCTCACCGAGGACCTCGCCGACCACGCGATCGAGTTCGTCGCCGACCTGCGCGCCGTCGACCCGGGCAAGCCGTTCTTCCTGTACCTGGCGACCGGTGCCTGCCACTCGCCGCACCAGCCCCCGCCGCGCTGGCGCGAGCACTACCGCGGGCGCTTCGACCTCGGCTGGGACGCCTGGCGCGCGCGGACGTTCGAGCGCCAGCTGTCCGCGCGCCTGGTCCCGCGGACGACGGCGCTGTCCCCGCGGCCGGACTGGGTCCCGGCCTGGGATTCCCTCGGCGAGCGGGATCGCGCGGTCGCGGCCCGCTTCATGGAATGCTTCGCGGGGTTCCTGTCGCACGCTGACGAGCAGATCGGGCGGGTACTCGGTTTCCTCGAGGACACCGGCGACCTGGACAACACGATCGTCGTGGTGGTCTCCGACAACGGGGCCAGCGCCGAGGGCGGCGCCTCCGGGTCGATCAACGACGTTCGCATGGTGAACCTCGACCCGGCGCCGGGCGAGGAGATGTTCGCCCGCCTCGCCGAGATCGGCGGGCCGCTCACGCACAACAACTACCCGTGGGGCTGGACGATGGCGGGGAACACGCCATTCCGCCGGTGGAAGCGCGAGGTGCACGAGGGCGGCGTGGCCGACCCGTGCGTGATCTCGTGGGCGGGCGGGTCCGTCGACGGCGGCGGCATCCGCGCCCAGTTCACGCACGCGATCGACGTCGCCCCGACGCTGGTCGAGCTCGCGGGGCTCGGCTACCCGGCCGAGATCGACGGCGTCGCGCAGACCCCGGTCGACGGCGTGAGCTTCGCCTACCTGCTCGGCGCCGGCGCCGAGCGCGCGGCCGAGCGGCACTCCGCGCAGTACTTCGAGATGTTCGGGTCGCGGGCCATCTACCGCCAAGGCTGGAAGGCGGTGACGTTCCACCCGGTCGGGCCGCTGTACGACGACCAGAACCCGAACGCTCCGTTCGACGAGGACGTCTGGGAGCTGTACCACGTCGCGCACGATCTGTCGGAGTCGCGGGACCTCGCGCGGCGGCACCCCGAGCTGCTGCGACAGCTCATCGAGCTCTGGTGGGCGGAGGCCGAGCGCAACCAGGTCCTGCCCCTCGACAACAGGGTGCTGTGGGCCCTGGTGAACCCCAAGCCCGATCACCGCCGCCCGCGCGAGGCGTTCCGTTACTTCCAGGGTGGCGCCCAGGTGCCGGAGCCGGTGGCGGTGAACGTGCGCAACCGCTCGCACGCGCTGATCGTCGACGTCACCATCCCGGACTCCGGGCCGCCCGACGGTGTCCTGCTGGCGATGGGGTCCGCCCTCGGCGGGTGGTCACTGCACATCCTCGGCGGACGGCCGCGTTACGTTCACAACCTCTACGGCAAGGAGCGGCACGTCGTCGAGTCCGCCGCGACGCTGACTCCGGGCGAGCACCGCGTGGAGTTCGCGTTCGCCAAGGACGAGGGCCTCGGTGGCACCGGCGTGCTGAGCTGCGACGGGCACGAGGCTGGGCGGGGAGTGATCCCGCGGTTTACGCCGTCCGGGTTCAACGGCGTCGGCGCCGGGCTCACCTGCGGTTACGAGTGGGGGCCCGCCGTCGGCAGCGGCTACACGGCGCCGTTCGGGTTCCGCGGCACGATCCGGCGCGCCGTGGTCGAGACGCGGGGCCCGGTCGTCCGCGACCCGCTCGCCGAGCTCGAGGCCATCCTGTCCGAGCAGTGACTGCCGGAGAGCTGGCGGAGATGACCGCCTGCGCAGGTCAGCGTCCACGAACCGGGTGGCACCCGGCCAGCCAGTAGTCCCCGATCCGGGCCGCGGGCCGGTCTTGAAACCCGCAGGGCTGTAACGGGCCCGGCGCGTCGGGCGCTTCGCAGTGTGGAGCCTTCCCGCGCGCGGGTCGTGGT
>Ga0070698_100004334_pt1 | contig 15598 bp, 9 predicted proteins | sample KBSK1502metaG_FD_65477 | JGI IMG/M metagenome (GOLD analysis project Ga0070698, IMG submission 65477) | Corn, switchgrass and miscanthus rhizosphere microbial communities from Kellogg Biological Station, Michigan, USA - KBS K1-50-2 metaG | ecosystem: Host-associated > Plants > Roots >...
CGGGGCGTTTTCCGGCACCTTCCGTTTGATGCGGTTCAAGACAGAGACCGCCTCTACCAGGAGCTCGCCCCGTCGGTTAGCGTGAAACGTGAAGGCAGAGAGAAACGCTGGAGCGAATTGACGGACGTAGTTGTACCGCCCGGTCAAGAAGTCGAAGTAATTATCATCCACGGGGCGCATGAGCCGCTCGCTTTCTTCCATTGCTGCCTGCAATTGCTCTTTGGGATGTCGTCTGTAGATGTGCGTGCGCAGGTCGGGATCGGCAATCTGTGGATCGAGGATCATGCCTGTCAGGTCATTGAACAACGCGACTTTCTCATTGGTCGCGCGTGCAGCATTGCGCCGGAACTCTTCCAGATCTCGTCTTGATCGGGCATCGACCTGCGCCATACAGCGATCGAAGAGGTCCACAATTTCGTCCATCAATTCTTCGCCAATCTGGCGCAGAAAGGCGATGAGGATGGGATATCGGCGCGAAGGTGCGATTCGCTGTAACGCCTGATTGGTCGATTTTTTGCCCACCTGAGCCAGGAACTTACGGCGATTGGGGGTGAGCGCGCTCAGGTCCCAGCGTTCCACGTCAAGCGCTCGAACGTAGGAGAGTTTCTCGATTTCCCCAACGATAGCTGCCGGGGAGAAGGAGACGGCACCCTGCCGCAGCCAGACCAGCGGCGTGCGTTTGATCGTCTCGGAAGGCTCAAGTATCTGGTCGAGCCTGGCACGGAACTCCTCGGTGAGCAGCGGCTCAAGACGACGATAGGTTTCGCGTTCTGCCTGTTCACGGGCGGTGATTACCATGCGTTCCAGCGTCGTCACGCCAGGGCGAACGATCCGCTCGGACTTGAGGTGCTCACACGCCATCTGGAAGAGGGCCATCGGTTTATCATGCTCCAGTGCGCGCTCCAGCAGAAACGCCGCAAGCGTTTGGAGGTCTGTTGCGCTCGCCTCGCGAAATTTCAGGTAGGACAGGATTTCCTGCAAATGGTCGGTTCGCGTTTGCGGGCGCAGACCGTACTGGCCAAGTACCCCGGGGGACACGCCGATCTGTCGCGCCACATAGGCGACGACCGATAAGGGTGCCGTCGAGAGATCGTCTGGCGAGAAGCCCAGATAGCGTAGGGCACAGGTCTGCAAGGCGAACCCAAGATAATTGTGTTGACCGCGATGCAGTAAGACCTGCGTGATATCCTTGGGTGACAAGGTAAAAGAGCTCACCAGATCCTCAGAAGGGACCTCTGCTGGGAAGCGGGTGAGGCGCTCGCGTTCTGCATCCGTCAAAAAGCGTCCTGGCATTAGTAGTCCACCTTGAGCCCTTCCATCGCTGCTTCACGATCAGCCGCAGTGGGCAGACTGTAGCGGCGCGTCGTTTCCAGCCGCTTGTGCCCGGCCAGTTCAGCCACCAGCACCAGGTCGTTGCCATTACGAACGAGACTGGTCAGACAGGTGTGCCGGAGGATATGGGCAGAGAGCGAAAGATTCGCATCCTGTCCGAGCCGCCGCACCACATCATCAATAGTGCGTGTGGCAAGGCGAGTGCCTTGCGTGGTGAGGAACAGTGCCGATTCGTTCCGTTGTGCTACCAGCTTCTTACGCTGTTGGAGCCAGGCGTCCAGTGCCGTTCGCACCTCAGCGTTCAAGGGGACCTCCCGATAGGTATTGCCCTTGCCCATCCGCACAATGACCAGTCCTTTGCGGGAGGACAGCCGCACATCATCCATAGTAAGTGCTGCGCATTCACTGATGCGTAGACCTGTGTAGAACAGCAGCAGCGCGATCGCACGATCCCGCACTGATGAACAGCGCTCCACCGCCCGCAGAAACCGTTTCTGCTCTGGCCGCTCCAAAGCGCGAGGAGCCTGTGCGGGCAGGTCTTCGCGTGCCACCTGAGGCGTTGGCAGATCAAGAAAGCGATAGAAATGATCGACCGCAGCCAGAGCAAGATTGACGGAACTGGGCTTGGCGTGGTGAGCCACTTTCAGAGCCGATTTGTAGTCACGTACTGCGTAATCGCGTGCATGTGGTTCTTGAAGGGGATGACCATACTCCCAGTGGAAGGTTGAGAGATACGCGCAATAGCGACGCACCTGCGTCAGATAGGTCCGACGGGTGTGAGCGGACAAGGGTTGTCGTGCCAACCAAAGTTCATACGAAGCCAATGCCTCTGAAATAGTCGTGAAAAAAGCCATGTGTTTCTGCCTTTCGTATTATCAGCACCCAAAGCGGTTCGTTTCGGGATGCAAAAATGCGTATTATCAGCAATAAACGCTGGGCTTGACCGCGGATAACGACATGTTGAGTCTCATAAAGTCGTACCTATCAGTTTTCGGCAAAGTCTCATAAAGTCGTACTCGGCGTGGCCTTAACTCACGCGCTATGATCTTCTTCAGCAGAACGACTTGAAAGCTGGGAAGGAGACCATATGCGCGTGCTCTGACAAACGACCACATTTCAGACGCGCCTGGAGATCAGCGAGTATGCCGCTGCCGGGTTGAATGACCCCCAAATCGCATCAGTAGTAGGCTGCCCAGTTTGGACCGTACGGAAGTGGCGACGACGATCTCTGCGGGAGGGCCGCGTCGGCTTCACCTCACACATGGGCCGGCCTGCCACTGGTCCTGTCAGTACCTTTCCTACCGCTTTAAAAGCGGCCATCCTGCATTTGCGTACCCTCCATCCGGGCTGGGGACCGGATACCCTTTTAGTTGCCCTTAAAACAAATGCATACTGGCACGATCAGCCACTCTCCAGTCGAGCACAAATAGCCAGGCTCCTCAAACAAGCTGGCCTGACGCGCCGCTATCAGCCGCATCATGCCCTGCTCCAACCACCGCACACATCACCGAGCACTCCGCATCAAGAATGGCAGATGGATGCGCAGGGGATCATGCGAGTAGAGGGAGTGGGCAAGGTCAGTCTGATCAGCATTGTTGATGTGACTAGTCGCCTCAAGACCGAAAGCTATCCCAGCCTCGACACGACGAATCCCGCGTTGCCTGACTACCAACTGACCTTACGGCGAGCTTTCTTAACGTACGGGATGCCGGAGACCCTGATGCTGGACCATGGCACCGTCTTCTATGATAATACGACTCCCTCTCCTTTTCCTACGCGGCTGCATTTGTGGTGCTCGCGCTGGGAGTACAAGTGCGCTTCACCCGTAAGCGCTGCCCTACCGACCATGCGATCATTGAGCGCACCCATCAGACGATGACAGCACAGGGGCTCCTGGGGCAAACCTACCCCTCCCCTGCCGCCTTGTGGGCAGGCCTGGATGAGCGTCGGCAGGTCCTCAACCACCATCTCCCTACCCATGCTCTTGCCCATAAAGCTCCACTAGAGGCCTATCCCGGGGCCATTCACTCAGGACGATCCTACCGGCCAGAATGGGAAGAAGAGTTACTTTCTCTCGAGAAGGTGTGCAGCTATCTGGCCCAGGGCAGGTGGTTCCGCGGCATTCGCACCAATGGGTGCTTTGATTTAGGAGGCTATCGCTACTACCTGGGCAAGCACTTTGCCCAACGCAGTGTCGCCATCAGCTTTGATCCTGAGGCCATGACCTTGATCTGTCGGCCCGAAGGCAGCGAGGACACTATGCAGGTGCCCATCCAAGGCATCACGAAAGCCGAGTTGATGGGGGAACTTGCAGCGCTGCAAGCCTTGCCGATCTATCAATTAGCCCTGCCCTTCTCGTTAGCGGCTTGGCGGCAGCTTGAGTATGCTCACCACTTGACCGGTACGACTTTATGAGACTTTGCCGAAAACTGATAGGTACGACTTTATGAGACTCAACAGACAGTTATCCGCATCTCCTACTTGGTGAGTTAGCCATATGATCGAGCAAAAAACTCGTGTGCTAAAATATGGGATAGCAGCGTTTAAGAGTGGAGATGTACTATAGTACCTACCTCTTTCCACAGGGACATACTGCTTAGAATCAGCTGCTTCTCTCATTGGGAAAGAGGAAACAGGAAAGGCAGGAAGCAAACTATGCCCGGTCCAGTTGTTCAACTGAAGGAACAGGATGGAAATCCCAGTGGGTTGACCCCTCCGTCAGGAGAGGCTGCTATATGGGGTGACTCCCAGAGTGCTTACGGTGTCTATGGGTCCAGTGGAGGAAGCGTCGATGTCAGTATAGGATTGACCGGCGTCGGTGTATTCGGTCAAAGCAATACGAGTGGTTATGGTGTAGTCGGCTATAGTGAAAGTGGGATAGGTGTGTATGCCCACTGCAATACAGGTGTCGGTGTGGAGGCCGTCAGTGAGCATGGAATCGGCGTGGTTGGGCAGAGCAAGCAAGATGCTTTTGCTGGTGTACAAGGCCTCGGTGCTAGGAATGGTGTCTATGGAGTGACTAGCAGTCCAGCCGACAGCGGCGTCTTTGGACAGAACACTGGTACGGGTTTTGGCGTATCGGGCACCTGCGCTAATGGCACCGGGATATATGGGCAAGGAGGCCAGAATGCAGGGCTCTTTGATGGGAATGTCACCGTGAATGGCACTATCACTGTCAGTGGTGATGTCGTCTTGACGGGGGGGGCTGATTGTGCTGAAGAGTTTGATGTAGTAGAGGCAGCGGACATCGAGCCGGGAACCGTGATGGTGCTCGATCAGGATGGTGCATTGCACCAGAGTAAACAAGCCTACGATAAGCGAGTTGCAGGAGTGATCTCGGGTGCTGGTGACTATAAACCAGGCCTGATTTTGGACAGGCGGCAATCGCAAGATTACAGGGTACCAGTCGCCTTAGTCGGGAAAGTCTATTGCAAAGTGGACGCGCAGTATGCTCCCATTGAAGTCGGTGATCTGTTGACGACCTCTTCTACGCCTGGTCATGCGATGAAGGCAGACGATCCGTTCAAAGCTTTCGGGTCGGTGATCGGAAAAGCCTTGCGGCCCTTAAAAGCTGGTCGAGAGATGATCCCTATTCTGATTGCTTTGCAATGATGGGAAAGCCGGAGGATTATGGGCACATGGAGTTTGAGGCAATTTCTTCGCCCATGTGGACTCGATCCCAGCCACGGTCTTCGAGCCCTTTGGCCTGATCTGCATACAATCAGCTTAAGATCTTTTGCTGCGAGGCAGATCCTTCAAACCGACTTTGTCAATCCTAGACATAATGCCGACAATATGCCTGTCGCCACGGGTCAAGGTGCTCCGACGTTTTTTAGTAATGAAACCCCTGGGTGGGAATGGACACCAATGGTTGATCCGAATGATCAGTTTGACACTCCTGGCGTGAACCTGGTGGGACTCTCGGGCTGGGTTGTGATGCCACCGGAGGTCGCTGCAAGGCAAGGGATCTCCGATAGTGACGTTCCCTTCACGCATCCCTTTGGTTTCGATTGGGAATTTTTCGTAGCGCCCGATCCACAATACGATTGCCTGCTTGCGAGTTCAAACAAGCACAACCCAAACCCGAATGACGAATATACTCTGGCAAAACAGGCGGCGCTGAACTTAGGATTATCGGTACCAGGTGTTCTGGGTGTGGAAACAGATAAGGACCTTGTCCCACCAATCTACCGAGTTGTTCCAGGAGACCGTGTTGTTCCAGGAGACCGTGTTGCTGTCTTTGGGCGCTGGATTGTTGACACTGGCCATGCCGACTTTCACACTGAGATCCACCCACCGCTGCTCGTGGCGGGTGCCAAAAAAATCTCCGAGGACGAAACATACTCAACAATTCTGGGACGCCCGTACCTGGTCGGACAGCAGTTTGAGGATGGGGCCCTTCGCCAGCATCTACAAATTGAATTGGAAAAGGCTGTCGGAGCGCCAGGTCGTTGCAAAGATCCAATAACAGGTATTCCTCTCCCCCCTGGCATTCCCTGCTCGCTTCAGATCGAAGCGCACCCGCCCATTATGCCCAAGCCATTCAGAGGCAGCCCATCCATGAGCTATCTTGTCCAACCGATGGCTCTACGTAGCTCCCCAAATGACAGGCTAATCGTATCGTTCCACTTCACTGTACGGACTGGCGTGACAGTAACCCTCTCCAGCGTTAATCTCGATGGAGTCCGTGTTTCTATCGATATGATCGAGCAGGCATACAACCCGGCGTCTCTTCCCCAGAAGAGTGAACCCACTATAGCATTTGGTGACCTTGGCAAACTCATGTTTCCAGATTGGGCAAAGATAGTCATAGACATTTTCGATGTCTTGCCGAATCCTGTTCTGGACTCAGGAATTAAAACTGATCGCTACAATGCCCCTGTCGCGTCGAGTGTGCATGATTCCGAAATCGCGACGGTTGCTGTAGACAACCTGGGGAGCGTTCCACACTATTGGGTGGATGATAGTCAACCATTTCCCATCTATGGCTGGCTGAATGTGCAATGGGAGCGACAGTGAAAAAGACATGGTGGTCGATAGTTCTAAGCGCAGCTTCCTTCTACGGTTCTGAGGGGAGGTGACCATTGAGAAAAGGCAATTGACACTCTAGTGAGACACATCCATGAGGGCATAAAAGATGGAGTTAACCAGATCTGAGGCTGAGCCTCAGATCCCTTGGAGGAATCATGAAAGCGGCACCTGAGATCACCCCTCCCTTTGAAGAGCCCTGTACGCCTCCCGCACAGCCATCGCCTCTCACAGACCTGCTCGACCCTTCAGCCCCTCAATGGTGGGAGTTTCAAGTGTGGCTGACAGGCGCTCCGGGTCCAACCACGTATCTCCACGTCGAGGGACGATTGGTGAACTGGCTGAGGGCTGCCGCTCAGCTGATGAATCCTTTGGAGATATTGAAGCAGTCTGCTGTATCCTTTTATCTTGTTGGGATTGCCACGCGAACCCCACCAGACACGGATGAAGGAGCGACGGCACTCGCGGACCTCGCCGTCACTGGCCGCGGTGCGTACGGCCAGTTTCGTAGTCAACCTCCTCAGGATTCTGATCTGCTCGACGACGTGCGGAACCGCCTGACGGTCTTCCTGAACAGCCCTCCGGACGAAGATCGCCTGCTGACTTCTGTGCGCAAGGCCCTGGATAGAGCGTACCTCGTCGCTTGGGCGCTGCGCGACCCCAATCCGGCAACGCGGGCCCAGACTCGCGCATCTCTTTCTCTTGAATGGATTGCAGTGTCAGGCGAAGATGATCCGCCTGATCGACCGGTGAACAACGCTTCCGCTGGCTATCTCCAGTTCGACATCCCAGTGACATGCCAGGGCCACACTATAGAAACTCGCTACATGATTGCGTTGCCACCAGGGTCGGGCACCTGGCCGGCTCCTCCCTCGCAACCAACTCGCCAGATTCCCGATAGCCCGGCACCGACCATTCCTGACGACCACGAAGTCATCCTCTTCATCCACGGACACAGTTCCAGGGTGGAAGAATCCGCCGACCTGATAAATCCACTTCATCAGACCGGCCTGAAGGAGGGGAAGAAGTATGCAATCGTTGCCTTTGACCTTCCCTCCAACGGCTACTCACAGATGATTGAGCACACAACGATCGCTGCGAGCAGTGCAACCCAGTTCGACACTAACCCAGCCAGTTCTAGTCCTGCGACCTACTCCCTGCTCGACTTTCCCGTGGAGTTCGTCATCAGCTTCGTCAACACCCTGGACCAGCAGGTGCCGATCAAAGATCGGGTCGCAGGGGTGATCTCGGGTGCTGGTGACTATAGACCAGGTCTGATTTTGGACCGGCAGCAATCACATGATAACAGAGTGCCAGTCGCCTTGGTAGGGAAAGTCTATTGCAAGGTGGATACCCAATATGCACCTATTGAAGTCGGTGATTTGCTCACAACCTCTTCTACGCCGGGTCATGCGATGAAAGCGGATGATCCTCTCAAAGCCTTTGGGTCAGTGATTGGGAAAGCCTTGCGTCCCTTGCAAGCTGGCCAAGGGATGATCCCTATTCTGATTGCTTTGCAGTAATTGACGTTTAGACTATTTCGGAGGTTGGTATCTGGCTTGGAACGTTTCTGATACGCTTCTAAAAGCTTTCTTGAGAACAAGAAACCCTTTAGAAATCAAGACAGAGATGTTCACCGATTTTTTGCATAGTTAGGGCTACAGTAGATTTGACACCAATATTGCAAAAAATCATTCTTGGGTTTTGCAGTAGCTTCTCATGCTCAAATTGCGACTGTTGATAGCAGACGAACAGCAAAAATTAGGCTAAACACCAATTTATAGAGAAACTTACAGATCAAGTTATTTACCATCTTAGTAACTCAACTTCCTTCCCTGCTACTCCGTTGTTCTTCACGAACACTCTCATCCCAGCTCTATGGCTCACAGCCCATAGTGCCTTATAAATAGCATTCACAGCCAATGGTCCTTGTAGAAGCGTAAACAATTCACGAATCGTCAGTTCGTCATCTGCAAGCTGTTCAATAGCGCTGGCTATGCTCTCACGTATATCTGGTGGAAGATGCTTGTTGCCTAATATCCGCAAGAGATCAGGCACCACTGACTTTTCTCCTAAAGCTCCTAAGATTTTGGCTATGCTGCGTTGTTCATCTACATCCAGATAATTCTTGCCTAACGGTCGTAGTAGCATAGGCACCACTGACTTTTCGCCTAAAGCTCCTAGAGCTTTAGCTATGCTCTGGCGTACTCTCCTGTCAACCCGCCGATCATGCAAAAGCCGCATGAGATCAGGCACCACTGACTTTTCGCCTAAAGCTCCTAGAGCTTTAGCTTCGTACCGGCGCACAGATGTACTAATATGCTTGTTACTTAGCTGACGTAGTAGCATAGGTACCACTGACTTTTCTCCTAAAGCTCCTAAGGCTTCAGCAATGCTCTGACGTACAGGTCTACTGATACGCCTATTGCTCAGTAGCCGCATGAGATCAGGCACCACTGACTTTTCGCCTAAAGCTCCTAGAGTTTTAGCTTTGTCTTGACCATCATATATGATAATATGCTTGTTACTTAGCTGACGTAGTAGCATAGGCACCACTGACTTTTCGCCTAACATACCTAGAGCCAAGGCTATGCTATGATACAATTCTCGATCGAACTTGCTCTCGTTTAGTAACTGTAGCAGCGTAGGGATTACCGACTTCTCATCTAATGCTGCTAAAGCTTCGACAATACTCAGGCATATTCCTAGATAATCTCTACGAGTCAGGTAGTTGACACGGTAATCCCCCAGCCTATAGCGCAATTGTAGCAAAATCCGCAAAAGTTCAGATGCTATTGTTTTCTCTCCCAAAACTCCTAGAGCTTCTGCTATGCTCTGGCGCACTCTCGTATCAACCTGCTCATTACTCAATAGTTGCAAGAGGTAAGGTATCACTGATCGTTCACCTAAAGCTCCTAGGGCTTCAGCAATGCTCTGACGTACAGGTCTACTGATACGCCTATCGCTCAGTAGCCGCATGAGATGCGATATCACTCTTGCACCACCTATCTCAACCAAAGCTTCAGCGACTTGCTTCCTAGTCAAGGAATAGCGTGTTGACCTAAGTAGCTTAAAGAGGCGAGAAATTACCTCTTCCCGTAAGGAGACTTGCCGAATGGTGGGATGGGCTGCTAAACATCGTCCCGCCAGGATCAAGTTGGTGTAGAATAAATCATCTTGCAGTACTCCAGTATCAGCTTGACCAAGTAAGCGCTGCATAAGTGAACTTGCATCAGGTGTTTGCCCAGCGTATAACAGTAGTACCTCCTCCCACCAAGGATCACCGATATGCGTCAGTAGGGTTTCGAGTTCATTATGATCATTTACATATTGGGCCACAAAGTATTCTTGCAGGGTCAGGTGGAGGAACCCATACCATCCTTGTGCTTGCTCTTTGAGAAGCCCATTCTCGTTGGCAATCTCTTGAAGCACCTGTACATGCTGTTCTGATGGTAGGCCTATCGCTGGTAAGAAATGGAAAATCTCTTCCAGCAACTCATGTTCAGGAAAGTAGCGGAGACCCTGAGAATGAAAGTGCCATGCTACCTCTGCAAGTAACTGCCGCTTATGATCTGGTTTAAACTCACGACGGCGACGTATGTTGCGTTTAGCATCCCACTCTGTAAGTAAGACATCTATACATCGTTTGTATAGCTCGGCGCGACGATCAGGTAAGTCAAGTTGTGCCTCGTAAACTAGCACGATTAGAGAGAGTAACAATGGATTAGCAGCAAGAGCTTGAAGGCGTGGATTACGTGCAAGTCGATTGCTCAGGTCAGTAGCATTAGCTTCTTTCTGCGTATCCTGATAGCTTGCGAACCAATTTGCGATGAATTGTTGTATGTCTTCTGGACGGAAGTCCACCACCTCAAGTTCAGTAAACCCTGTGAGAGGCATTCGTTGATGATAACCTGCCTTACGAGCGGTGACAACAATAGACGCTTGAGGGTAGCGAGTTGCGAGATGTATAATGGCGTCCGATACACGTTTGTATGAGCCTTCAGCCGTTTCTACCTGTTCACCAATCACTGTTTCATCCAGCGCATCAAGCAATACCAGAGCCTTCCCTGCCTTCAATATCTCGTCTATATAGGCACGTGCATCCGCTTTTAAGAAGGCATATCGTTCATCCCATACATTCGCAGCAAAGTCAAGCAAGTCATGATATTCAGAACTTGCGAAAGCGTTAAGCTCGATGTGAATAGGAAGGTCGGGAAAATTGTCTGAGGCGTGACTTGCCACTTTGAGAGTAAGAAACTTGAGCAGTGTTGTTTTGCCCGCTCCTGGATCTCCAACGATGACGCAATGTTGGTATTTGCGGATCGCATCATCTGGGTCAAGAGCGGTACTGACACGACGTTCTAGATACCTTCTGCCTGCTTGCATTAGCGCATTTGGGTCGCGCTGCTTTTCCGCTGCTTTCAAAAGAGGATCAATATTGTAGCGGAGTCTCGTCTCCTCATTTATACGTACACGTACGTAGATGTTGGTAACTTCAAGTGGGCGGCTCATATCAAGGATTTGCAGACGAGAGATGCGAGGATCGACTTGGAGCGCACGGCGATAGGCTTTAGCTCGTTCTGCGTTATTCTGAGCAAATAACATCTCCCGGCGCGCTGCTTCAGCCGCAGTTGCTTTGTGCTGCTCTTCTTGTTCTTTCTCTTTAGTCTCTGCTTCGAGATCCCTCTGTATACGTTGCAACTCTTGTTCATGTTGAGTTTGCAACTTGTGCAACTCTTGTTCATGACGGCGTTGTGCTTCTGCGATTTTGCGTTGCACTTTGGCATTGTAAATAGTTTGAAAAACTACGAATCCACCAGCAATGATTGCAACAACAATTCCTACAAGAGCTGTAACAATAGTAGGTTCAAGACTGATACTGTTGCCGTTTAGAGTCTTTGTGGTAGCGGTAGCGGTTGGGCCTACTGTGGGAGTTAGTGTAATTATGGCAAGAGATGTCATCCATTGAATATCTTCATTGCTGTTTAACCAGCTAATAATGAGCCAGAGTAATATTGCTGTAGTCACTATTGCTGGTGCTATTGCGATTACTATCAATATATATCGCATCTTCTCCGCATCCTTTCTGTGCTGAGATACTAGAATACAAACAGCCCTTGTTGTAATCGCTTCTGTTGTCATTCTATCATGTATTTGGTAAGAACAGCAGAGCCTGGTTACGTTATGACCTATCTATATTAGGAAAATCGATATCAATTTAAAAGTTTCATGTTTAGACAAAATGCTTGCGAAGCAAGGTGGGAAGGCGTTTGAGCCATGTTTATAGAAAACACGCAATCCCAGTCTATAGCCTACTTGACGCGAAATTAGTCTACCAAAATTTCGCCCTAATTAATGACAACATGCTCGAATGGCCTGAGAGCAAGGAGCAATTGTTGAGTCAATATAGCTCAAGTTCTTGTAGAGCTAAATCTGCCAAGACCCTAAAGGCTGCACTGGACTATGGTGTGAGTATCGTGCCGCTAATTTGGGCGAAATTTAAGTAGTCTAAACGTCAACAGTAAGAGAAGAAGGTCTTTCAACAAGGTGGGGATGCAAATACGCGTAGTTTTCACATGAGTAGTAACTAGGAGAACGACCAACCCATGGAGTGATACAGCACTTTCGAGAGGGGAGAGCTGTCATTTGACTTGATTACTGGCGCATTTCTGCCAGGATTAATGCCGAGACTTGGCTTGAGAGGTGCTTCGAGATGATTTTTGAGCCCTGGCCTCTGCCACATAAAATGCCGAGTCATTGTAGCTCATCGGCTCTGGCACACTCTTGGTGCATCCGACCGGTTACCCCACATCGACGCTTTTCCTTCCTCTCTTCTCTGAAGGGTAAAAGATGCAACTGAGCATTCTGCGTGTCTGCTGCTCGCTTTCCTCTCACTGCTCACTTGACAGGCAATGGTACAGTTCTTTCGAGAACAAACCGCCCACCTATCTCCTGGTCAGCGAAGTGAGGTTGTCATGGATGCCACGCTGCTCTTTCCCCTGCCCAAAGGGATGCTCATCGAGGAGATTCAAGCCACAGAAACCAGCTTGAGTCTCACAGTGAGAGCCACTCACCCAACGTCTTGCTGCCCCTTGTGTGGAGGAGTATCTTCCTCGATCCATAGTCATTATCAGCGCAAACTCAGTGATGCCTCTTGTGCCGGACGCCAAGTTCAGCTTTGCCTGACGGTTCGGCGGTTCTACTGCCGCAATCGGCTCTGTGAGCGCAAAGTCTTTACCGAGCGCATACTGCGCTTTGTGAAACCCTGGGCTCGCATGACCATCCGGCTGAATGAGCACCTGCAAGCGGTGGCACTGGCAACCAGTGGCCGAGGGGGGATCAAACTGGCCGCTCGCCTGGGCACGCAAACGGACCGCCAGACGCTTTTACGTCGCGTCATGGCGTTGCCGGATCGGCCAGAGGAGTCGGTGCTCTATTTGGGAATAGACGATTTTGCGTTTCGGCGGGGGCAGCGCTTTGGGACTGTCCTGGTGAATCTCGAAACGCACCACATTGTGGACTTGCTTCCCGATCGCCAGGCCGCAACCGCTGCCGCCTGGATAAAGCCTCGTCCTGACATCATGGTGGTCAGTCGAGATCGTGGAGGGGAGTACGCCAAAGCTGCAGCGGTTGCAGCCCCGCAAGCCACCGACGTGGCCGATCGCTTTCACATCCTCAAGAACTTGACCGAAGCACTTCAACTCCTTCTGGGGCGAAGCCTTGAGGAAATCAAGGCCGCCAATCAAACGCCAGAAAAAGAGCCGGATGAGCCAAGCAAACCAGTGATCACGATGGAAGAATGGCGTCGGGTGGAACCTGCCTATGTCCGAAAAGCCCGCCTGGCACGGCGATCGGGGCGCTATGCCCGCTATCAGCAGGTCGTAGAATTGCACGAGCAGGGAATCAAGCCCAAGGAGATTGCGCGACATCTGGGGATGGGAGAACGAACCATCCATCGCTGGCTTGCCTCCGGCACCTTTCCAGAAGCGAGGACGCGGCGCAGGCAGAATGTTTTTGAGCCGTTCGCCCCCTACGTCCTTTCGCGCTGGCAAGCGGGGGAAAGAAATGGCCTGGCGCTCTGGAGAGCCATCAAGGAACAGGGCTATATGGGATCAGCGCGCAGTATCTATCCGTATCTGGAGACGCTCAAACAGGCCGAGATCAAGGCATCGGCCAACCCGCAGCGCATCCTGAAATATACTCCCAACGCTGCCGTCTGGCTCTTTGTCCGCAATCCCAAAGATCTGGATAAAATGGAGCAAGAAGCTCTGGCGGCTTTTTGTCAGGCAAGCGCCCAACTCCGATTGGCCTATGATCTCGTTCAGGATTTCTTCTCGATGGTTCACAAACGGGAAGGACATCGACTCGATGCATGGTTAGAGCGGGTTGCAAGCAGCGATCTTTCTGAGCTTCAGTCTTTTGCCAAGGGAGTCGAACGGGACAAAGCCGCCGTGCAAGCGGGCTTAACCTGGTGGATCAACAACGGAGCAGTAGAAGGATCAGTTACCAAGATAAAGCTCATCAAAAGACAGATGTACGGGCGAGCCAGTTTTGCACTCCTGCGCCAGCGGGTGCTTCACGCTTTGTAAAAGTATCTCATGGATGACGACGGGAAATGCCTCTCCGAGATACAATAGAAGAAACCTCTTGAAAGGCTCATGCCGATGGTGACCGAGTCCGAGATTGTTCATGGGTTAAGAGCGTTAGGTTTGAACAGCTCTTCAGCCGTCATCGTCCATGCCTCCTTGCGCTCGTTTGGCGCAGTTTCGGGTGGCGCACTCACGGTCTGCCAGGCTCTGCTCTCCACGGGAGCGACCCTTCTTCTGCCTGCTGGAAGTTGGGACGTGACAGGAATTCCCGCTCCCCCAGGTCTCTTGCGCCCTCATAACGCTGTGCCCATGGCCTCGACGTGGCAAGCGTTTGATGAAACGCTCAGCCGCGCTGTGCCGTATTCAGATGACCTCCCGATCGATAAAGAGCTTGGCCTCATCCCTGAAACGATGCGCCGAGCCTTTCCACATCTGCGCAGTGGCCATCCGCTCATGTCGTACCTAGCGCTGGGCGCTCACGCCCAGAAATTGGTCGCAGCGCAGCGGCTCGATTGGCCTCTTGGACCGCTGGAGGCGTTGGCTGAACTGGAGGGCGATGTGCTGCTGCTGGGCGTCTCACATACCTCCTCGACTGCTATTCATCTGGCAGAACAGCGCCTGGGTCGATCGCGCTTCTATCGGTATGCGAAAGTCACTGATCAGGTGTGGATGGAACTCCCTAACATTCCTGGGCAGAGTCATCGATTTGATGAGATTGAGCCGCATTGCCGAGCAGCGACGCAGGAAGTCATGATTGGTCTGTGCAGAGCCCGCCGTATTCCCATTCGTCAGGTGCTGGCTACTGCTCAACGTCTGATCCTCGCCAATCCAGCTGCGCTTTTGTGTGATGATCCCCAATGCCGTTGCTTTGCTGCTCTCCAACAACGATTGGAAACCCTTTCCAGAGAAAGCAAGGAGCACTGAGCACACTGACAGATTCACCTCATCAGCGCAAGCCCCAATCATTCTCGCAAAGGATAGCAAGCGAGCAGCGGCATTTACGCGGGAGAGCCAGCCAGATGCATCAAGAGTGTGCCAGAGCCATATTGTGGCAGTACTTTTAGTCCAGAAGCCAGTTTAGAGCAAGCAGGTTCTAAACTGATTTGTAGGATATGTAGGCAGTGATTCTATTTTGCGTAGCATATCATGGCAGTGAGTTGTTTTGTTGTACTTTTCTCGGCAAATAGCGATGCTGATCCCGATTTCTTTGCCAAGATATGCTACCCATTGCCAACATATGGCTCATACGCATCCTCGCTGATGCGCATGAGCCAAGGTTGGACGGATTGAATCAAAGAGAAACACACGGCATTGCTATGGCTCAATGCGCTATCGAACAGGAACATAGCATCTTTTAGCAACTGTTACACCTTCTTTTCGGAGGGTGCTGCACTGACCGTAGCTGCGCTGTCCAGGGTGTTGCGCGAAGCTCCGTCCTCAACATCACGCTGGCGGCCGAACCAAGCCGTCGCCACGAACAGGACTCCTCCCAACACCCACCAGGGGTCCCAGAGCACGAGGTACAAGAAGAACCATTTCCTGTTCGTGGGGTCATTGATGACCCCTGTGACGTGAAGCACATCTGAGACCAGGCCAAGACCACCATAGAGGCACATGCCCACACCCAGAACCCAAGCGGCGACGAACAG
>Ga0070698_100004335_pt1 | contig 15596 bp, 15 predicted proteins | sample KBSK1502metaG_FD_65477 | JGI IMG/M metagenome (GOLD analysis project Ga0070698, IMG submission 65477) | Corn, switchgrass and miscanthus rhizosphere microbial communities from Kellogg Biological Station, Michigan, USA - KBS K1-50-2 metaG | ecosystem: Host-associated > Plants > Roots >...
TAATGTCGTAGCCAAGATAGGGCGTCACCACAAGATGCAGATGATCGGGCATCAGGAGCAACACGTGAATGCCCCATTTAGAGAGATTCTGGTAACGGCGAGCAGAGGACAGCACGGCTGAGCCGACCGGATCACGACAGAAGTGATTTTGTCGGCGCGGATTCGCACAAATAGTCACATAGAAATCAGAGCTCCAAGCAACTTCCTGGGGCACATCCTGATGTCCCAGATCCTTTCGGAAGTACAGCGATATTACTACATAATGTATGGATGTTATGCAAATTGATTTATTTCGAAGATCTGAGTCGATAAAGAGACGCGGCAACCCACCGCGCGTGCCACACAATGGCGACTGCGTCTTATGGTTGGGGCGAGTCAGCGGCTTTGTGCGGATGCCTAGGACACATCAGACGAAGGGCGTAGTGGGACAGTCGCCGCTACCAAAAAAACCATTGCTTGATCGCGACCGAGTTGTAGCTAACGGCCGAGAAATTCGCAGCTGAATCTCCAAGATGCGATCCATTTCCAATGCCAACCGGTTTGACTGGATGATCCTTTTTCGTTTTGATGACTCTCCTTATAATTGACATGGTGCCAAAACCCAAGATTCTCGTCGTTGGCAGCTCGAACACCGATCTGGTTGTATTCTGTGATCGCCTTCCTAGACCGGGGGAGACTGTGCTAGGGGGAGAATTCAAGATGTTCGGCGGCGGAAAGGGTGCAAATCAAGCAGTCGCGGCAGCTCGGGCGGGAGGGCAGGTAATTTTTCTAGGTGCTTTCGGCGCTGATGCCTTTGGTTCCGCCGCTCGAGATCGGTTATGCAAGGAAGGCATCAATCTCGATTACTTTCATTGTGTTCAGAACGTTCCCAGTGGTGTTGCGCTCATAATGGTTGACGGCGTTACCCGAGAAAACCTGATCGCAGTAGCGAAATCGGCAAATGAAGCGGTTGATTCGGCGATGGTTTCTGCGGCGCGCGATGTGTTCGCGCGGGCTGATGTGGTCGTCGCTCAACTCGAAATCAGGGATGGAGCAATCGAAGCAACCGCTCGTTTGTGCCAAGAACTAAATCGTCGTTTCGTTTTGAACCCGGCACCGACGCGAACGCTCCCAAAGCAAGTCTATGAAAGTCTGTATTCGATCGTGGTCAACGAACATGAGGCTCTCGGCTTAAGCGGTGAATCATCGATCGAAAAGAGCGTTGACTGGTTTTTGCGCCAGGGCTGTAAAATGGTTGTGGTAACGCTTGGGGCGGAGGGTGTGCTGTTTTCGACCGGCACGACGATCACTCGCGTCGCCGCGCCGGTAGTGGAAGCGGTCGATACAACTGGAGCGGGAGATTGTTTCGTTGGCTGGTTTAGTACCGGGATAGCCGAAGGACTAAGTGCGGAGGAGGCGGTGCGACGCGCCTGCCAAGCGGCTTCTCTCGCCGTGACCAGGCCAGGCGCCCAGGATGGTATGCCGTATCGGCAAGAGGTCGTTCCTGGCTAAGGCTTTTTGTTCGTTTCGTCGGCGCGTTAATCTGTCGCCATCATTTTCGAAGGCTCGCCTTACGAAGGCACGCTTCGTGGCTTTCGTCATAGGCTAGCTGGGTCTTGGTGTCGGCTAGCATCGCTTCAATGGTGACGATGAGCGGCTGCCGAACCGTGAACGGCAGACCGCAGACCGTCAATTAGAAACACATTTGGTAAGCTGGCTTGCGCTACGGTCACAACTTGTGATCAAAACGATACAGTGTCCCATAAAGTGGCTGAGTTTGTTCAGCAATCATCGACCTAAACCCAGTTTGAAGGGAGGGTCTCTGCGGTCGGGCGATCCGGAAAAGTGGCACAACTGCTGCTGAGATATCCTGAATAGCAACTGCCAATTGATCGTGGCGGTTTCTGCCCGAGATCCATGAAAAGAAAACTGTTCCTCCATGCCGCGTTGCTTTCCTGCACGCTGGCCTTCACCGCGCATCCACTCCTCGCCCAAAACAGTGCCGAACCAATCAAAGTCGGCATTCTGCACTCGCTCTCCGGTACCATGGCGATATCCGAGACTTCGCTCAAAGACGTCGCCCTGATGACGATTGAGGAGATCAACAATGCCGGCGGTGTCGCCGGACGAAAGATCGAGCCGATCGTGGTTGACCCCGCATCGAATTGGCCGCTGTTCGCGGAAAAGGCTCGACAGCTCATCAGCCAGGACAAGGTAGCTGTCGTTTTTGGCTGCTGGACCTCGGTGTCGCGCAAGTCGGTACTTCCCGTTTTTGAGGAACTGAACGGCCTGCTGTTCTATCCGGTTCAGTACGAGGGCGAGGAGATGTCGCGGAACGTTTTTTACACTGGCGCTGCCCCGAATCAGCAGGCGATTCCGGCGGTGGAGTATCTAATGAGTAAAGAAGGAGGGGGTGCGAAACGGTTCTTTCTTTTGGGGACTGACTATGTGTATCCGCGTACAACCAATAAGATTCTGCGCGCTTTCTTGCATTCCAAAGGTGTCCAGGATGCTGACATAAACGAAGTTTATACCCCGTTCAGTCACAATGACTATCAAACGATCGTCAACGACGTAAAAAAATTCGCTCAAGGCGGAAAGACCGCCGTGATCTCGACGATCAACGGCGACTCAAATGTGCCGTTCTATAAGGAATTGGCTAATCAGGGCCTGAAGGCAACCGATGTTCCGGTGGTGGCGTTTTCGGTCGGCGAAGAGGAGTTGCGAGGGATTGATGCCAAGCCGCTAGTTGGACATTTAGCGGCCTGGAATTACTTCATGTCACTGAAGAATCCGCAGAACGAAGCCTTTAAGAAAGAGTGGGCGGCCTATGTAGCCGCTCACAACCTGCCCGGCGGCGATAAGCGGGTGACCAACGATCCAATGGAAGCCACCTACGTCGGCATTCACATGTGGAAGCAAGCCGTGGAAAAGGCCGGGAGCACCGATGTTGACAAGGTGCGCGACGCAGTGATCGGCCAGACATTCAAAGCGCCTTGTGGCTTCGTCCTGGAAATGGATGCTAACCACCATCTCCACAAGCCGGTGATGATCGGAGAAGTGCGGCCCGACGGCCAATTCAGTGTTGTCTGGAAAACGAAAGAACCGATTCGAGCCCAGCCTTGGAGCCCCTTTATTCCAGGCAACGAAAATAAGCCGGACAAAGTCGCCACTGGCAAAGAATTTCCGAATCCACTGGATTTAGGCAGATTGGCTGCATCGGCTCGCTAGCGTCGCGATCGAAGACATACCCTCCTTATGGATCGACGGTTTTTCTGGTTGCTTGCAGCCGGATTCTGGCTGGGCCTAAGCAGCATTGCTTGGGCGCTTACGCCGGAACAAATCAAACCCTTAGCTGAGGATGATTTCGACGCCAAGGCGGAGGCCTTGGACCAGGTTATTGCGTCAGGGGACGAAGCCGCCCAGCGGATTCTGGATGCGCTGAGGGATGAGCAGCTTTACGCCAACAAGGCCGGGCAGATACTTATCTCGCATGGCGATTCCTATCATGACGCTTTGACCGACGGCCAAGTGGAGGCCAAAGCAGATGATCTGCAACCGATCGAATTAAATAATGTATTGCGCGAAAAGCTAGCGACCGGGCTAGCGGGACTACAGTTAATTTCACCCGATCGAGCAGTTCGAGCTCATGCCATTCAGACATTGTTGAGGAGCGCTGATTCTGCGCTTAAGCCGCTTATTGACAAGGCAAGGAGCAGCGAAACCGATCCCTCTTTACGCGCGGAATTAGATCAGCTTTGGGCTTCGACTATGCTCCGTGCTCCGGACCCAAAACGCCGCCAAGATGCGGTTGCCATGCTCGAGCAGCGCCACGATCCGCAGATGCGTCTTGTGCTGGCGCCTCTATTAGGAAAGCAAAGCGACGGCACGTTCATCGAATCAGATCCGACAGTTCGCAAACGGGTCGAACAAGTTCTGGCTAGTCTGGAACGCGAAGAAGCGGAGATTCAGTTTGTCGGGACCTTATTTGCCGGGATCAGCCTTGGAAGCATTCTGCTATTAGCTGCGCTTGGGTTAGCTATCACTTACGGTCTAATCGGTGTGATTAACATGGCGCACGGCGAGTTTCTCATGATCGGGGCCTATGCAACTTACTGCGTCCAGAATATGTTCATTAGCTACTGGCCTGGAGCGTTCGATTGGTATCTGCTGGCGGCGGTTCCAGTTTCTTTTTTGGCGGCCGCGATCGTCGGTCTCATTCTGGAAAGATCCGTAATCAGATTGTTGTATGGACGCCCATTGGAGACGTTGCTCGCGACGTTTGGAGTCAGCCTCATCTTAATCGAAGCAGTCCGAACGAAATTTGGCGCCCAGAACGTACAGGTTTCCAATCCTCGCTGGATGAGCGGCGGCATCACCGTTTTGCCGGAGATGATCCTGCCTTTCAACCGGATAGTGATTATTGGCTTTGCGTTGATAGTGGTTTTGATTACTTGGCTCGTTATCCAGAGAACGCGTTTCGGGTTATATATCCGAGCCGTTACGCAAAACCGCCGAATGGCGGCTTGCGTCGGTATTCGCACCTGGCAGATCGATTGTTATGCGTTTGCCTTCGGCGCCGGAATCGCGGGACTAGGCGGATGCGCTCTTTCTCAGGTTGGCAACGTTGGTCCGGATCTGGGCCAAAGCTATATCATCGATTCTTTTATGGCAGTGGTCTTGGGAGGAGTCGGGCAGCTAATTGGTACAATCGTAGGCGCGCTTGGGCTCGGCGTGCTGAGTAAGCTGATTGAGCCGTTCTGGGGGGCCGTGCTGGCCAAGATCGCCATTCTGGTCCTCATCGTTCTTTTCATACAGAAGAGACCTCAAGGTCTGTTTGCACTGAAAGGACGGAGCCTGGAGGTTTAAGATGAGTGTTGCTGTTTCCGAAGCGCCGGTGACATTCCACCTTCCCGTCCGTCAGCGGTTATTCGGTCGGAGAGAATGGATAGCGTTTTGGGCGGTGGTGGGCTTCGTACTGGCCGCCACGCCGATCTGTGCTTTAGCCACGCCGGCGAGTTCGCCATTTTATCTTTCCACCTACGCGCTCACGTTGGTTGGCAAGATCATGTGCTACGCTTTAGTTGCACTTTCGCTCGATCTGGTTTGGGGTTTCTGTGGCGTACTGAGTTTGGGCCACGGGCTCTTTTTTGCACTGGGTGGCTACGCGATGGGCATGTATCTCATGCGCTCGATCGGGCTTGATGGCGTCTACCACAGCCCTCTCCCCGATTTCATGGTATTCCTGGATTGGAAGGCGTTACCTTGGTTCTGGCAGGGAACCGAGCATTTTCTTTATACGCTTTTGTTGATCGTTCTTGTCCCTGGCGTTGTTGCCTGGATCTTTGGCTACTTCACTTTTCGCTCCCGAGTCAAAGGCGTTTACCTTTCGATTATCACCCAAGCGATGACATTCGCCGCTATGCTGCTCTTTTATCGGAACGAGACAGGCTTCGGTGGGAACAATGGGTTTACTGATTTCAAACGCATCTTGGGATTTCCGATTGCCGCTCCCGGCACGCGGGTTTGTTTATTCCTTCTGACCTTCCTGGTGCTGGCCGGAAGCTTTCTGCTTTGCCGTTTCCTGGTGAAGTCAAGACTGGGAAGGGTCGTCACTGCTATTCGCGATGCCGAGTCGCGACTCATGTTTTTGGGTTATAATCCGCTTGGGTACAAACTCTTCGTTTGGACTTTGTCGGCGGTCCTCTGCGGAATCGCCGGCGCCTTGTATGTGCCGCAAGTCGGCATCATCAATCCGAGCGAAATGTCTCCGACCAATTCGATCGAAATGGCGATCTGGGTTGCGGTCGGAGGACGCGGAACTTTGCTCGGGCCGATCGTCGGCGCATTTTTAGTGAATGGCGCAAAGAGCTTTCTCACGGCTTCGTTTGCCGAGTATTGGTTGTTCTTTCTCGGAGCGATTTTCGTGATCGTTCCGATCTATCTGCCGCAAGGAGTGATCGGCTTGTTTAAGCCACCACGGACGAAATGAAGCCGGCGGGGATCCAAACAACGACTTTCGGTTCAGGTGCGCCTGATGCCGATAAGTCGCCTGACTTTCCGACGCCTGATCCCCATCGTACGATTCTGTATCTCGAGGGTGTCACCGTAACTTTCGACGCCATTAAAGCGCTCAATAACGTGAATCTGTTAATTTACGAGGGGGAGCTCCGGTGCGTGATTGGTCCGAACGGGGCCGGTAAAACAACCATGATGGATGTTATTACCGGCAAAACGAAACCCGATTCCGGTCGAGTGATTCTCGGTAAGGATCTTGATCTGTTGCGGCTCGACGAGCCGATGATCGCTTCGGCCGGAGTAGGTCGTAAATTCCAAAAGCCTACAGTGTTCGAGCGGCATCCGGTCTGGGAAAATCTCGAGCTGGCCATGACGACCGAGAGACGGTGGTATCGATGTTTGCACGCGAAGCTTACTAGTGAAACTCGGGATCGGGTGGAAGAAACATTGCACCTGACCGGGTTGATGCCGGTCGCATTTCGGGCAGCCGGACAACTTTCTCACGGAGAAAAACAGCGTTTGGAGATTGGCATGTTGCTGATGCAGAGACCACGTGTGCTCTTATTGGATGAGCCGGCCGCCGGAATGTCCGATCGTGAAACTGAACAGCTCGCCGAATTGATCGAGTCGTTGCGATCGACCTGCTCTATGGTGGTGGTCGAACACGATATGGACTTTGTTGCCCAGCTCGCCGGCGAAAGAGGTCAAGTCACCGTTATGGCCGAAGGGAGGGTGCTTGTGGAAGGAACCCTGGATCAGATAAAGAAGGATGAAACCGTAATTGCTTCCTACCTCGGTCGCTGAAGGATTACTCGATGCTCGAAATTCATTCTCTGAACCAATATTACGGCGGCAGCCATATTCTTCGTCACATTCATGGAAATTTTGAGACCGGAAAACTCACGGTTTTGCTTGGTCGAAACGGCGTCGGCAAAACGACTTTGCTTCGTTGCTTGATGGGTCTATTGCCGATCCGTAGCGGCTCGATATCGTGGCGGGGCAAACCCTTGGAGAAGCTGGCGACCTATCGGCGAGTTGCTAACGGGCTGGCCTACGTACCCCAAGGTCGCGATATTTTTCCGCGATTGACGGTCGAAGAAAATTTGCTGACCGGTGCCGCCAGTCGTGGTGGTAACGGAATAATACCGGAATCGATTTTTGAGCTGTTTCCGGTCTTGAAAGACATGAGACGCCGGCGCGGCGGCGATCTATCGGGTGGGCAACAGCAACAACTGGCGATCGCCCGCGCTTTAATGAGTGATCCGGAATGCTTGCTCTTGGACGAGCCGACCGAAGGAATTCAACCATCCATCATACAGGAGATTGGAAAGACGCTGCGATCTTTGGTCTCTGATCGGGGGCTTACCATCTTGTTGGTCGAACAGTACTTCGATTTCGCACACCAACTCGCAGATTCCTACGTTGTTATGGACCGAGGCGAGATCGTCGCGACCGGACTTGGCTGCAATATGGAACAGGATCGAGTGCGTGAAATGATCTCGGTGTAGGGGGGAGAAATTGCTGTTTCGCAGGGTATGAGAGGCGCGAAGCGCAGAGCAGATTATAGCCTGGGCTGTTAAGCCCAGGGATCATCAAATAAACGCGAGCAGCGCTGAAGGCGCGACGGAGGTCGCTGTATTTTCGGGAGGAACATCGGCGAATTGACCCCGCTAGGACGTCACCTCTCCCCATACACCGTCTCTCGAGGCTCTCGAATCTACCGCGCCTTCAGCGCTTGCCGCTTTGGAATCATTTCCTGGGCCTAACAGCCCAGGCTAAAATCTCGTCAGCGCTTCGCGCCTCAATTCAGGAATCGAGAATTTCCTCCAAGTGATCCAGACAGATCTGAGACCAGGTTTCCAGGGATTCTCTTTCGGCTCGTAGTTCCGCTGGTGTCAAGAATTCTACTTCGGTGATGGCGCTTTCCCGTTTCGTGGCTCCAGCAGCGGGCAGCTGAACCACATGCACAACCCCAAGGTGCACCCGTCCGACCTCCGTCGAGTCGTCGTTAATCAAACCGACGATCCGGTGTGATCGAGGATTTGGAATTTGAATCTCTTCATCAATCTCTCGTTGGACGCCCGCCAGATAAGCAGCGCGATCCAGAGCAAAAAGTCCTTCATCCTGATCGTTCATGTGGCCGCCGATTCCGATTGAAGCCTTGGCTACGAGTCGCTTTTCTCCGGATGATTTTCCGCGTTTGTAGCGGAGAACCTTTCCTTCGCCGCTGATGAGTGCATACGGAATGATCTGCTTGAGACTCGGATCATTCTCAGCCGTAGATCGTGGCGCGAAAAAATTGTTTTCCCGTGCCAGAAGGGTGGGTAAATAGCGATCGACCTCCTGCGTGAAGCCCTGAAAAACTCCAAGGGATTCGAGAAGGCTTCGCCGGACGACCAATATCATTTCCTCTTTCATCGACTAAGCGGCGCGTTCCTGCCAATTATCACATATCAAGGGTATTTCAACGGCCGGCTAGCTCGCAACCGCGACGGTGGCGACCGCGCTTTTGCGGCCGGGCGTGATAGCTACTTCGCGATACTCTTGGTCCGATCCCGGTTTGTGGCGTCGTCGGGATCCGACGTCGTCCCACTCGCAACAGCCGACTACCTCGGCTATACCGGACTATGTCGGATAGACAAATCGCCGCCGAAAACCAACCCATTCCGCACGATAGATCGAACGACGCGCCAATCGTGGGCCAGCGCTGCGGAAAAGGGAGATGATATGCTGTCAAAAAAGAGTTGGCAGTGCTGAGGGGAGGTTGCGAAAGTGTCAACGGTATATGAATAAACGCCTGCGTCATTTCGCTAGTGACAACAACGCCGGTATCTATCCGGAAGTCCTTACAGCCATGCAGGAAGCGAACGAAGGACATGTGACCGGCTACGGGGACGACCAATTTACGCTCAAAGCACAACAGGCGATTTCCGATGTTTTCGAAAAGGAGTGTGCGGTATTCTTCGTTTCCAATGGGACCGCCGCCAATTGTCTGGCCTTGAGCGTCGTCGTACGGAGTTATCACGGCGTCATTGTTCACGAGCATTCGCACATTGAAACCGATGAATGTAATGCTCTCGGCCATTTCATACCGGGAGCGAAAACAATTGTGGTCGGTGGTGAGATGGGCAAGATCGATCCCGACCAAATCCGGCGCGTAATCGGCCTACAGCGTGAAGTACACGGATCAAAACCGCGGGCGATTTCCCTGACCAACGCGACCGAGCTGGGAACAGTTTACCAATCGGAGGAGATCGAGAGGATAAGTCAGCTAGCAAAATCGCTTGGCTTGTTTTTACACATTGATGGGGCCCGATTTGCGAACGCGCTGGCTTCGATCCGTTGTTCTCCGGCGGACTTAACGTGGAGATCCGGGGTCGATGCCTTAAGCTTTGGTGGCACCAAAAACGGTCTCGGCTTTGGTGACGCAATCGTTTTTTTCGAAAGAGAGGTTGCCCAGGAATTCGCCTACCGGATGAAGCAGAGCGGGCAACTCGCTTCGAAGATGCGTTTTCTTTCTGCCCCTTGGTTGGCCTTGTTGCAGGACGGGCTTTGGCTGGAACGTGCCACACATGCCAACCGGATGGCAAAGAATCTTGCTGACAAACTGAAGCGGTTGCCGGAAACGGACATTCTCTTTCCCACCGAAGCGAACGCCGTATTCCTTAAACTTCCACCGTCTGCTATCAATTGCATGTATAAGCTCGGTTGGCGATTTTACACCGACGTAGGGCCCGGGGGAGGGGCGCGCCTGATGTGTTCTTGGGATACGACTGAGCAAGACGTGGAAGAGTTTGTGGAGGATCTGAAGAACGGTCTGGGGTGAGTAGCCTGATGCTCCAGCCTCAGGAAGATAACAGGCCGCAGGCCTAAAGAATGTCAAATTGGTCGTGGCCCTGGGGTTCCTGAGGCTGGAGCATCAGGCTACTCACCGTGCGCCTCTATTTCCCGATTTGAAAGCTATCCATGAAGGATCTGATATCCGGATCTTTCATGGGATTTATCTCGTCTTTCGAGAGTCCTGCTACTTCGTAGACCTTGCGATTCGACTCGAACATATCGACGACGATGGAGTAATTGGTCGCGTTAAACCGGTGCGTGCCGGTCAAGCGAAATCCGGCCACACCGTGATGATTGATCGCTTCGATCGTATGCCGAAAACCAAGTCCCGGCCCGAAAAAGCGCCTTTGCAGTTCGTCGATGTTTTTTTCATCAAGTTTAAAATGCGGATCATCCTCTGTCACCATGCCAAGGTAGACATATGCACTGAAATCCTTCCGGTGCGCGCCAGTCAATCCGGTCGGATCCGCCGGCGTCATCACCAGCCAGGGCTCGACCTGCGGTGTTCCATCTGGAAGATTGACTGAGCAATTTAAATCGCTCGACTTCCATAGCCAAGCGTTTGCTTCGGGAAAAGAGGCTAACAGTAACGAAATGACTGCAATGACTCTGGAATGGGGAAACATATAGTTATTTAAGCGCTTTAGAGGTTAAATGACCAGGCCAGGATCGTCATGAGTTGCGGCGCCAATCCGGCAAAGTTGATCGAGTGTTTCGCCGAAGAGCGCGTACAATTCTTTCAATCGAGCTAAATCTTTGATTTCACTACGCACCTTGAACAGCAATTCACCAATTCCATCCGGGAAATCCTTTGAGTACCAGCCACTGTCTTTGGCCGCGCTAAAGTATACCTGCGGCTGTCTCTTTAGAAGCTCTCGGATCTTGTCATCCGAAAACAGTTTCTTGACCTCTTCGACGTTGTTGCTCTTGATAATGAATCTTTCGTCGAAATCGACATGACCTACTTCCAGGTCCTGAGTATCATCTGAGTGACGGTCCTCAAAACTATTTTCTCGAAAGATCGAGAAAACAAATCCGTCTTTGTTCACAAACGGCGCCCGCAGCCGAGTGGAAATAGTTCCGGCGTCCTTGTAGGTGTCGAGCGTGACTATCCAGTCACCAACGTGCGCGCGCACTTTGCTATCACCCAACCAAAGGCCACCATCATAAAAGTTGCCTCCGATTTCTTCGGCGAGTTGCTCCCAAATTTCGTCTCTGGTTGGTACAAAAAAACGTTCTAATATCGGCATAAACCGGCTCCCAAAACAGGAAAAATACTCTACTCTGTGATCCAGGAAAGAATTTTCGGCGCCGATTCACTATCCCGAATTCAGTTCTGGCCAGAGCGTGGCGCGGACGACGGCCAGCAGCTCGTTTGGCAAGTATGGCTTACCGAGTAGCCCGGAGATTTCGAGCCCGGCCAAGTCCTTTGAATCCAAAGATGCGACGTAACCGGTTGAAAGAATCACTTTGGTACTGGTGGAGATCCGCCGAAGTCGCCGCAGCACGTCTAGCCCACTGAGCTGCGGAAGAACGAGGTCCAGCAGCACTAGATCGAAAGATTGATCAGATTCGATGATGCGAACGGCCTCCCGGCCATTCTTGGCCACGGTTACTCTGGCCGGTAAAGTATTAAGGATCTCGCATACCAGCTGGGCCAAATCCTTTTCGTCCTCGACCAAAAGAATGCGCGGATCACTATGATGGCCAATCTTGGGTGTCTGGACTCCACTCATTTAGCCTTTCGCCAAGAAGAAGTTACGTTGGCGCTCGGTGATGGGCCGCTCCAGGCGTTCTAGAACCAGCAACATGTCCTCCCAAACTTTTCGCTTTTCGGCAAGTGATTGATTCCGAAGCAGGTAGGAGGGATGAAACGTCGGCATCACCGGAATACCTGCAAATTGGTGCCAGCGACCACGAAGCGATTTCATTGGCTGATCTACCCCAAAGAGACCGCGCATCGCCACTCCGCCAAGCGCCACCATGAGTTTAGGCTGGATCAGTGTGATCTGCTCGCGCAGATAGGGCAGGCAAGTGGCCATCTCCTCAATAGTTGGTGGTCGGTTGCCGGATTTGCCTGGGGGCACGTCAGGCCGACACTTAAGAACATTAGCAATATAAACTTCTGCGCGGGAAAATCCCATGGTCTGAATAATTCGCGTAAGCAGCTCTCCGGCTCGTCCTACGAATGGCTCTCCTCGCAAGTCTTCGTCGGCGCCCGGCGCCTCTCCGACAAACATCAGTTCGGCGTCCGGATTGCCGACGCCAAAAACGACCTGGTGACGGAACGCGACCAGATGCGGACATTTGCGGCAGGCGAGAGCCGTTTGCTCTAATTGACGGAGTTTTTCACGATGGGAAGACTTTACCGCAGCAGCCGGCGCGGTGACGAGAGAGGTCGATTCGGCCACCACAGCTTGCTCCTCCGTCCGAGCGGACTCAACGGTAAGAAGAGAGCGAAGTTGTTCAATCCGGTCAAGAATGGTCCGATCGAACCGGAGATCGGTCCGGTGCCGAAGTGGCCGAAGCTCCTGAATGACTAATTCGATTCCTTGTGTGAGTAAGCTCATTGGCGTCGACACCGAGTACGACAAATTCATGCGGTATTTCTGCTTCGAATTCGAACCATTTTTCCATTACGGGATGAGAGAAACCTAGACGCCAGGCATGCAACATATGCCGTTGAAATTGGCGGGAATGCCGTCCGTACAATTTGTCACCTACGATGGGATGACCTAAATGCTGCATATGCACGCGAATCTGGTGCGTCCGGCCGGAGAACAAACGACACAAAACAAGCGAATAGTCGCCAATCTCCTGCAGCACTTCGAAAAGTGTGCGGGCGCTTCTCCCTCTTTCGACGATGGCCATCTTCTTTCGTTGCACCGGATGCCGCCCGATTGGTGCGACTACCTCACCTTGTTTCACCGAGAACTTTCCTTGGCAAAGAGCCAAATAATATTTTTCAACCTTTCGACCGGCAAATTGCCGGCTCAGACCTTGATGGGTGAGATCGTCCTTTGCCACTACCAGGCATCCGCTAGTCTCTTTATCGAGCCGATGGACCACCCCGGGGCGTAGTTCTCCACCGATACCGCTGAGAGAGGAGCAGTGATATAAAAGAGCATTTACCAACGTACCATCCGGATTCCCCGCACCGGGATGAACGGTCAGACCGGCAGGTTTGTTGATCACTACGAGGTAGAGATCTTCGTACAGGATTGGCAAAGCGATCGATTGCGGCACGATTTCGACCGGCTGCGGCTCCGGTTCGCTTACGGTTATCCAGTCCCCCACGTGAACACGTTGGCGTACGCGGACTTCTTCCGAGTTGAGCCGGATGTGTCCTGATTCGATCAGACTTTGCACTCGTGCTCGCGACAAACGAGCGATCCGCTTGGAGACTACGACATCAAATCGTTGTCCGGCGTCGGTGTGATCCGCCTGGAACGTTTCTATGGGTCGAGAATTGGGTGCTCTAGCCTGCATCGGTCATCTGGGCGCGGCAGAAGATTTACGAGCGATGCAGGCTCAGGCAACCGAAATCCGCGCTTTGCGGACGCGTCCGCAATAAGAGTGTGGATGCATAGGGAGTGTGAGGTTTGTGGGGCTAGGGAAACCAAAAATCACGCTCTTTCCAGCCGCGCCGCTTCCAACAGATCATGAAGCAACTTCTTCGGATCACTGGCTCGCATCAGCGCTTCGCCCACCAGCACGGCATTTGCCCCGGCGTGGAGAACACGCTGGACGTCCGCCGGGGTTTGAATACCGCTCTCGCTGACGATCGTACATTGCGAGGGGATCAAGGGCAAAAGGCGCTCACTGGTACGCAAATCAACGTTGAAAGTCGTCAAATCCCGATTGTTAATACCGATGAAATCGGCATGAATGTTCAAAGCGCGTTCTAGTTCCGCCTCATTGTGCACCTCCACCATAACATCCACCGCCAGACTGGTGGCTACCTGGTGAAGATACTTCAGTTCGTTATCTGAGAGTGCTGCCACAATCAGGACGATCGCATCAGCGCCAGCCAAAATGGCCTGATAGATCTGCACTTCATGGATGATGAAATCCTTGCGCAGCGTCGGAACCGGGACGTGCTGATGGACTAAAGCCAAATAGTCCAAGTGCCCTTGGAAATAGCGCTCATCCGTAATCACCGAGATACAGTGGGCGCCGCCCTCGTAATATTTGGTTGCGATCGAAAGGGGATCGAATTCCTCAGCAATCACGCCGGCGGAAGGTGAGGCCCGTTTCACTTCTGCGATGAACCCGAACGGAGCGAGATCGAGCGCGGTACGAAACCCGCGGAAGTTGCGGTGTTCCTTAGCGCGGCTTTTCCAGTCGTTGGTGTGAGCGATCCAGGGAGAAATTTCCTGCCGCTTATAATTGATAATTTCAGCGAGCCGGCTCATGCCTATATAAGTAGCACGTTTCAGTTCATTCGAGAGCGGCAAAAAAGAACTTGAATCATCGTTTGGGAGGGGCATGATTCTCCCTTCATTCTGTGCGGGTGTAGCTCAGTTGGTAGAGCACTTCCTTGCCAAGGAAGACGTCGCGAGTTCGAGTCTCGTCACCCGCTTTCGCCCGCTCGTTCCTCGCGGGCTACAGCGCGGCACGGCCCGCAACTTGCAGCCAGCCTGAAAGTGTGGGGCAACTAAAAAGGGCGAAAGCGTCGCGCCGCAGTTCGGCGTCAGCCGAACGAAGGCGGACATACTACCAATGCGGGCGCAAATGACGCTTATAGTTCGGGACAGGTTTTTGAGCACCTGGATCTCTCCGGCCGCAAAATCTTCCAGCTCGGCTTACAAAATTGCTAAATATCCGGTCCGACCGTTCCGATTAGTTCTAGCTGGAGTTTCATGCTTTCTGCGAAAGCCCGTTCATATCGTCTACCATCCAACCCAATCTGATCAGGCAAAAACATGATCCAGGGACACAGTCCAGGCCGAGGACAGCCGGATTCCCCAAAATTGCCACACGCCGTTTTTATTTCCTACTCGAATGAGGACAAGGCCGTAGCCGATGCGGTCTGCGCCGCACTTGAAGTCGAGAATATCGGCTGCTGGATCGCACCCCGTGATGTCCAGGGCGGCCGTCCGTACTCCTGCCAGATCACTCAAGCAATCCGTGAAACGCGCGTGCTGCTTCTGATTCTGACTGGGGCAGCCAATCGTTCGAAGCACGTGCTGCAGGAAGTGGAACGGGCTGCCCATTGGCAGAACCAACTTTTGACGTTCCGGATCGAAGTGATCCCTCCTGGCCACGATCTGGTTTACTTTCTCGGAGCGGATCAACGCGTCGACGGGTTCGGGCCGATGCCGCCGTCCCAACATTTTCCGGCGAACGATTGCCAGATCAATTACTCCCATTGAGTTGACGACTTTCGGCCTCTCTTGGGTGAGAGACTTCCTCACCCCGGGTTAACTAAGTCCTGGAATTGTTTTCGGCAGCCCTACGGATTTTGATGACCTTGTTCTCTTTTGGAATCTGCGGGCTGCCGGTGCAAGAGTTTGGTTCTATGATCCAAAGGAGCAAAGCAATCGGCTGCGACCATCTTTGGAAGCCTTCTTGGTACATGTCTTGAACCGCGAGTACAAGCATTCCTAAGTTAGTCGAATTCACGCTTTTCGAGAGACTCCTAAAATTCGTGGTAGGGATGCACGACAAAGAGATCGGCGTTCCCTGGCGTTTTGTCAGCCGCGATACCCTGGCAAGCTTCTAAGAGTTCAATCTCTTGCGCAACGATCTTTCGATTT
>Ga0070698_100004336_pt1 | contig 15595 bp, 12 predicted proteins | sample KBSK1502metaG_FD_65477 | JGI IMG/M metagenome (GOLD analysis project Ga0070698, IMG submission 65477) | Corn, switchgrass and miscanthus rhizosphere microbial communities from Kellogg Biological Station, Michigan, USA - KBS K1-50-2 metaG | ecosystem: Host-associated > Plants > Roots >...
TGGGCCCTCCTGGCCGGTGCGGCGTTGACCGCAATGTGGCGGAGGACCCGGATCGGGGCGACCGCGATGGGCGCCTTCGTCGTGGCCGTCCTTTGCAGCCTGACCTGGAGCCAGGTCCAGATCTGGCGTGACTCGGAAGCGCTGTGGAGCCACGCGTTGCGGGTCAGCCCGTCGGCCCGAGCGCACGTCAATCTGGGCAACATGGACATCGAGGATCGGAAGGACGGGGAGGCGGCTTGGCACTTTCGCGAGGCGTTGCGCCTTCGGCCCACGCTGGCCGCGGCGTACGCCGGCCTGGGTGTCGTGCGCGCCCGACATGGCCAGCTCGCCGAGGCAATCACGGACTACCAGACCGCGCTCCGCTTCGACCCGAAGCTCGCCGAGGCCCACAACGATCTCGGCGTGGCGCTTGATCGGCAGGGCCGGGTTCTGGAGGCGTTGGATCACTATGAGGAAGCGGTGAGGCTGCGTCCCGGCCTGGAGGAGGCGAGCGCCAATCTGGACCGCAGCCGGGGGTACGCTGCCCGCCTGGCGGACGAGATCGAGCGGCTGCAGGCGACGCTTCGCGAGCGGCCGGATGAGGCCGGGCTCCACAACCGCCTGGGCACGGCGCTGGCTCGCCGGGGCAGCCCCGCCGAAGCCATCGCTCACTTCCGGCGTGCCCTGGAGCTCGATCCCCGCCTGGCCGAGGCGCACAACAACTGGGGCAGCACCCTCGCCCAGGAAGGCCGCCTGGACGAGGCCGCCCAGGAGTTCCGTCGCGCTCTCGCGGTACAGCCCGACTTTCCCGAGGCCAGGCGCAACCTCGGCCGCGTGCTCGAGATCCAGGGGCGCGCCGGGGGGGATCGACCATGAAGGAGCCGGTGCGACGCGTGACCGCCACCGCCGGGTTCGCTCTCGCGCGTCGATGAGGATGCGGGCGGGGCTGCTCGCGCTCGTGGGACGGGCCGGCACAGCTGCGGCCGCGTCGCTTCCGGTCGTTCCCTATCCACGGGACTACCAGACCGCCGCCTCGGCAGAGCGGCGCTCCCATCTTCGCCACGAGCCCCGACGGTCACCTGGATCGCAGCAAGGACGAGCACACGCTGCACCTGATGCGGAAGATCCAGCCGATTGGCTCCTGTGCCACCAGGCCGCGCTGGCGAGCGACATGGCGTTCTCGCTCACCCGGTATCGCTCCTGCGGCCAGCCGGGGCGCCAGGTGTGCCCCTTCTGAACGCCGACGGAGCGCGAGCGTCAGGACGTGGAGGTATCCCGCCGGGCGCCGGTGACGGCGGCGGGCGCCGGCCGCGCCCCTCCGAGGTAAGCGTCGAGCAGGGCGCCGTCGCCTAAGAGGGCGGCCGCCGGGCCCTCCGCGACCACGCGCCCGCGCTCCAGCACGTAGCCGCGGTCGGCGATGGCGAGGCTCAGCTCCGCGTTCTGGTCGACGAGCAGCAGCGTCCGCCCGGCGTCGCGCAGCGCGGCCAGGTCCTCGAAGATCTGCTCGACGAGCTGGGGCGCCAGGCCGAGCGAGGGTTCGTCGAGCAGCAGGACGCGCGGGCGCGCCATCAGGCCACGGGCGAGCGCCAGCATCTGCTGCTCGCCGCCCGAGAGCAGGCCGGCCCGGCCGTCGGCGCGGGCGCGGAGGCGCGGAAAGCGATCGAACATGGCCTCGACGTCGGCCGCGATGTCCGCGTCGCGCCGGACCAGCGCTCCCAGGCGCAGGTTGTCCCGCACGCTCAGGTCCGGGAAGACGAGGCGGCCCTCCGGCACCAGGACGAGGCCGGCGCGCACGCGGTCCGGTGCGTCGAGCGCGCTCACGTCGGCGCCGAAGAGCTTCACCGCGCCCCGGTCGGCGCGGAGGAGCCCGGAGAGCGCTGCCATCAGGGTCGACTTGCCGGCCCCGTTGGCCCCGAGGACGGAAACCAGCTCGCCGTCGCCGACCGATAGATGGAGGTCCGGCAGGACGGGGGCGCCCCCGTGCCCGGCGACGAGGCCGGCCACGCCGAGCGCGGTCTCGCGGGAGACCGGCGGCGCCCCGGCGCGGGCGCGTCCGGCGGTCCGGCGGTCTCCGAGATAGGCGGCGCGCACCGCGGGGTCGGCCTGCACCGCCGCCGGGCTGCCCTCGGCGAGCACCGCCCCGGCGTCGAGCACGACGACGTGGGTGGAGACGTCCATCACCAGATCCATGTCGTGCTCGACCAGCAGCACCGCCGCCCCGCGCGCGGCGATGGCCCGCAGCAGCGCGCCCACGCGACGCGTGTCCTCGGCCCCGAGCCCCGCGGCGGGCTCGTCGAGCAGCAGCGCGGTCGGCCGCGTGGCGAGGGCGCGCGCGATCTCGACCAGACGCCGGTCCACGTGCGCTAGGGCGCCGGCCGGGACGTCGAGGCCGCCCGCGTAGCCGACGAAGGCGAGCAGGGAAGCGGCGACCGCGATGTCCGGCGAGGCAGCCGCCCGGCGGGGCGTGATCGGCGAGCCCAGGCGCCCGCGCTGGAGGCCGACCAGCACGTTGTCGAGCACCGACAGGCCCGCGAAGAGCTGCGAGGTCTGGTAGGTGCGTGCGACGCCGGCGCGGGAGACCGCGTGGGCCGGCAGGCCGGCGAGATCGCGGGTGCCGAGGCGCGCGCGGCCGGCGTCGGGGCGCGTGACGCCGGTGATCAGGTTGATGAGCGTGGTCTTGCCCGCGCCGTTCGGCCCGATGACGCTCGTGATCACGCCGCGGCGCGCGGTGAAGGCGACCCCGGCCACCGCGCGCACCCCGCCGAACGCGCGGGCGAGGCCCTCGACGACCAGATCCGCGGGGGCGCGCCGCTCGAGGAAGCCGGCCACGTCCGCGCGAGCGGGCACCGGCGTGGGCCTCGCGGGGCCGAGGCGTGCCGCCAGCGCGCCCGCCACGCCGCCTGGGGCGACCAGCAGCACCCCGAAGAGCAGGGCGCCGAACAGCAGGAGGCGGTACTCGGCGAGGGAGGCGAGGGTCTCGGGCAGCAGCACCACGATGACCGCGCCAACCAGCGGCCCCGCGATGGTGTCCTGGCCGCCCACGATCACCACCAGCACGAAGATGATCGAGGTGATGAGCGGGAACGCCTCCGGGCTCACGAACCCGGTCAGCGGCGCGAAGAGGCCGCCGGCCACGCCCGCATAGGCGGCGGAGACCACGAACGCGGTGCCGCGAATCGCGATGGTGTTGAGCCCGAGACCGGCGGCCGCGGTCTCCGCGTCGCGGACCGCGCGCATCGCGTACCCCCAGCCGCTCCGGCTCATGAGCCGGAAGAGCCCCACGCCCGCGGCGGTGATCACCGCGATGGCGGCGGCGAGGGTCCGCGAGTCGAGCGCGGTGCCGCCCACCGACACCGGCGGCATGCCCATGATGCCGTTGGCGCCCCCGGTGAGCCCGCGCCACTCGATGGCGCCGTGCTCGACGACGAACGCGAAGGCCAGGGTGATCATGGCCAGGTAGGGACCCGACAGCCGGAGCGCGGGCAGGGCCAGCCCTCCGCCCACGACGGCGGCGAACGCGCCCGCCGCGAGCAGAGCGGGCCAGAAGCTCCACCCCGCGTCCTTGGTGAGGATCGCGGTCGTGTAGGCGCCGATGGCGAAGAAGCCCACGTGGCCGATCGACGTCTGGCCGGTCATCCCCATCAGCACGTTGAGGCCGGTGGCGGCCAGCGCGGTGACGCCGACCAGCCCGAGGAGATAGGTCTGGTAGCCGTCGCCGGTCAGGCACAGCACGACCGCGCCCGCCAGGACGCCCGCGCCGAGCAGAAGCCCGCGCACGTCAGACGCGCTGCGCGCCCGCGCGACCGAGGAGCCCGTGGGGCATCAGGGCGAGCACCGGGATGACGAGGCCGAAGGAGAGGATGTTGGTGTAGGTCGAGCCAAGTACCGCGGTGATCAGCGCCTCGGTGACGCCGAAGAGGATGCCGGCGGTCACCACGCCCCACGCGCTGTCGAGGCCGCCCAGGATGGCGGCGGCGAAGGCCTTGATCCCGAACACCCAGCCCATCCCCGCCGACACCGTCACGAGCGGGGCGATCAGGACGCCGGCCACGCCCGCGAAGATCGTGGAGAGCACGTAGGCCGCACTGGTGGCGGTCTCCACTCGCACCCCGACGAGCCGCGCCGCCTGCGGGCTCTGCACCACCGCGAGCAGCGCCTTGCCGTACACGGTGTACCGCGTGACCAGGGCGAGCGCGGCCGCGATACCGAGGCCGACCGCGGGGATCAGGAGGTGGAGGGGATAGACGCCGGCGCCCAGCACCCGCACGGTGTGGAGAGTGAGCGGCGACGGCATGCCGCGCGGCTCCTTGCCGAAGGTGAAGAGCACCACGTTGTCGAGCACGATCCCCACCGCGACGGTGGCCATCAGCCACGCCTCCGAGCGCCGCGCCACGAAGGGGCGCACCACGCAGCGCTCGAGGGCCAGGCCGTAGAGGCCGCAGAGCAGGAACGCGGTCACGATGGCGAGCCCGCCGGGCCAGTGGTGGGTGACCGCAAGCCCGTAGAGGAGGACCGCCCCCAGCATCATCGAGCTGCCCTGCGCGAAGTTGACGGTGCGCGAGACCGCCCACGTGACGTGGAAGCCCAGCGCGAGGAGCCCGTACATGCTCCCGGTGGCGACGCCGGTGATCAGGGCGGAGAGGATCAGCACCGGCCGCTGCCGCCCCGGGACGCGCCGCTACTTGCCCTTCACCGGGACGATCTCGCCCTTCTCGGTGTAGCGGACCATCACGTAGTCGTTCTCGTTGAGCGCGTCGTGATTGTCCGCGGTGAACGCGGGATCGTAGGTCTTGATCAGCCCCTCGTAGCGGCCGGCCTTGAGCATCGCCTCCCGCACCTTGGGGCCGTCGGTGGCGCCGGCGGACTGGATGGCCCGGGCCAGGATGTGCATGGCGTCGTAGGCGTTCGCGGTGCCCACCGGGGCGATGACGTCGGCGGGGCCTTTCACGGCGGGATAGCGCTTCATGAGGAGCTCGAGCAGGTGCTTGCCGCGCGGGTTCTGCTCGCCGAAGAAGCTGTAGGTCTGGACGAAGTGCACCTTGGTCGCGCCCGGCCCGCCCAGCTCGACGAACCGCCCGCCCGAGATGCCCCAGTGCGAGATCACCGGCACCGTCCAGCTCATGCGGTCGAGCGAGCGGATGACCTGGGCGGCCGGCGCCGCGTTGGCCACCAGGATGATGCTGTCGGCGCCCGCCTCCTTGAGGCGGGAGAGCTGGGGGACCATGTCGACGTCCTCGGCCTGGAACTTCTCGACGCCCGCGATGGTGAGGCCCTGGGACGCCGCCGCCTTGCTGAGGCCGTCGTTGTTCGACTCGCCCCACGGGTTGTTGATGAGCATGAGGCCCGGTTTCTTGGCCCCGTAGGTCTTGGCCGCGTACTGGATGAGGCCCTTGTCCACGATGACGTCGACCGCGGACACCCGGAACACGTAGTTCGGGTTCGCCCCGTTGCGGGTGATGCCGGTGGCCGCGGCCCAGACCCCGAGGAAGGGCTTCTTCTCCGCGTTGGCGATCGGCACGATGGCGAGCGACACCGGCGAGTCGATGCCGCCGAAGAGCGCGACGACCTGCTCCTTGAAGATCAGCTCCCGCGCCGCGGTCACGCCCTTGGACGGATTCGACTCGTCGTCGCGCCGGACCAGCTCGAGCGTGCGCCCACCGAGCACGCCGCCCTTGCCGTTGATCTCCTCGATTGCCACCGTGAGCCCGCGGGTGATCGCCTCGCCCGAGGCCGCGGAGCCGCCGGAGAGGGCGGCGACCAGGCCGATCTTCACCGGGTCGGCGGCGGGAGCCGGGGCCGCGCCCAAGGCCAGCGCCCCGAGCCCCACCGTGATGATCGTGAGAGCGAGCCACCTGCGAGTCGTCTTCATGTCCGAGCCTCCTTGATTGCACCCGTGTGCCAGCGCGGCCCTGAACGGAGTCGCTACTTTAGAGCATCGGCCCGGGCCGTGTTGCCCAATTTCAAGGGCAGCCGCGCGACGGGTCAGGCGAGCAGGGGATTCGGCCGATCGCACCGGAGAAACTGTCCCCGGCCGGGCGTGGCCAGCAGCTTGCCCTCCTCGACCACCACCTCGCCCCGCGAGAGCACCACGGTCGGCCAGCCGCGCACCGCCATGCCCTCGTAGGGCGTGTAGTCGCACGCCGAGTGCAGGAGGTCGCTGGTGATGACGACCTCGCGGTCCTTGTCCCACACCACCAGGTCCGCGTCGGAGCCGACCGCGATCGTGCCCTTGCGCGGATAGAGGCCGTAGATCTTGGCCGCGTTGGTCGAGGTCAGGGCCACGAACGTGGTGAGGTCGATGCGGCCCTTGCCCACGCCCTCGGAGAAGAGCAGGGGCAGCCGCGTCTCGACGCCGGGGACGCCGTTCGGCACCTGGGTGAAGGAGGCGCGGTCGCCGTGGCGCTTCTTGCCCGCCGGGTCGTCGAAGCGAAAGGCGGCGTGGTCGGAGGAGACCACCTGGAAGACGCCGGAGGCGAGGCCCTGCCACACCGCCCGCTGGCTCGCCGCGTCGCGCGGAGGCGGGCTACAGATGTACTTGGCGCCCTCGAATCCGGGCGCGTGCAGGTGGTCGGCGGTGAGCACGAGGTATTGCGGGCAGGTCTCGGCCAGGATGCGGAGGCCGCGCCCGTGGGCCCAGCGGATCTGCTCGACCGCGTCCGCGCTCGACACGTGCACCAGCAGGATGGGCGCGCCCACGATCTCCGACATGGTGATCGCGCGGTGGGTGCCCTCGCGCTCCACCGCCTGCGGGCGCGAAACCGCGTGGAAGTAGGGGGCGGTCTTGCCCTGTCGCTCGAGCTCCTCGGTGAGCCACGCGATGCAGTCCGAGTTCTCGGCGTGGACCATCACCATGGCCCCCTCGCGCCGCGCCACCGCCAGCACCGCGATGATCTGCCGGTCGCTCAGCTTGAGGCTCTCGTAGGTCATGTAGATCTTGAACGAGGTGTAGCCCTCCCCGATCAGGGCGGGCAGCTCGTCGCGCAGGGCGGCCTCGGTCGGGTCGGCGATGATCAGGTGGACGGCGTAGTCGATCACCGGCTTGTCCGCCGCGCGCCGGTGATAGTCGGCGACCGCGGCCCGCAGGCTCTGCCCCTGGAGCTGGCAGGCGAAGGGGACCACCGTGGTGGTACCGCCGTGCGCGGCCGACACGGTGCCGGTCCGGAAGTCGTCGGCCAGGGTGACCGCGTCGCGCATCGGCTGATCGAAGTGGCAGTGGGTGTCGATGCCGCCCGGCATCACGTAGCGGCCCGCTGCGTCGATGTCCCGCCGCGCCGGCCCCAGGCCGCGGCCGAGCGCGCGCACGACTCCGTCGGCGATCCCGACGTCGGCCTCGACCACGTCCGCCGCCGTGACCACCACCGCGTTCCTGATGACCGTGTCGAATTCCACCATGGGCTGGCCTCCCGCGCCGGGCTCCCTCCGGACGCGGACGAGGCTCTCCCCGAAACGCGATCGCGTCAAGGGGGAAGCGGGCGGCGGCGAGCGGGCGGGGACTACCGGCGGGGAGCGGACGTCTTGGCGGCGAGCGCCTCGCGGACGGCTCTCGTGAGGTCGTGGGGCGTGAACGGCTTCTGCAGGAAGTGATGGCCGCCCCGATCGGGTGAGGGGGAGGTGACCGACTCGTCCGCGTAGCCGGACATGAAGAGCACCCGGATCCCCGGGTAGGTGTCGGCGAGCGTGGCGGCCAGCTCCGGTCCCCGCATCGCGGGCATGACCATGTCGGTCAGGAGGAGGTCGATCGCCGGTCCGTCGCGCCGATCGCAGAGGGTGAGGGCCTCGAGGGGATCGCCCGCCTCGAGCACCGTGTAGCCCGAGGCCTGCAGGATCTCCGAGGAGAGCCGGCGCAGCTCCTCGTCGTCCTCCACGAGCAGCACCGTCTCCGACCCAGCCACCAGGTCCGGCATCAGGTCGCGGCCGGGGCCGGCGACCCGGATCGGGTCCTGGAGCCGCGGCAGGTAGATCGTGAACGCGGTGCCCCGACCCACCGTGCTCTCCACCGCCAGGTAGCCGCCGCTCTGGTGCACGATGCCGTGCACGGTGGAGAGGCCGAGGCCGGTCCCGCGGCCCGGCTCCTTGGTGGTGAAGAACGGCTCGAAGATCCGGGCCACCGTGGCCGCGTCCATGCCGCAGCCGGTGTCGCGGATGCTGAGGGCGACGTAGGCGCCGGGCGGCACCGCGCGATCGTGGGCGCGGATCCCGCCCTCCGGCACCACGCGGTCCGCGGTCTCGATCGTCAGCGTCCCGCCGTCGGCCATCGCGTCCCGCGCGTTGACCACCAGGTTCACGATGACCTGCTCCATCTGGCCGGGATCGGCCATGACCTGAGAGGCGCCGTCGCTCGACATGATCACGATCTCGATGTGCTCGCCGATGAGGCGGGTGAGGATCGGGGTGACGCCGGCCACCAGGGTCTTCAGGTTGATCGGCTTGGGCTCGAGGACCTGCTTGCGGCTGAAGGCGAGGAGCTGGCGGGTGAGCCCGGCGGCGCGCTGCGCGGTGGTCTGGATCAGGTCGACGTCCTTGCGCGCGGGGTCGTCCGGCCCGAGCCGCATGAGGAGCAGGGTGCTGCGGCCGCCGATGACGGTCAGCAGGTTGTTGAAGTCGTGCGCGATGCCGCCCGCGAGCTGGCCGACCGCCTCCATCTTCTGGGACTGCGCGAGCTGGGCCTGGGCCTGCTCCAGGTCGGCGTACGAGAGCTTCAGCCGCTCGACGAGCCGCGCGTGCCCGAGGGCGATCGCGAGCTGGTTCGCCACGTCGCGCGCGATGCCGACCTGCTCCTCGGGGAAGTGCTCCTGGTCGCCGCCGAAGCTCACCGAGCCGATCAGCTCGCCGGCCGCGATCATCGGCACCACCATGTACGTGTGCACGCCCGAGGCGAGCAGGGCTTGGGCCTCGGGGCCGGTCGGCAGCGTGCGGACGTCGACCACCTGGGCCTCCCCGCGCCGCAGGGCCTCCAGGTCGCCCGCGAACTCCAGCGGGTAGCGGACGGGGGGACCGCGATGCACCCGCTGGCGGCCCACCGCGGCCAGCCACTGCACCTCGCCCGCCTGCAGGTCGAAGACGTTCACGATCGCGCGGGGGACGCCGAGGAGCTCGCGCAGGCGCCCGAGCACCGCCTCCGCGATCGCGGCCGGCGCGGTCTCGGTGATGATGGCGACGTCGATGTCGTGGAGGATCTGCAACCGCTTCGCCTGCTTGGCCAGCGTCTCCTGCGTGCGCACGTTGGCGATGGTGAGCGCGGCCTGATCGGCGAAGCGCTGCAGGAGGTCGATCTCCCGGTGGGTGAAGCTGCGGGGCTCCATGCTGCCCACCGAGAGCACGCCGATCACCACGCCGGCGGCGTGCATGGGGACCGCGATCCCCGCGACGATGCCGGCCTTCACGTTCCTTGCGCGAAGGATCAGGCTCTGCTCGAAGCGAGCGTCGATCCGGATGTCGTGGGTCCACACCGGCCGTCCCTCGACCGCGGCGCGGCCGACGAGGCCAAGCCCCGCCGGGATGCGGTCGCCAACGCTCGCGTACTCCTTCGCGCGGCCCGCCAGCGCGATCGCCCCCAGGGCGCCGTCGGGCTGGAAGAGCCGGATCGCGGAGCTGTGGACGCCCAGCAGGCCGAGGACGCTCTCCGCGATCCGCTGGCCCACCGAGATCGGGTCGAGACGCTCGCCGATCAGGCTCGCCACGACGGCCAGCTCGTCGGCCTCGTACTGCTGGCGGGCGGTCTCGGCCTCGAGGCGCGTGTTCTCGACGACCAGGGCCACGTGGTCGGCGAGGGTGGCGAGCAGGAGCAGCTCGTGATCCGTGTAGCGGCGGCCAGTCCGGTCGGCGACCACGAGGCTGCCCACCGCGGTGCCGCGGACGCGGATGGTGGCGGCGGCCAGCGCGCGGGGGCCCTTGCCCTTGATCCGGGTGCGGGTGGCGGCGTCGAGCCGGCACGCGCGCTCGGCCAGGATGTCCGGAGTGCCGCGCGCCGAATCGGCTGCCGCGACCCAGCGGCTCCAGGCGATGTCCGCGGCCGCGCACCGGTCGGAGCGCGTGGCCGCGCCCAGCTCGGCGAATGCCACGCAGCGGGGCTCGGCGCCGTCTCCGTCGATGCGGTACACGCGGGCGTATCGACCGCCGACGGATCGCCGGGCCATCTCCACGATCGTCTCTGCGATTTGAACGAAATCGCGGGTGCCCGCGGCGCCGGGAACCGGCTCTGACGGGGTGGTTTCCCCCATGCATTCAGGGTAGTACACCGCGATTTCTTGAGGCAATTTACTAAGGCCGCGCCGGGAGATTGGCGCGGCCGCATTCATGGCCTATCCGCCTGAGGACAACGGTAAAATGTTCTCGCGCCGGCTCGCCTACGCCGGCTCGATGGCGGCCCGCTGCGCCCTTCCCCGCCGCCGACCTCGTCGCTCGAATATCTTGAGCGTGCTCCCGGCAACCGCGTGCGGCCGGCAGGCGTCTAGAGTATTGTGTCGGGGTTGCCTCACCAGGGACTGACCGCAACCACCTCTCGGAGGAAGGGCTGATGGCGAACTCGGTGGGTTATCACGAATCGGAAGACAAGCTCCGACCGGAGACCCTGGACAATCATCGTGCGCTCACCTCGATGCAGGAGGAGCTCGAGGCGGCCGATTGGTACGATCAGCGGGTCGACGCCGCGACCGATCCGGGGCTGAAGGAGATCCTGGCCCACAACCGCGACGAGGAGAAGGAGCACTTCGCCATGCTCCTCGAGTGGTACCGCCGGCGCGACGCCAAGATGGACGCCCACCTCAAGGAATACCTCTTCAGCACCGGCTCACTCATCGCCCGGGAGCAGGCCGCGACGACCGGGGAGGCCGGGGCGGCCCCTGAGGCGGGCGGCAGCGGCTCGCTCGGGATCGGTAGCCTGAAGGGAGGCCAGGGGCTATGAACAACCTCAAGCGAGAGCTGGCCCCGATCTCGACCTCCGCCTGGCCCGAGATCGACGCGGAGGCTAAGCGCGTCCTCAAGCTGAAGCTGGCGGGCCGGAAGCTGGTCGACTTCGAGGGGCCGCTGGGTCCGACCGGGGCCGCGGTGAACACCGGCCGGCGCGAGCGGCTCAACGCGGGCCCGGTCGCCGACGTGGAGGCCTCCCGCCGCCAGGTGCTCCCGCTGGTGGAGCTGCGCGCGTACTTCGATCTGTCGCGGGAGGAGATGGACGCGGTCGAGCGGGGCGCGAAGGATCCGGAGCTCCAGCCCCTGATCGACGCGGCCACCCGCATCGCCTACGCGGAGGACACCGCGATCTTCCACGGCTACGCGGCGGGCGGCATCAAGGGCATCGATCAGGTCAGCGCCTACCCGATTCTGCCGATTCCCGACGACTACCAGGACTACCCGCGCAGCATCGCGGAGGCCACGCGGCTGCTGCGGCTGGCCGGCGTCGACGGCCCCTACGCCATCGCGCTCGGCCCGCGCTCCTACACCGGCCTCACACAGGCGGTGGGCGACGGCGGCTACCCGGTGCTGAACGTGGTGCGGAAGCTGGTGGACGGGCCGATCGTGTGGGCCCCCGCCATCAGCGGCGCGATGGTGATGAGCCAGCGCGGCGGCGACTTCGAGTTGACGGTGGGGCGCGACATGTCGATCGCCTACCAGAGCCACAACGACACGTCGGTGCGCCTCTACCTGGTCGAGACCATGACCTTCCGCGTGCTCACGCCCGAGGCGGCGGTCGCGCTCGCCCACAAGGACACCAAGGGCTCGAAGAAGGGCTGATCGGGTCGCGCTCAGGCCGGCTTGCTCTGGGCGATGACGCCGGACTGCAGGAGCCGGGCGAGGTCCGCCTCGTCGAACCCCGCCTCCCGCAGTACCTCGAGGGTGTGCTCGCCGATGCCGGGCGCCAGGGTGGCCGGGACCTTCTCCTGGCCCCCGATGGCGACCGGGCTGCTCACAGTGAGCGCGGCACCGGCGCGCGGGTCATCGATCGGCACGAGCGCACCGCTCTCGCGCATCTGCGCGTCGTGGGCGATGTCGTCGAGCGTGCCCACCACGCCGAAGGCGACGCCGCTCGCCTCCAGCACCCGGCGCCACTCCGCCCAGTTTCGCTCCGCGAAGACCGCGTCGAGGATCGCGATGAGGGCCCGCACGTTGCTCCGCCGGGCCACGGGCGTCGCGAACCGCGGGTCGGCGAAGAGGTCGGATCGACCGATCGCGGCGGTGAAGTCCTGCCAGCGCCGCCCGTCCGGGGTCAGCGCGATGAGGAACCACCGGCCATCGCGACAGCGGTAGAGATTGCCGAGCGCGTCCACCGCCTCCTCACGGGGCGGGCGCACCACCGTCCGGGCGCCGCACAGGATGCCCTGGACCGCGATCGCGTTGAGCCAGAGCCCATTGGCGAGGAGCGAGGTGGAGACCATCGCCCCGCGGCCGGTCCGCTCGCGCTGGTAGAGCGCGGCCATGATCGCGCCGAACAGCGACATCCCGGTCGGGTGGTCACCCATGCCGGGCAGCGAGCGTGAGGGCGGCGCCTCCGGCGATGGGCGCACCAGGTCCATCAGGCCGGTGCGCGCCCAGAGCGCGGTGCTGTCGAAGCCGGGGCGGCTCGCCTCGGGGCCGGTCTCTCCGTAGGCGGTGATCGAGGCGTAGACGAGCCGCGGGTTGAGCGGGGAGAGATCCTCCCACCGGACGCCGAGCCGGGCCCGCCCGTCGAGCGGCACGTTGGTCACGAACACGTCGCTCTCCCGCACGAGACGGTGCAGCACGCGACGGCCCTCCGCGGCGCGAAGGTCGAGGGCCACGCTGCGCTTGTTCCGGTTGTCGACGATCCAGGGGAAGTTGTAGGGGCTGGGCGGGTACCCCGCGTTGCGCATGCGGTAGGTGTCGCCCCCCGGCGGCTCGATCTTGATCACGTCTGCCCCGAAGTCGGCCATGACGGTGGCCGCCACCGGCCCCGCGATGAAGCTGGCCGCGTCGATCACGCGGATGCCGTCCAGAAGCCGCGTCCCCGCGAGCATCGCCTGATCCTAGCGGCCCCGGCGACACCGGGCAACCCGGCACAGTTTCGTTGACCGTTCCCGGCGGGAGGATCGAGCCTGGTTCGAGGAGGATCGCCCATGCCCACCGTGCGGATGGCGAACGCCAACCTCGAGGGGATGAACTACTGGTTCACGAACGACTCCGACGCGATCGGATGGCGGCCGACCTTCACCCAGGAAGGACAGACCTAGCAGACCGCCGAGACCGCGCAGCGGGCGGCCGCCATGATCCGGGCGATCGACCCGGACATCCTCGGGTGGAGGAAGGGCCGAGCCGCGAGGGCGAGCTCGGCCTGTTCATCGATCCTAGGAGGCCGACGTCGACGGCGACATGCGGTTCGAGCCGGACTACACGTTCACCCGCAATCCCCTCGTGGTCGACATCACGCTCGGCACCCACCCGCTGCAGATCCTGCTGGCCCGCACCAAGTCGAGCTTCGTCCGATAGAGACACACTCAGAACTGGCCTTCTTGCCAGGTATACGGCCTATGACAGTCGTTATCCCTATTAGGTCTGCCTCGCCCTCGATCCCAGCCCGCGAAGGTAGCTCCTTCGTACACCTGACGCACCCTAATTGGCTCCTGGATGACTGACTTCAGCATTTCCCGTCCCTCGGACCCAGGGGTCTGCACGGTGTCCCTCAGAGCCTGGAGGATCCGCGTGCGCATCTCAGGGGATCTACCTGAGTCATCCCCTCTGCGTGCCCGAGGAGGGCCGCGGCGGCGTCGCGGGCCTGTTGCTTCGTCTTCAGGGCGGCCACGAGAGCCTGGAGGTCACCGCCCAAGTGACCGATCACAGCCTTGGTGATCGCCTCGTAGCTGAGCATGTGACGCCCGGGGCACCGGGCAGAACCAGCCTGATAGCGGCGACGGCAGCAGAGTAGTACCGGAGCACCGTACCCGCCGACGAACCCTCCCGTCTGAGTGCCCGACGCTTGGCATAGATGAAGCGGCCGCCGGGAGCGCCCGGGGCAGGAGCGGCGCTCAGCGTACGCTTAACGGCCGGGCGGTGCTGAGGGCGCCGGGGGGCCTGCCGGCGCGGCTGGCACCCATACCCAGGAATAGGCCACCGTCACCCCATCGCCTTGCAGGTGGTAGCAACCGCTTGGGTAGCAGACTTCTCGTTGGATTGAGGGAGCCACAGAGACCTGCGTCTGCTGCTGGTAGACCGGAGCCGGCACGTAGACCGGGTCGGGGTAGTAGGAGGCGTAGGGATAGGCGTAGGGATAGTACGGATAGCCATAGTACGGGTACGCGAACGCTGAGCCGACGAAGACCCCTCCGACGAACCCGGGGCCGAAGCAGCAGCCGAAGCGACCGAAGCCGTCGTGATGGAATCCACCGTGGAATCCACCACGGACCCCGCCACGGAACCCAGCGTGGCCGCCACCGCCGCCCCTCCCCCCTGCAGAGACCGGGGCGGCGAGGGTGAGTGACAGCACAGCCACGAGCGTCAGGCTGAGGATCTTCTTCATGACCGCTCCTCCCTGCCCTAAGCTTACGCCGAAAGTGGAACCCTCGCTTGCGCTGGGTTGTCGCCACAAAGAGGCTCGGTACATGCAACAAGTAAGTGGCTTGTCACGTGCTGCTGCGCCCACTGCGGGCCGGCTGGTGGTGGATTCGACCCGCTGGCTGTCCCGCCCCGTTCCTCCTAGATCAGCGGTCATGCGGGGGTTCTTGTGGACCGACGTGCGTTCATCGGTACCTTGTCGGGATGTCTCATCGCCGCGCCGCTCGCCGCCGAGGCGCAGGAGGCGGTGAAAGTGCCACGAATCGCGGTTCTCACGACTACCGCACCCCCAGGGGTCAGCGGCTACGGATGCGTTCATACGGGGACTTCGTGACCTCGGTTACGTCGAAGGTCGCAACATCAGCATCGAATGGCGCTGGGGGCGGGGCACGACCGAACGCCTTCCCGAGTTCGCGGCCGACATAGTGCGTCTCAACGTCGAGGCCCTGCCGAGCGTCGCCCGAATCGCGCTGTTGGTGGATAGCAGGGGCTTTCGGCACCATCACGAAGGAGGGAGCACGCGCCGTGCTCGTCGTCGTCGGGACGATGTTGTTCGTCAACCGAGCACAGCTGGCCGAGCACGCGCTGAAGGCTCATCTTCCGATGATGTGCGACGTCCTATGGGGCGAGCCTCGGAGACCGGCCGACCTTCCCGTCGAGCAACCGAGGAAGTTCGAGCTGGTCATCAACTTCAAGAACCGCCAAGGCCCTCGGCCTGACGATCCCGCCGTCGCTCCTGCAGCGGGCGGATCAGGTGATCGAATAACCCCACGAGTTAGGGAATTCTTACACAGCGGCGAGGATGAACACGATGGGACTGTAGGTGCGATGCGCTGTTAGCGGGCGTGCCGTGCTGGCATGGCCGATGCTGTCTGATGATGGCCCTCAGGTCGGGCAGCCCGTCAGCAGACGGACACCTGGCCCCGGGGGGAAGCTAGATGGTCTCAAGGAGGCGGTGCGACATGACAGGGTACCGAATGTTCGTGCTCGCTCTGGTGATGATCGCCCTGACGGCAACCTCGGCCCTCGCGCACGGTGGGGGTGGCGGAGGGGGCGGAGGAGCCGGAGGAGGGGGCGGCGGTGCTGGAGCCGGTGGTGGCAACGGTGGTGGCAACGG
>Ga0070698_100004337_pt1 | contig 15593 bp, 15 predicted proteins | sample KBSK1502metaG_FD_65477 | JGI IMG/M metagenome (GOLD analysis project Ga0070698, IMG submission 65477) | Corn, switchgrass and miscanthus rhizosphere microbial communities from Kellogg Biological Station, Michigan, USA - KBS K1-50-2 metaG | ecosystem: Host-associated > Plants > Roots >...
GCACGCTGATTCGCGGCCTTCGGGGAGGGACCGGCGCGGCCGGATCGCACCATCAGTCACATTAGACTCATCCGTCACAGTCGAAGATCAGTCAGCTGACCGATGTCTTGCACCGCAACTTGCAGAAGTATTTGTGCTGCAACGAGAACTTGATGAGGATCCGCCCGGTGCTCGGACTTCCCCGCGGGCACCCGGAGCGCGATCCGCAAGCCCCTACCGGCCAACTGAAGGAATCGCATGAACGGGATTGCGACGCGTCTTCCTATCGACTTGCAGCGGTGCCGTTTTCTCTCCAGCGAGCCTGTGACCAGCGCCAGCACGGACCCCGCGGCTGGGAACACCGGTTCCTGCGACGCAAGGCACGCGCAGTCGGCGGCGATGCGCCGTGATCCCCTCCGGTGCGGGTACGCACCTGGCCCTGGCACTGGGCCAGATCCCCATGCTAGCCGGCGGACGCCCGGCTGAGCAGGGCATTTGACGTGCCCCCGCGGGTCGCGTCCGGTTCGCCCTATGCCGCAACGGGCAGCCGGCCGCGATCCGCCGGGGCGCAGACGTGGGGACGGTGAGCCGTAACGCCCCCGGCGGTTCACCGTACTCACGGCACGCGCCCGTGCAAGCCGCGGCGCGGCGGCCGCAGCGATGCCGCGAGCCGGCACCGTGCGCAGGGCTCTTCCGCCAGCCCGCGAACGGTTCAGCCGGCGACGAGGCAATCTGCGGCGACGCGGCAGCGGAGGGTCCCCCCGGGCCATCGGGAAGGACCCTCCGCTGTTCTCGCGAGTGAAAGCGTAACCTGCCGAAACTGTCGAATTCTCCCAGCTGAGCGCCGCCAAGGAAAGCGTGCCACTCGTCCGGGGTGAACCGGAGAACCGGCCCTTCTGGGTCCCTGCTGTTGCGCACGGCCACGCCGCCCTCTGAGAGGTTCGCCACTTCGACACAGTTGCCGTTGGAGAAGCTCAGCGAGCTCTTAACCCAGTGAGAACCTGAACCTGGCCTTTCTTCATCAGGCCTTGCCATGTCGCCCCACCTCACTGATTGCTGATAGTGCCTGGGATTTATTAACGAACAAATGACACAGTAAGTAATCATCAAACTACGCACTGTTGTCACTATATCCATAGGCTAGCAGACAACACTTGTCCCGAGAGTCCTGCTTGTCTCAAATAGCCCTAGCGCACATTAGGCACCGATTATTCGTAAAATCCCATGAGTTTCAATGCGCACCGTAGGCAACAAAAAACGACAAGTATCAACAGCATGCAAGTGCGCGACAGGTGTCCGCCCGGTAGCTCTGCTAACGCCCCAGCCAGCGCGATTCCGCTGTCTCGAGGATGAGCGCCTTGGACGACTCAGGGTCGAGCGCCGCCTCGGCGAGCGTCTCGAACGCGATCCGGTGCAGGTACGTCTCCCGCTCCCCCTCCAGCGTGAAGCCGCTGCGCATGTGCTCGGTAGCGACAACGTCCTGCAGCATGGCGTCGCTGTCGGCGCCGAAGCCGAAGATCACGAAGGATTCGCCGAAAACCCGGTGCTGCCCGTCGAGGGTGAGGATCTGCATGGTCACGTTCGGCCGTTCGGCCACCTTGGCCAGGTGCTGCAGCTGCTCGTACATCACGACGTCATCGCCGATCCTGCGCTGCAGGATCGATTCGTCGAAGACGACGGAAAGCTCCAGGTCCGCACGGTCGATCGCCTGCTGGCGGCGCATCCTGACCCGGACGAGCCGCCCGATCATGCCGGGCGCGACGGGCTCGATCCTGCTGTAGCTGCCGATGATGTGGCGGGCGTATGCCTCCGTCTGGAGCAGGCCCGCGACCACGTCCACGTGCCAGATCGCGATGGAGTTCGCCTCGTGCTCCAGGCCGATGAACTGCTTGTAGTCCTCGGCGAGAACGTCGGAGGAATCCTCCCACCAGCCCTTATGGGTGGCATCCTCGGCGAGCGCGAGCAGCAGCGCGCGGCGCTGGCCGGTGACCTGGTAATAGGAGAGCAGCCGTTCGACCTCGCGCGGGCGCAGCCCGGTCTTGGCGCGCTCGTACCTGCTGATCTTGGAGGGCGACCAGCCCAGCGCCGAGGCGACCGATTCCCCGCTCCTGCCCCTGGACTCCCGGATTTCCCGCAGTTCGGCAGCGAGCCGCCGGCGGCGCACCGTGGGGCTGCCTGGCTCGGTCATCGGGCACCCCTTCCTTCCGGTGCCGCGTACGCGGACGGCTGGCTCAGCTGAGTCGTCACGCAGATTGCACGGAAATCCGCTATGAAACCCTTAGTACATCGTACACTCACCCAGCGCAACCGACGCTTCCTTTGTGACATGAGGCACCGCCGATTCATTCAGCGACCGCTGATACGGGCCGAGGCGCGGGTGCCTGCCGCGGAAATCCGCTCCGCTGTGCTGCCTGCATAGAAGGCTGACGATGGTGACAGTGGTGAAAGAACAGGGCTGGAGTTGCGACGAGTCGCAGCGTCAGCCGGGGAGCGTTATAGAACTGAAATAGGCGCTTCCTGGCACCCGTGAGAACGGCCTGCCGCCGATTGGGGGACTCGGCGGCAGGCCGTTAGCCTTTGGGATTGGATGACGTCACGAGTGGAAGTAAACCATCGGTGTCGCGGCTACCGCCGCGACCGCGGGAGTGCTGGACGTGAACGCGGTTGCCACAGGCACCGCCACGCCGGCAAGAACAGACCCGGCAAAGCCGAGCGTCACGAGAGGGGAGATGATGGCTCGCCTTATGCGCATGATTCCTCCATGGCATATATACAGGTCAACAGCCTTCACCTGGCGTCAGCGGCCCGCAGACGCATCGACAGTGATGTTCTCTATTTGCCAGCGTTCGGCTCTTTCATGGACTACGATAAATCGCTATGCTGGCCCCTATCAATAGGAAAGCCGACATAACATATTGCGTTCCCGCTTTATCTGAAAAATTCATTTGATGGTGCGATAAAATTGTCGGCACTCGATGCCGTGCAAACTTCCATGCAAATTGCACCGCAGCATGCGTCCGCAGGTCCGCCGTTACCGGCGCCCGACTAGCGATTCGCCGAATTAATGTCCGAAAATGGTTTCCCTGTTCCGGGGATGCCGCAGGTAGTAAAGTTGTGGTATGTCTCCGGTGACCGCGGCTGCCGTGCTGGTCGGCCGTGACGACGAGCTGGCCCTCCTCCATGGGCTATTAAGAGAGGCCGCCAGAGGGCGCGGTGCCGCGGTGCTGATCGAAGGCGAACCGGGCATCGGCAGGTCCGCGCTCGTGCATGCCGCCGTGGCGGCCGCGCCCGACGCCGGGTGCCAGGTCTTCTGGGGCGCCGGTGACGAGCTCGGCACGGCGCTGCCGCTTTTGCCATTCCTTGACGCGCTCCGGGTCCGCGAACCGTCGGCCAGCGCACGGCGCAACACGATCGTCGGGCTGCTGCGCGGCGAAATCGCCGCCGAAAGGGGCGCGGACCTGCCCGCGACGCTGGCCGAGCAGCTGCTCGCGCTCGTCGCGGAAGAAAGCGCGGTGCGGCCGGTCGTCCTGGTCATCGATGACTTGCAGTGGGCAGACCCGGCGAGCGTCACGCTCTGGGGGCGGCTGGCGAGGACGGCGCGCCAGGCCCCGTTGCTGCTCATCGGGATAGCGCGACCGGTCCCGCACAGGGACGACCTGCTCGCGCTGCGCCGCCACGCGGGCGACGATGGCCGGATCCAGCTGACCGGGCTCGCTGAGCCGGCGGTGGCGGATCTCCTGGCTGCGCTGGCCGGCGGCAGGCCGGACGGCAGCCTGCTTCTGCTGGCCAAGGGCGCAGCGGGCAACCCGCTCTACCTCACCGAGCTCGTCGCCGCGCTGACGCGCGACTCGAACCTGACCCTGACGTCAGCGGGCACGGCAGCGCTCGCCGACGGGACCGACCCGGCCGGCGCCGAACCGGGCAGCGCCATTCCCGGCTCCATCCCCGGTTCCCTGTCCGCGGTGATCGCGGACCGCCTTGGTTTCGTCGCCGGCCCGGTACGCGACGTCCTGCGGGCCGCGGCGCTGCTCGGCGTGGACTTCGAGATCTCCGACCTGGCGGTCGTGCTCGGCCGCGGCCTGCCGGACCTGCTCCCGGCCGTCGAGGAGGCGCGCGTCGCCGGCGTGCTCGCCGAATCGGGCGGCAGCCTTGGCTTCAGGCACCCGATGATCCGCGCGGCGCTGTACGAGGAAATGCCGGCGGCGGTGCGCGCCGCCTGGCACCGGGACGCGGCCCGTGCCCTCGCGGTGGCGGGCGTGGGGCCGGAGCGGGTAGCCAGGCAGCTGCTGCGCGCCGCGGATGGCCCTGGCCCAGCGGAACCGCTGGACGAGCAGATGCTGGACTGGCTGGTCCGCACCGCAGACCAGCTGGTCGGCCAGGCGCCCGGTGTCGCGGCGGAACTGCTCGCCCAGGCAGTCGCCAGCACCCCGTTCGGGGCCGTCCACCGCGACTGGCTGGTGAGCAGGCTCGCTGATGCCCTGTACCGCACCGGCGACATCGCCCGGGCAGCGCAGGTAGCGAACGAGGCGCTCGACTTCGTCGCAGAGCCCGACCAGCTCGTCGACCTGCACTGGACGCTCGCGCAGTGCCGCATCCGGACCGGGCAGTCCGCGGAGTCCCTGGCGACGCTGGACCGGGCGCTGGCGACACCCGGGCTTTCCGCCCGGCACCGCGCCAGGCTGCTCGTGGTCGCGGCCAGGACACACAGCCACTTTGGCGAGTTCGAGACGGGCGAGCAGGTCGCGACCAGCGCCCTCGCGGCGGCCACCGAAGCGGGCGACAACTGGGCCATGGGCTGGGCGTTGCACGTGCTGTCGCTGGTGGCAGCCGTGCAGGGCCGGCTGGCTGAATCCCTCCCGCTCTCCGACCGGGCGCTCACCGTCACCCAGGCCGACCCGGCGCTGACCGACCTGCGGCTGCTGCTGCAGCTCAACAAGGCGGTCACGCTCGGCAACCTCGATCGGTACGACGAGGCTGTGGTCGTGGCCAGGGAGGCGCGGCAGCTCGCGGGCCAGGTCGGCACGGCGATCCGGCTGGCTCAGGCGCACTGCGCCCTGGGGCAGTTCCTTTTCGAGACGGGCCGCTGGGACGACGTGCTGGCCGAGGTCGACCGACTGCCGGAGAACCTGCAGGAGCCCGGCGTGGCTTGCGCTGATCTCGGCATGGCCGCCGTGATCGGCTTCCATCGTGGTGAGGTCGATGAAGCGCGCCGCCACCTTGCCGCCGCGGCCCCGTATGCCGAGCGAATCGGGCACCGGCTCATTCCGGCGCTGGCGCTCGCCCGCAGCCTGGACCGTGAGCGCGATGGCGCGCTGCCAGCCGCGCTCGCCGAGCTGACCGGCGCGTTTGACGGAAACGCTGAAGAGATAGAGCTGGAGAACCTGTTCCCCGACGCCGTCCGCCTCGCCGTCAGGACTGGCGACCTGGAGACGGCCAAGTCCCTCGCGAAGCAGGCCGACGCGCTCGCCGCCGGTTCCGAGATTCCGCACCGGCAGGCGAACGCGCTGTACTGCGAGGGCCTGCTCGATCATGACGCGTGCCGCCTGCTCACCGCCGCCGAGCGCTATCAGGAGGCCAGCCGCCCGCTGCTCGCGGCGAAGGCGTACGAGGCCGCCGCCGCGGAGTTCCTCCGCGCCGATGACCGCGGCCGGGCCAGGGAGGCCTTCGTCGAGGCCGTCGAGGCGTACACCTCACTCGGCGCCGCCGCGGACGCCGCCAGGCTGCGCGCGGCGTTCCGGGCGCACGGCATCCACCGCGGGCCGCACTCCAGGCACCGCCGGGCGGTCAGCGGCTGGGACAGCCTTACCGATACCGAGGTCAAGGTCGCCGCGCTGGTGGCCGAGGGGCTGTCGAACCCGGAGATCGCTGCCAAGCTCATGCTTTCCCGGCGAACCGTGTCGACCCACGTCTCGCACATCCTGAAGAAGCTCGGCGTGGCCTCGCGGACCGACATCGCCAGGGAATCGGCGCTGCGCACCGTATCGCCCCGGTAAGCCGTATCGCCCCGGTAAGCCCTACCGCCGCGGTAAGCCGTCATGAAAAAGCGCGCCCCGCGGTGACCGCGTCGTCCGCAAGCGCGGTCACCGGGGGCGCGTGTGGGGACAGGCCCCGTAGGGGGCGTACGGCCCCGTCCCCACGTCTAACCCAGCACCACCCCGTCAGCCGCGGTGTGGTCGTCATGGAACAGCAGCGTGAAGTACACGGCCTTGCCGGCCGGAGTCCGGTAAAAGCCCCACTCGGCCGCCAGGGTGGCGACTAGCATGAGACCACGTCCCGTCTCGGCGTCGCCGGGTGCGACGGACACCACAGGGAAGGAACGCGACGTGTCGTACACGTCCACCCGCAGCCGGCCGCTCAGGCACCTGATGCCTAGCGTGATGGCCTCGCCCGGCTCGTGGGTGATCGCGTTCGTCACGAGTTCGCTGGTGAGCAGCACCGCGGTGTCCGGGTCGACGGGGACGCCCCAGTCGCGGATTGCCGTCCGGACCTGGCTGCGGGCTTCGCCCGCCGCCGCTGGCGATGCGGCCAGCCGGACGCGGCAGTGGTTCAGTTGGATAGGCGGAGCGGCCACCATCGCGTTCATTGCGTGTCCTTCATAGGCCGGTTCGAGGTCCGGGGGGTGGGTAGGCGGCCCGCTCGGGCGGAGGACCGAGCAGGGACGCTGCTCTCGGTGCCGGTTTCATAACAAATGCTGCTGCAAGTTGCATAGACAGACATCGGTCAGCTGACCGATTTCCGCTTGTGACGAATGAGCACGGATGAGCACCGATGGGCCTATTCGGGCATCACGGCCGGTAACTGTGACGTCAGCGGTTGGTGAGGTTTGGCTGCATCGACAAGGCAAGCACCCGGATATTGATCGGCTGCGCGTCCTCGAAGTTGTACATCCGCCCGTACTTCGGCCTGAGCCTGTCCATGATCCGCGGCACGGCCTCGTCGATGGCCCGCTGGCGGCCGGCCGCCCACTCGCCGACGAGACCCGCGGAAAACGCGCCGGGCCCGGCCGCTGCCCGGTCGGGCTTCTCGCCAGCCGCGATCTGCCTGCCGTACAGGTACAGCGAGAAGTGGTTGTTCAGCCCGGCGAGCAGCCGTCCCCGCTCCGCCGCCCCGAGACCGTCGAGGTAATCGGTCAGGTAGAGGTCGGGGACAGTCTCGGGGCGCGGGATCTCCTCGTTGATGAGCCCGGTGACCTCGTCCAGGTAGCCGAGGTAAAAGTCGAAGTCGGACTTTCCGCCAATGTTGCCGTGGCCGCCGGAGAACCAGTCGAACTCCAGGTCGCGCGCGAACTGCAGGTTCGGCTTGAACAACACGAGCGGGTCCTGCCCCGCGAAGCCCCCGAACGGCAGCTGATCGATGTTGATCAAGTCCGCGGAATGCCCGATGCGCTCCTCGGCCAGCAGGAACACCGCGTGGTCTGGCGCGTGACCCGGCCGGGGCAGGCCGTGCAGCCGCAGCGTCACGCCCTCGAATTCGATGCCGCCGTCCGGCCAGCGCAGCACATCGGTGGGCCGGGGCAGGTCACTGCCGAACCGCTCCATCCAGACGGCGGTGTGCTCGCTGGCGATCACGCGCGGGCTGGCCGCGAGTGACGTGACGAGTTTTCTCGCACCGCCGATGTGATCCGCGTGGAAGTGCGAATAACAGATCGCGGTGACCGGCAGGGACGTCACCGACCCGATCGCCTTCAATAGCGAATCGGCGGCGCCTTGCGGCGGATCCAGCAACAGGACGCCGCGATTTCCTATGTAGAACAGGGTGCAGTAAAAATGCCGGGAAAACCAATAGGTGCGCTCGGTGAGCCGTTGCAGAACGTATTCCTCTATGACACTGCGCGGGAACAGATGGGAAACCCGCTGTCCCCGTCGCAGTGTCATTTCAGTGGAGGGTTCGACGTACTCGGCAGCGGTGATGGAGAGCGGTTCTTCCTGCCAGTCGCCTCGCATCACGAAGGCCATGACGTCTCCCTTGAGTCGGCTAGCGCCGATGCTCGCATACCACGTCTGGCCGGTCAAGCGTCACTGGACGCCGCGACGCCGCGGCAGCCGGGTCAGGTGCCCGGACCGTCAAACTCGCCGTTACGGACGCCGCCGAGGAAGCCGCGCCATTCGGGTTGAGTAAATCGCAGGACAAGCCCTTCCGCATCCTTGCTGTCCCGGATACCGACGGCGCCCCCGTAAAGGCTCGCCACCTCGATGCAGTTTCCGTTGGAGAAACTATAAGAGCTCTTCACCCAGTACACCCCCGGCCGCTTGGCCGCGCGCCGTGCCATAGTACTCACCTCATGGATTTGTCGTATGCGGAAATTAACTGTGGAACATCCCCCGTGAGCGGTATTACTCCGCGCTGCCGCCGGACTGGAACGCGAGCGTGAAGTAGACGGCCTTGCCGCCAGGAGTGGCGTAAAAACCCCACTCGTCGGCCAGCGCGCCGACTATGATCAGGCCCCGGCCGGTCTCGGCGTCGGCGGGAGCGTCAGCCGGCGCGGGCATGGCGCGCGACGTGTCGTGGACATCGACGCGCAGCCGGCCGGAGGAGCACGTGACGTCGAGCATGGCGGTGGGATTGGCCTCGTTCCTGACCGCGTTGGTCACCAGCTCGCTGGTGAGCAGCGCCACTACGTAGGCGTCAACCGGCACCTGCCACGCGCGGACGATCGTGCGCACCTGCGTGCGGGCTTCGGCCACGGCCGCCAGTCCCGTGGTGAGCGGGACGTGTCGCGCGCGCGGCCTGGCCGGGTGGGTACTGGTCAGCATCGCGTTCATGCAGGTCGTTCCTTAGTCCGCCGGCCGTGGCCAGGCAATGCCACCGCCGCTTTCATGACAAATATTGCTGCAACTTGCATAGATAAACATCGGTCAGCTGACTTATTTAGACGCGTGACTGTTGTGCCCTGGGAGTAAAGCGACGCACAGCGAGCCGAACCGCCGCGTCCCGGGCGCGGCGGAGCGCGATTGGACCGCGGCGGGACGGGTAACGACGCCAACATGGCGCAGAACTCCGGCGGACGCGTGGGAGGCATCCTTGTCCAGCTGTCGCACCTGGACAAGGTTTTCTTCCCTGACGACGGGATCACCAAGGGCGACCTCGTCGCCTACTACGAGTCGATGGCGCCGCGCATCATCGGCTACCTCAAGGACCGGCCGCTGGTCATGGACCGGTACCCGGACGGCATCACCGGTCAGCGCCTCGTCCAGAAGAACGTCCCGCAGTACTTCCCCGACTGGATCACCCGCGCGGAGGTGAAGAAGCAGGGCGGCGTGGTGCGTCATGTCATCTGCGACAAGCCCGCGACCCTGGTGTACCTGGCCAACCAGGCCTGCATCGAACTGCACGTCTTCCTCAGCAGCCTGGCCGCGCTTGACCGGCCCGACCAGCTTGTGTTCGACCTCGACCCGCCGGACGAAGCCGGGTTCGGCCTGGCCCGCCGCCACGCGCTCAACCTCAGGGAGCTCCTCGAGGGCGACCTCGGGCTCGCCACCTTCGTCAAGACCACCGGCGGCAAGGGCCTGCACGTGCACGTGCCGCTGCGCCCAGAGGCCGACTTCGACACGGTGCGCGGCTTCGCCCGCGACGTGGCTACCCGGCTGGCCAGCCGGTTCCCCGATGAGCTCACCGTGGAGCCGCGCAAGGAGCAGCGCGGCCACCGGCTGTACCTGGACATCATGCGTAACGCCTACGCGCAAACCGTCGTCGCCCCGTACTCGGTGCGCGGCCGTCCCGGCGCCCACGTATCGACGCCCTTGCACTGGTCAGAAGTCGAGGACGCCACCCTGGACCCGGGCCAGTTCACGATGCGGACGATCGCAGCGGAACTGGAGCGCCGCGGCGACCCCTGGGCGGGGATGGCCAGGCGCCGCCGCCGCCTTCCGCGCTAAGGAACCTAGGAACCTAGGAATCTGACGGCACTTCGCGCACCACTTCACGCGCCGCCTTGTCGTCGCGCAGCCCCTGGAACCGCGGGTGTCGGAGCTCGCCCGCGTCGGTCCACTCGCTGAAGCCGACCTCGGCGACGAGCTCCGGCCTGACCCAGTGCACACCCCGCTCCCGCACCGGCGGGCCCTGCCGGAACGGCGTGCTGTCCTGCTCCAGCGCGCCCAGCCTGTCCCGCAGGCTGCGCAGCGTATCGTTGTCGAACCCCGTGCCGACCTTCCCGGCGTAGACCAGCTCGCCGTCAGGGTTGTAGTAGCCGAGCAGCAGCGCCCCGAACCCGACTCGGGAACGCTGCGGGTCGGTGAAGCCGCCGACCACGAGTTCCTGGCCGCTCTCGCACTTGAACTTCAGCCAGTTCTTGTTGCGCCCGCTCACGTACGGCGCGCTGGCCAGTTTGGCGATTAGTCCTTCCCAGCCGTCATGGCAGGCCTGCGCGTAGAACGCCTTGCCGTCGCCCACGCGGTGCTCGGTGTACCGCAGCGGGTCGCGGTAGCTGACCACGCGCGCCAGAATTTCCTTACGCTCGACGAGCGGCAGCTGCCGCGTGTCCTCGCCTTCCGCGTACATCACGTCGAACATGTGGTAGACCACGGGCACGGAACGCACCAGTTCCTCGTCAGGATTGACGAGGCCAAGCCGGTGCTGCAGCCGCTCGAACCTGGTCTGGTCGCCGTCGAAGGCCACGACCTCCCCGTCGAGCACCAGGCCACCGTGCCCGGCGTCCTGCCGCTGAGCTGCCAGCGCCTCGGCGACCTCAGGGAACGTGGTCGTGATGTCCCGCTTGTTCCTGCTCCTCAGCTGCACCTCGTCCGGCCCGCAGAAGGCCAGGCAGCGTTCGCCGTCCAGCTTCCGCTCGTAAATCCAGTCCGGGTCGGAGAACCGGTCCCGGGTCAGGGTGGCGAGCTCCGGATCCACCCACGACGGAAGGTCGCCCTTAGCCATGCGTCCTGCCCTCACACTCTGGGGTCACCACGGGCCCGTTCGGGATACGCGGACAATCCCAGGGTAGCGGGGCGCGCATGACCCGGCCCCGGGCGGCGAGCCCAGGCCCGGCTAGCCCGCGCGGCGCCAGCCCCCGGCGACGGGCGCCGGCGGGCGGGCGGTCCAGAACGTCGGGTCGTGCTGCGCGCAGCTCGGACAGGCGCGCCGCCCGAGCGCGTCGTAGCGCCATCCCGCGGCCAGCGCCCTGGCGCGCAGGTCACGCTCGCCGAGCGCGTCGGGGTGGGTGTACGTCGCATCGCAGGCCCCGAACTCGCACCAGATGAACGGGATCCGGATCTCGTCGCCGATGACGGCGCGCACGGGCTCAGGTCGCGCGCCCCGCGGGACGGCCGGCGGAGGCGGCGCGGGAGCCCAGCCCGCGGGCGGCGCGTAGTGAGGGCCAGGCCCGTCGGGAGGGAGGACGGCAGGGGGCGCGGGCAGCGCCGGCCTGGCGGGAGGACGCCGGGGGAGCGGCGGAGCGGGGGCGTCCGCGGCCGGGTCGTAGCCGGCGGACGCGGAGTCGTGCGTGGGGGTGAACCGGGGCATCCTCCTCATGGGACCGGTCCGCGGGCCGCCGGCCGCCGGGTCCACGTATGGCCGGGGCCACGTCAGCCGGGGGTCCAGCGACGTGGGGGACGGCTGCCTGGGGGCGTGCCGCCCTGCGCGCTGCGGTACGGCGGCCTGCCCGGGCTGGTGAGGCTCCGCGGTGTCCGTGCTCGCGGGCCAGGTGCGCGGGCTATCGGAAGTGTCCATCGCGGTACCTCACATTCGTACGCCGAGCTGCTGTACGGGCTTCTCTCCCCATACCGCGGCAAATTGCACACCGGTCTTTCCCGTCACAGCCGTCTGAAACATGGAACGGCGCGACACGCTGGTTCGTTACGCCCCGGAACAAAGGCGGGGCTAGCTCACCCGAGTTCGGGCAGCGCCGCGGCCACCAGATCGATGACCCTGGCGGGCTCGGTGATGCTCTTCGCGGCGATGTAGGCCGCGGTGAATCCGAGGTCACGCAGGCCCGAGGCGGTGCGGACGATACCGTCGCTAGTCGTGGCCGGGTCGATGATGATCATGGTCGTCTTCTCGACCTGTTCGTAGTCCCGGCCGACGTCCTCGCAGTGCTGCCTGAGCACGTCCAGCTTGTGGCCTGCCTCGGGGCTCGCCGAGATGTTGCAGGCGTCGGCGTACGTGGCGACGAGCCGCAGGGTCTTCTTCTCCCCGCTGCCGCCGATCATCAGGTACGGGCGCGGCCGCTGCAGGCTCTGCGGCGAGTTCAGGGTCCGGCCGAGCTGGTAGTGCTTGCCGTCGAACGGCTCCTCGGAGTCCGACCACATTTGCAGGCAGATCTTGATCGTCTCCTCCAGCCGCTCGAAGCGCTCGGCGACCGGCGGGAAGCGGAACCCGAGTCCCTCGGACTCCTCCACGTTCCAGGCCGCGCCGATGCCGAGGCCCGCCCGGCCCTCCGAGAGCACGTCCAGGGTCGTGACCTGCTTGGCCAGCAGGGCGGGTTCGCGGTAGATGACGCCGGTGACGAGCGCGTGCAGCCGCACCCGTTCGGTGTGCGCGGCAAGGAAGGAGAGCGCCGCGTACGCCTCGAGCATCTCGTGCTCGACGGGCCCTATCCCGCGGAGCTGCCAGAAGTGGTCCATGACGGTGATCCGCGTGATCCCCGCCGCCTCGGCATTCCTCGCGTGGCTCGCCAGCGTCCGTCCGAGGACGGGCGCCCCGCCGCTCCAGGTGAAGTCGGCGATGTGCAGGCCCAGTTCCATGCGTCTCCCTTGTCCGTTGTAGCTTGCGTTCGTTGTGGCTTGCTCCGGGCAGCAGTCTGCTACATCGCCGGCTGGCCCCGTGCCCGGGCAGCCGGCTCAGGCTCTCGCGGCGTGCGCCGCGCACCGGGTGGCCGTGGCCGCGGCAGAGTCGTCATAGAAGGCCACGCCGCACCCGGCGGCGGAGCAGGACTTGAGCCGGAGCCACGTGCCGGCGACGGCGGAATCCGCGATGGCGACCGCGACGATGGCCACCAGGCCGGAGTAGCTGGCCCTGGCCGCGCTGGCCAGCCGGATGGCGCCCGCCGGGTTCACGGTGACGATGATGCGGCCGTCCGCGAGCGCCCTGGACAGGCGCTCCGCGGCCGCGGCGTCCTGGTGGCCGTCGGTGTGGGCCGCGAGGACATCCCTGAGCGACTCGCGCAGCCGCAGCAGGGCGCCGTGTTCGGAGTTGCTCAGGCCCGCCTCCGGAGGCAGCAGCGCTACGGCGCGGAGCCAGCCGCTCGCGTCCTCGCGGGTGCGCAGCAAATCGGTGTCCCAGTCGGCGCCCAGCGTGTTAGCCAGCGCCTGCACACGGTCCAGGGGGGCAGGAGCGGGAGTACCGCCGTCAGCGGGCGTCTCAGGACCGGGCACGATTCGATCGTAACTAGCCGGGCCGGACCTGGACAGCCGGGTCCTACGGGGCAGCCAGCACGTCGGGCGAGGTCGCGTCGTACTCGGCGAGCCAGCCCGCGCCGCGACCCTCCGGGTCGCGCCGGTTGAGCCGCCGCCGCACCGCGATCAGCAGATCCCGCCGCATGGTCGCCCACGGCGACGCCAGGTGGTTGCTCAGTCCCCGCTCGCGCGCGGTGAGCACCACCCGGCTCGCCCTCGGCCGCCGGGTGCGCTCGTACCTGGCCAGCCCGGTGAGCGGGTCAGCGGCCTCCGCGGCGAGGGCGGTGGCCAGCACCGCACCGTCCTCGAGCGCCTGGCAGGCGCCCTGCCCGAGGTATGGCAGCATCGGGTGCGCGGCGTCGCCGAGCAGCGTGACCCGGCCGCGCGTCCACCGCGGGATCGGGTCGCGATCGTACAGGGCCCACTTGTACCAGGTGCTCCCCGCGGCGAAGAGGCGGAGCAGCGACTCGTGCCAGCCGGCGTACCGCTCGAGCACCTCCTCGCGGCTGCATTCGGTGATCCACGACTCGTGCCGGTAGCCATCGTCGTCGTAGTGGCAGACGACGTTGATCAGCTCTTCGCCGCGCAGCGGGTACAGCACGATCGTGCCGTGCGGGCCGAGCCACTGGCCGCTGTCGGCCGACGGGCTGCTGCCGGAGACGGCCGCCGTCGGGATCACGCTGCGGTAGCAGATCTTCCCGGTGAACTGGGGGTCGTCAGGTCCGAACAGCGAGGTGCGCACCGCCGAGTGGATGCCGTCGGCGCCGATGATGACGTCGGCCTCGATCTCGCTGCCGTCCGCGAAGCGCGCGACCGCCGTGGCGCCGTCCGGCTCTACTCCCGTGCACCTCTTGCCCAGCGTCACCAGGCCAGGCGGCAGCGCGTCGGCGAGGACGTCGAGGAGGTCGGCCCGGTGCACCGTCGCGCCCTGCACGCCGAACGCGGCGGCCTGCTGCCTGCGGCTGGTCTTGGAGATCACCCGGCCGGTCTTCCCGTTGCGGGTGACCGCCCACTCCGACCGCCCCGCGACCTTGCGGACACCGTCTTCCACGCCGATGGCCCGCAGCACCCGCATCGCGTTGGCGTGCAGGGCGACGCCGGCGCCGATCTCCCTGAGTTCCGCGGCCGCCTCGTAGACCGCTACCTCGATGCCCGCCTGCGACAGCGCGTTCGCCGCCGTCAGGCCGCCGATGCCTCCTCCGATGATCGCGACGCGTGGCACAGAGCCGGCTCCCTCCTGGTTTGTCCTGACTTCCATGGTGACCGATCACGGTCAACTCGCAAACCGCCCTGGCCCGGGGTCTTGCGCGCGATGAATCTGTCCTCGTCCGCTCGTCCTCATAGGGACAGCTCACTCGCGGAAGGGACGCCACCGATGACCGAGCCGAAGACCAGCACCCTGACCGTGCCGGGCGCCGTGCTGCATTACGACGTCAGGACCGCCGAGCCGAGCAGTCACCCGGTCCTGCTGATGATCGGATCGCCCATGTGCGCCGACGGCTTCGCCACCCTGGCCGGGCACTTCACCGACCGCACGGTCGTCACCTACGACCCCAGGAGCTCCGGCCGCGGCAAGCGCACGGACGGCGCCCTGGAGACCACGCCCGACGAGCACGCCGATGACCTGCACCGGCTGATCGCCGAGCTGGAGGCGGGCCCGGTGGACATCTTCGCGAGCAGCGGCGGGGCGGTCAACGCGCTCGTCCTGGTCGCCAGGCACCCGGAGCAGGTCCGCACGCTCGTCGCGCACGAGCCGCCCGCGATCCTCGAAGCGCCGGACAGCGCCGGGGCGCTCGCCGCTAACGAGGACATCCAGCAGACGTACCTGCGCAGCGGCTTCGGCCCGGCCATGGCGAAGTTCATCGCGCTCGTCAGCTACCCGGGCCTGATCGGCCCCGAGTACCTGGACCGGCCCGCGCCCGACCCCGCCTCTTTCGGCCTGCCGGCCGAGGACGACGGCTCCCGCGACGACCCGTTCCTCCGGCATAACATCATCACCTGCACCCACTACGAGCACGACTTCGACACCCTGCGGGCCGCGTCGACCCGGGTCGTGATCGGAGTCGGCGAGGACTCCGCGCAGGTGATCACCGGCCGCACGTCCGTGGGGGTCGCGAACCGGCTGGGCGGCACGCCCGTTACGTTCCCCGGCGGCCACGGCGGGTTCCTCGGCGACGAGTACGGCCCCATGGGCGGGAAGCCGGACGCCTTCGCCGTCGTGCTGCGCGACGTCCTCGACGACTGAGGGCGAGCGTCAGGCGTTTGCCGCGGTGGCCGCGGTGGCCG
>Ga0070698_100004340_pt1 | contig 15589 bp, 13 predicted proteins | sample KBSK1502metaG_FD_65477 | JGI IMG/M metagenome (GOLD analysis project Ga0070698, IMG submission 65477) | Corn, switchgrass and miscanthus rhizosphere microbial communities from Kellogg Biological Station, Michigan, USA - KBS K1-50-2 metaG | ecosystem: Host-associated > Plants > Roots >...
GGCAAAGATTCTCGACTTCGGCGTGGCTAAGTTTGATCGCCGCAACGACACTGATCCTAATTCCATGGTGGCCACGGTGCGCAAGGACCAGCTGACTTCGGCCGGCTCGACAATTGGTACCGTCGCTTACATGTCGCCCGAACAGGCGCGCGGAGAGATCACTGATGCGCGTACAGATCTGTTTTCGCTCGGCACTGTCCTCTATCAAATGGCAACCGGCATGGTGCCGTTTCAGGGAGAGACATCGGCGGTCGTATTTGACGCTATTCTGAATCGAGATCCGACGCCGCTAAATCAGTTCAATGCTTCGCTCCCGCCGGAGCTCAACCGGATTATTGGTCAGGCCCTGGAAAAGGACCGTGACCTGCGGTATCAGAGCGCCACTGATCTAAAGACGGCGCTCAAAAGATTGAAGCGCGATCTCAACTCGGGACAACACGCTACCGGAGGAACTGGAGTTCGGCGAGCCGCGTCGGCGGCTCACGACCACTCCATTGCCGTTCTCTACTTCGAAAATCTCAGTGGGATGAAAGAGGACGAATACCTGCGCGACGGTATCACTGAAGACATCACCACAGAGTTGTCGAAGATCAAGGGGCTGAAGACCTTCTCCCGGGCAATGGTGCTGGCTTACCGTGACAAATCGGTGACAGCCGGACAGGTTGGAAAGGAGATGGGCGCGTCGTATGTGTTGGTAGGTAGTCTGCGTCGAGCGGGGGCGCGCTTGCGCATCAACGCTCAGCTCGTCGACGCTGCCACAGATTTTCCGTTGTGGTCAGAACGATATGACCGCGAGATGAAGGACGTGTTCGAAGTGCAGGACGAGATCGCGCAGAAGATCGCTGCTGCGTTACGCATCACTCTCTCGCCGCAAGAGCAGAAGGCGCTCTCGGCTAAACCGACCGAGAATATGCAGGCTTACGATCTCTACCTGCGGGGAAGAAACTATGCGCGTCGCGTCGGCAGGCAGGATCTGCTGTTTGCGCTTCAGATGTACGAGAACGCAGTTTCACTCGATCCGGACTTCGCGCTCGCGCACGCCGGGCTGGCAAACGTCTGCGCGCAGTACTACTACCACTTCGAACGCCTGCAGCAGTGGCTCGATCGAGCGATTGCGGCGACGCAGAAGGCGAGCGCGGATGGCAATGACGCTCCCGAAATTCAATTGGCTGAGGCGTGGGTGATCTTCGCCGAGGGCCGATACGACGAGGCCGCGAACAAGTTGCGGGCGGCGCTAAGCCGGAACCCCGATCTCGATGGTGGCTACTATCTGCTGGGACGCGTGCTTTTCTCCGACGGACGATATCAGGAAATCGTGGACATTATGGAGGAGGCGCTCGCGCACGCTGGCGAGAATTACAATACGACCATCCCCATTCATAACGCCCTTGGTGCGCTCGGGAAAACGGATGCGCTAAACAACTATATGCATCGTGAAGTCGCGATCTACGAGGAGCACTTAAAGAAGATTCCCGAGGACGCGCGCGTCCGCGTGTTGCTGGGTGGTGATTACGCCAAGCAGGGCCGGTTTGAAGACGCGAAGCGAGAATCGGACATGGCCATGGCTCTGCGCCCTGACGACTCTATGATTCTGTACAACATCGCCTGCGTCTTTTGCGGCATGAACAATGCGGCGGACGCGCTGAAAGCTATCAAGAAAGCTTGGGAGTCGGGTTACCGCGATGCGACCTGGACGCGCCAGGATCCCGACCTCGCACTGCTTCACGGCGATCCGGAGTTCGACCGGCTCTACCCTCCGCCGAAGGCATGACGCGGCTTGACGAGCTCTGCCTCTGCTCTAGGGGCGACGCCGCTGAGTCTTGAGCGGTTCCAACTCGTAGGAGCCACCAGCCGACATTCCCGATAAGAACAGATGCCCATCCTTGATGGAGTAGGAGCGCACCGACGCGCCCTCTGTAACGATCCGGTCGTGAAGTGAACCAGGAGAACACTTGGCATGTGTCATTGACCACGACCCAAATTGCAGTTCATTCCCGCGGCTCGATCTCCAGGTGCTGCTGCCACGATTGCAGTCGACTCGCGCTACTACCCGGCCGTCGCTCCGAAAGGTGATGGTGTATTTCGACCCGTCATCTGGCACCAGCGTTGTTTCGTCGGTTGATTTGAGCTTAACTAATTTCCAGGACGTGCCGGCAAGCTCATTCGCCCCGCGCGATTTCTGTCCGCGTGCAAAGGTTGGCTCTGAGCTCATTGTCACGAAGGCGATTGCGACAGCCGCCACAGTCAACATCACTTGGGTAATAGTCATTCTGATACCTCCGGCTGCTTGACGTGGTTAATCGCGCAGCGCGCGCATTGCGGGCGAGACACGCTCCCATCGCTATTAGCGTGAAGCTTCCACTGCGGCGCTTTTTATCACGGTTTACCCCGGCGGTCGAGGCAAGATTTACGATGCCGCAATAAGCCCGCGGAGCGGCCGACAGCATAAAGCCTGGGGTGGAGCGTAGCGAAACCCCAGGAACTGAGCACAAGAGGATTTGTAAAGTCCGCGAAGCGGCCGATAGAGACCAGACAGTGCGCAACGATTCCTGATGCTCGATAATTTCGGCATCAAATTTCGATGAGGCCTGCGTGTCTGACTCTTATACAAACCTCCTTTACCACATTGTCTTTCAACAAAGGAACGCCGACCGCTGATCACATCTGAATGCGAACCACGGCTGTACGAGTACATAGGGGGTACTATTCGCAGACTAGGAGGCATTTCACTGGAGCTCAACGGGACTGAAGATCATGTTCATCTTTTAGCCAAGCTGCGCCCAGATCGCGCGTTGTCTGACGTGCTACGAGAACTCAAAGCCAACGCGACCGGATGGATGCATGATGTGTTTCCGGAAGTTAAAGATTTCTCATGGCAGCGTGGTTATGGCGCCTTTACGGTGAGCGAGTCAAACGTTGAAGGAGTGCGGAATTACCTAAGACGACAGAAAGAGCATCACGCGAAGATTTCATTTCGAGATGAATTCATTCAGTTCTTGAAAGCGAACGGCATCAAGTTCGATGAGCGATACGTGTGAGAACCATCTGTCGGCCGCTTCGCGGGCTTATGGGTCTTGTTGGACGAGGTTCCTGGGGTTTCGCTGCGCTTCACCCCAGGCTTTATGCTGTCGCCCGCTCCGCGGGTTGCCAACGAGCCGTCAACGACTAAAATGTATCGCCGAGACGCTACGTGAGAAGCTCGAAACTCAAAATGAAATTCGTTTTCACCGTCTGTTTTCTTCTAATTTCCACACCTGCCATCGCGAGCGCACAGCATCGGGCATCTCCTACGCGAGCGCAAACGAAAGAGGCCGAACGCCGGCTGTCCGACATGGGTTACTGGACCGGTGCGGTTGACGGACGTCTTGATCCGGCGACGCGGTCGGCATTGATCGCCTTCCAAAAATGGGAGGGCCGCCCTATTACCGGCCTGCTTACGCTCGCTGAGTTCGAGGCTATTCGCAACAGCACCTCGCCTAAAGCCAGGGAACCTGGATACGCCCATGTTGAGGTAGATCTGGATCGCCAGGTGATGCTGGTTGTTAACGGCGAGACGGCAGGGGGCGGAGTCCGGGTTCTTCCAATTTCGTCAGGCAACGACAAGCCGTTTGAGGCCGAAGGTCAGACGAGCATAGCCTACACACCCCGCGGCAGGTTCATTGTTTATAACAAGGTCGTCGGTTGGGAAAAAGGTCCGAATAGTTCGATGTATTACTCCAATTACATCAGCGGCGGCGTGGCGATTCATGGCTACCCTACCGTCCCAGTCCAACCGGCGAGTCATGGTTGCATTCGGATTCCAATCTTCGCCGCTCGTGAAGTGAGCAAGCTACTGCCAATTGGAACCATCGTGCTGGTGTACGATAAGGTCTCGTTCGTCTCGGGAAAGTCCTGGGCTGAGAACCAGAAACTCAAAGAGGCTGTCCTCCTTTGGAATCAAGCCGTCGATAACTAACTCAGCTGCGAAAAGCTATCAGCAGATTACGCAGCGGGGCCAAGGCCACAACCAATTCCTAGCTCCAGAGGAGCCAAATGTTTATAGATTCAACTATGAATCCCCGGGACGCGCTCCAGCGGAGCGCAATGTTTCTGGGAATAAAGAGCGACTTGACCCTGTTCCGCTCCTCCGGAGCGAGGAATTTCATGTAGCATCTGTGTGTTCTATAAACATTAGGTCCCTACGGGACCTGGAGGCATTTTCCGGACTCCGCCATGAGAACCGCCGACAATAGTTCCACTCATTACCGCGCCTGCAATCTCTGCGAGGCGATATGCGGCATCGTGATCAGGACGCAGGAGCACGAGGCAGGAGCAGAAAATCATCGCTTAGATATACGCGGTGACCAGGAAGACCCGTTCAGCCGCGGGTACATCTGCCCAAAGGCCGCTGCCCTGGGAGATCTTCACTACGACAAAGACAGGCTGAAATATCCCGTGCGCCGCACTCCGAACGGTTGGCAGAGGCTCGGTTGGGACGAAGCTTTTGACGAGGTGACTCAAAACCTCAAGCGCATTCATGCCCTCCACGGCAGGAGTTCCATCGCCACGTACCTTGGCAATCCGACCGTTCATAACTATGGCGCTCTGCTGTTCGCGCCAGGGTTTATCCGGAGCCTGCATACACGGAACAGGTTTTCCGCAACCTCGGTTGACCAACTGGCCCATCACCTGGCGGGTTACTTGATGTTCGGTCACCAACTCCTGCTCCCCATTCCGGATCTTGATCGCACAAACTTTTTTCTGATGCTCGGCGCCAATCCGGCAGTATCCAATGGCAGCCTGATGACTGCTCCCGGTGTGGGCCGAAGGTTACAAGAAATTCGCCAGCGCGGAGGCAAGGTAATACTCATCGACCCGCGCTTCACGGAAACTGCCCGCTTGGCCGACCACCACCTATTTATAAAGCCCGGCACCGACGTGCTATTGCTGTTGGCGCTGCTGCACGTTGTCTTTGACGAAGCATTAACCCGCCTCGGGCCTCTCGCTGCGTTTACTAAAGGTGTCGAAACTATCGGTGATCTGGTGGCCGAATTTCCTCCCGACAGAGTGGCATCAATAACCGGAATTGACTCCAGGCAAATACGCGTCCTCGCGAGAGAATTTGCTTCCGCCGACGGCGCTGTCTGCTACGGAAGAATCGGTGTCAGCACTCAGGAGTTCGGTGGCGTTTGCCAGTGGTTGATGAATGTTTTGAATATTGTGACTGGGAATTTAGATCGGCCTGGCGGCGCCATGTTTACCTCTCCCGCGTTCGATCCTGTGACCTCACCGGAGTCGCTGGCGCCGCGAGGGAGTTACGCCCGCTGGCACAGCCGTGTGCGAAAGCTACCTGAGTTTTCCGGAGAGCTCCCGGTAGTCGCGCTTGCGGAAGAAATTTTGACCGAAGGGCCGGGACAAATTAAGGCCCTGGTAACCGCTGCCGGTAACCCTGTGCTATCGACGCCGAACGGCCGTCAGTTGGATCGAGCATTGGCCAACCTTGAGTTCATGGTCTCAATAGATCCGTACATCAATGAAACGACCAGACACGCGCACATTATCTTGCCGCCAAGCTCGTCGCTCGAGCGTGCACACTATGACGTGGCGTTTCATCTGCTGGCAGTCCGTAACACGGCTAAATTTTCACCGGCTTTGTTTCAACCGGACGCGGAGACGCGACATGACTGGGAGATCTTTGTCGAACTGCAAACACGCATGGAACACGAAGGTGTTTTCGGACGTGTGAAGCGTAGGGTCATCAAACGATTCTTCGGGCCCGAAAGAATTCTTGACCTGGGTTTGCGTTTTGGACCTTACGGCGGCAGGCTCAATCCTTTTTCCAACGGTTTGAGTTTGCGCAAACTCAAAAAGGCGGTCCACGGAATAGACCTCGGGCCATTGGGTTCCTGTTTACCAAGCCGACTGCGTACCGCTGACAAACAGATTGAGTTAGCGCCGGAAGTCCTCGTCAAAGATGTCGAACGGGTGAAAGCGAAACTGCTTGATAACGCGTCTCTGCACCGGAACGGCAATCTGTTACTGATTGGACGACGACAGCTTCGCAGCAACAACTCCTGGATGCATAACAGTCAAAGGTTAGTTAGGGGCAAACCTCAATGCACAATTCTGATGCATCCGGCGGATGCTGCGCAGCGCCACCTGAAACCAGGTCAAGAGGTCTCGGTGCGCTCAAGGGTAGGAAGCGTAGTGGTGCCAATCGAGATATCCGAGGAGATGATGCCTGGCGTGGTAAGTATTCCGCATGGCTGGGGACATGATCGCCCTGGGATTCAAATAGGGGTGGCGCAAGAACACGGCGGCGGGAGCATCAACGATGTGACCGATGATCTAGCCATTGACGCTCTGTGTGGGACAGCAGCGTTCAATGGGACCTGGGTGGAGGTGGAGGGAGCTGCGAAAAGCAAACGAGAAATCCAATCCACAGATTCCGCAGATTCAAATTGAGTCGTTACGGTAATGAAACCTGCACTTGACCAGCGGGAGATGCTGCTCGACGCCTGGAGAACCAACAACCGCGTTACTGTCTTCCTCGTCGAGCACTTAACTCACGACCTATGGGAAGCCAAAGTGCCAGGCGCTCCCAGACGAACCGTGCGGATGATTGCCGGCCACCTCCACAATGCGCGGTGCATGTGGATCAAGACACTCGGAAAGGAACACGGCATTGCAGTGCCGCGAGCCATCAATCGACAGAAGGTCGAACCGAAGGAGTTGATTCAAGCACTTGGCCGCAGTAGCCGCGGCATTATCAGTTTGCTGACGCTCGGTTTTGACCGAGGCGGCACGATCCCGGTCTCCTCTTCCTACACCTGGCGTAACCTTCCCCTCGACGTCGGGCACGTCCTGACCTATTTCGTGGCTCATGAAGGTCATCATCGCGGTCAGATTGTCATGCTCGCCCGACAGTTGGGCTATCGCTTGCCGGTTGAGATTACCGGTGGTCTTTGGCACTTCTCGAAGCGCTCAAAGGAGGCTCGGAGCTAGATTTCGCTGCCGTTATTTTTTGAGGAATCTCTTAAACCAGCTTATGGCGCGGCGATCTCTGTCTTCCTGGTTCTTTGATAAGGAGTGATTGTCCTCGGCGTACACAATCAGCTCATAAACTCTGCCCAGTCTCTGTAACCGCTGCGCGAGAAGTAAGGACTGTTCGGTATTCACGCTCTTATCGCTTCCCCCATGCATGATGAGCAGCGGCACATTTAGCCGGTCAGGCCAGAAGATGGCCGACCTCGTCCTGGATAACTCGGTCTTGCGTTCCTCATAGTTGGGCCAGAGTTGATTCAACATCGCGAGCGGATATTGTTGCGGATGAGAATCAACCAGCTCTTGCAGATCCGTGAACGCCCCAACTACGGCCGCCGCTTTGATGGGGAAAGCTTTGTTGATAGCTTGATAAGTCATCATCCCGCCGCGCGACCAGCCGTACATGAACAGGTTATCCATATCCACAAACGCAAGTGATTTCGCGAGCGGGATTACATTCATCAAATCATTAACATCAGCGCCACCTAATTCATCGCGACCTTCGCCGCCATCACTTTGCCTCAACAGTGGTGCCAGGACTACGAAGCCGTCGCCTGCCAAGCGATGAAATAATGAGATCAACTCCGGCGCAATGTCGCCGCGCACGGCGCTGGGTCTATTGAAAATGATCGCGGGAAACTTACGGCCGTTAGTTTGCTTCGGTTTGTAGAGGTAGGCGACTACTTTCAAGCCATCGCTCAGATACTTCAGTTTCAGAAACTCAAAGCGACTGTCATTGACCGTCGTCTCGTAAGTGGCTTTATCAGTGTAGCGCTCGACATCTGTCGTTTGAACCGCCTGTTCATATGAGGGAAACCGGTAAGGATTTTGTTCAACAATAGCTCCGTCCTCTCTAGCAAGTGCGTTGGAGGTGGGAACTAGACAGCACACTACGATAATTTGGAGGGCCAGCCCAAGGAATGATTTCATCAAAGTTTTCCTTAAACGATAAGAGTCTTTGGGTAAGACGTAGGCGTGACCCAGAACGTTAACGTCGGAAAATGTTTCAGCTGCCAACCCTGTGAAGTGTGTTGGCTGCCCGTCACGCTCGCTGCTTCAGGACTAACGAAGTCAGGAGTGAAAGGATTGAGCCGATCACCGAAAGACGAATGAGATTGGGTATAGCTATTCCCAGCGCACTAACCTCGGCCAGCCAGGCCGCACACCACACCTACCCCAAAGAGGATCCTTCGGTTCACGATGATTAACTCCTTTTCACGCCGTGTCGTGGAGTCTGGGGCTTATGTGAGTCTTAGACTTACCGAAACGATGTTTTGTTCCAGGCCCGCGGTAGCGGCTACCTGACCCAATTCCCTTCCGGTTTGCGCGTTACCTAACAGTAATTACTTTAAAGCGCACAACCAAAGGAGTCCCCCCGATGACAAGAGTAAACGCGAAGCAGGTCGTCTTTGCCTTGATTGGAATGATGTCGGCGTATGTGCTGTATCACAATGAGCGCTTTCTCGTCGAACCAACGAATCCGATCTGGGAACACTACGCGCATTTTAAGTGGTGGTTGCTGCCGCATGGTATTTTCGGCGCTATCGTGCTTCTGCTGGCGCCGCTGCAATTCTCCGACCACCTGAGGCGTAGATTTACTCGAGGACATCGCATTCTTGGACGTATCTATGTTGTCGGAGTAATCGTTGTTGCGCCGCTCGGAGTCTACATTCAGTACTACGAGGAGCGCATGGGGTTCCCCAGATCATTTACAGTTCTGGCGTTGGTTGACGCCGCGATGCTAATAGGCACTACTGCGATCGCGTTCATGTTCGCGTACAAGCGAAAGATCGCCCTGCATCGTCAATGGGTAATGCGCAGTTATGCCGTCGCGCTGGTATTTATTGAAGGGCGCTTTGTTTTGGGAGTCACCGGTTGGGAACTAATGGGAGTGGAAATTGCGCAGGCAATTATTTGGGCTTGCCTCGCCCTGTCAATCCCGCTGGCCGACGTGGCCAACAATTGGGTGGAAATGCGCGCCGCCTTAACCGCACCGCTCCCAATGCGCGTGCCGGCGAAACAAAATCTGCCTGAGGCTATCGTCGAAACAACCTAAACCATGACCGCGGTGGAACCAGCTGTTATCCGCGGTCAGCAATCAAGATGCGGCGCAGATAATCTATCTGGCCGAGATGCCAGTTCAGGTGTCCATACAGGTGAATTAAGAACTGCCCGGTCGTAGTAGCAACTTCAAGCACCACTTCCGGGTATTGCATCTCCATCTGCTCCGCCGAAAGGTCATGGATGACAGCCGGGATGGATTGTCTCAATTCCGCTATGCGCGTGCCGATTTCATGTCTCGACATTCCTTTCAAACTGAATTCAAGCTCCCGATTTCTTTTGTAAGGTAGCTTGCCCAGCTGTCTTCCCACGAACTCCAGAAGATTGCCCTCGATGTGAAGCGCCAGGTTACCTGCCGGATTGAGCACGCCCGGCAGCGTCTTCCATAGTGTTTCATCATCCGGAAAAGCATCGATTTGTCGACCCAGTCTCGTTAGATCGCGACTGAACAGAAATGCCAGATCACTTGCCGTGCTCATCATGCCGAAACTCCTTACTCAGATCTCGACGTAGCCTTCAAGGTAGAAAACGCAATTGCCTTCCAGCTCGACTCGGTCGTGGACCAGTCGGCAAATAATCTCTCCGCCGCGCGGCGACGCCTGAAACGCCTTAAACTCAGTCTTGCCCAGTCGCTGGGCCCAATAAGGTGCCAGCATGCAGTGCGCAGCGCCAGTCACAGGGTCTTCAGGAATGCCCTTGGCCGGGGCGAAATAGCGGCTAACGAAATCGTAGGTTCCGTCTCCTGGTGCGGTCGCGATCACGCCAGTGCGATCCAGGCTGGCAACCGCCGCCATATTGGGAGCCAGGTCACGCAAGACCTGAGGGCCCTCAAGCACCACCAGGTAATTGAATTCGTTGACGAACACTTCGACTGGAACCACACCGAGCGCTTCAACTAACCCGGCCGGTGTTGACGTCGGTTTAGACAGTCTGACCGGAAAGTCCATAACGTAACCCGTTCCGGTACGTCTCACCGTGAGGGGGCCGCTGGCCGACTGAAACACCACTGTCTGGCGCTCTGGCTCTAACCGCTCCATGACCACCGCTGCGCTTGCCAACGTTGCGTGACCGCAAAGTGGTACTTCGGTAGTAGGCGTGAACCAACGCAAACGATAGTCACCGCGCTCGGGGACCAGAAACGCAGTCTCGGCGAGGTTGTTTTCGGCGGCGATTGCCTGCAGCTGAGCGTCCTCAAGATAAGCATCCAGCGGCATCACCGCGGCTGGGTTACCTGCAAACCGGCGAGTGGTGAAAGCATCGATCTGGAATATTGATGTGCGCATAAAGACATCCCGGCCGAGCCGGGAGACAAATTGAGTGCTACTTCATTCGGTTGTACTTCCGCAAAATCTCGACGACGCGATCGCCAGGCAGGCCAAAGACGCGGATACCGTCAGCACCTGTCATCGTTTGTGCCGCCAACATCGCGTTCACGACTGCTTCTTCGGTCGCATCGATCGTCGCTTGAAATAGCGGGTCGATGCGGTCATTGGGCAGCATGACGAGCGCCGGGGTGCCCTCGGGCTTTGCGGCGCCGGCGTTTGCTGTCGAAAACGCCAGAAACAGATCACCGGATGAATTCCCGGCAAAACTGCCCAACCGTCCTAGTCCGAGGCTGACGCGCCGCGCGATGCGCTCCAGTTGATGCGGCAGGAGCGGTGCGTCGGTGGCAACGATGACGATGATCGATCCGCGACCTTCGTGATCAGCAACACTGCCATCATTGCGAGCACCACGTCCGGTGGCCGGGCACGGTGGAATGCCGACCGTCCACGGCCGGCTTAATGGTTGCGGCATTACTGTGCAGGCTCGAAGGTCCGTGATCTCGGAACGTATCGGGACTCCAAGGATTCGCAGGTCTCCACCGTAGTTGCACTGCACCAACACGCCAATAGTGTATCCACCCTGGGAGGCCGTCAGGACCCGCGACGCGGTGCCGATACCGCCCTTGAATCCGTTGCAGCCCATCCCGGTACCGCCGCCCACACCGCCTTCTTCGACGCGCCCGGGCTTAGCGTTATCAAGGGCCGCAAATGCGTGGGCCGCCTTCACATGTTCACCGTTCGCATCGTTCAAAAAGTCAAACGTCTCAGCGACGATGGGATAGGTAAAAATAAACTCGCGGCCGTTCTTGACTTGCCATTGAATCGCGGCGTCTCGGACTGTGCCCACGCTATGTGTTCCAGTCAAGAGTATCGGTCCCTCGAGAAAACCGGATTCCTTGATCCAGTTGATGCCGGTCATGTCGCCATTACCGTTCTGGTTGTACGTCGCCGCGAACACGGGATCCCAGTTGCCGCGCGGCCGCGGAAGGATCGCGGTGACACCGGTCCGAATCGGCCCCTTACCGGGCACGAGTTTGCCTTCACCCTCGATCAGCGTCACGTGTCCAACAGCAACGCCGGCAACGTCCGTAATCGCGTTGGTTGGACCAGTCTGCCCTGGGAACGGAATTCCTAAATCGCGGCCACGCGGCCGATTCTGTGCCGCACTCGGAAATGCAGTAGCTGCGGCCAACAAGAACCATAGCGTTAGTCGCATATGAACTTTTCTTGAGCGCCTGGGCGCGAGTCCACCTTCACTGTTCATCGCATCTCCTCCGAAAGTTGGCCAATGCAGATTGATTGGGGCACAAACATTATTGTTGCATTTCGTGAGCATCGCTATTAACGATTGCCAGCGCAATCATTCGTTACGATTACTCAATGACTCTAAGCTCTCATAGACTAGCATCGCCGTCTCGATTAGCCCGTCGAAGAGTCCGTCTCCGGCCCGCGTACCCAGGATGAGGAGCCGCGGCAGATAGGAGTCCGCTTGAGAGAGCCCGACCGAGCGCGACCCGTCGTTACATCCGGGCTAGATCAGCCTTCTCATCTTTATCTTCATTGAAAGCCTCTTATCGCCACGTTTGAGGCTCAGCTTATACTCGCGCCCTGGCTGCTTCAGCATTTGATAGATTTCGTCCAACGTGAATCTGGAAGCGGGCACGTCGTCAATTGCGGCGACTACATCGCCCACACGCAAACCGGCCTCGAACGCCGGTGAGTCTGCAAGCGTCTGATACACCCTGAAAGTTCTGAAATCAACACCGTGAGCACGCAACCTTATGCCGCTCATGTCGTACTCGACCGGTTCCGAGTAATAAGCATTTGGTTCGAGGATTAGCCGACCGTGTGCGTAATCAAAGATTACTTTGAACCGGCGCAATATCTCGCCGCCGATCACCCCAGCGAAATCAGAACTCGCCAGCGCTCCGCCTCTGTCCTGCGATAAATAGATGACAGGTTCGCAGACACTCAGCTTTCCGAGCGTGAAGGAGGTCGCGCGGCTGACGAGCACGCGCGTCTCGCCGCCGAGACCTGCGAGCGAACGGTCTGAGATCGTCCTCAGTTTGGATCCGGGAAGATTATTGGACTGGGCGAATGGAGAGGTCAAAACCATCGTGATCAGGCCCCCGCCCGAATCGACAACGAACTGCCCATCGAGTCGCGGGCCGCCCGGCATTTCAATCTTAGCCGGGACCAGGAAATGTCCATCGCGCAGGGTGAGGGGAATACTCTCTCCCGCACCCGAGTAAGCGAAAGTCTCAGGGTCGTACAGTTTAATCTCCTTCCCGACGTAATCGACTTCGACTACATAACGGGTAAACATATCGAGACCGACCAGTCCATTCAGAGGCCTGCCGAACTGTGCTGCTAACGAATCGAGGGCGAGTACGACGGCGGTCTGATCGGTGAACTTCAAATCGGCGAGGCTGATGGAGACGCCTCTCGTCCGGGTAACTTCATAAGCCCCTGGCCCGGCTCCTCCTTCGAGTGTGAGGTGACCCTGGAGCTCAAGCCCCAGTACTCGCGCGCGTTTGCTGTCAATGACAAAGGGAAAACTCGCGCCGCTATCCAGGACAAACCACATCGGCTGGGAGTTGTTGACCCGCGCTTGAAGAAAAATGAGACCATACCCTGTAATGTCAACGGGGATGGTTGCGAGAGGTTTGGCGGGGTTCTTGACGACTTGATGCGGTTGGCTAAGGACACTCGCTCCGAGCGCCAGTACGACAAGCACGCTCCACACCGACAGGCGAATAGTTGTTTTCATCGGTGGCGTCTTAACTTGACGAAACTGTAGGGGCATTCCTCCTTGGTCGCCCCGCCCGATCTCATTGCTCAAGTGCCCTCTTCAGGGCTGCTCTTGCCAGCAAGCGCGTCGAGTCTAAAGTAGGTAAAGGGCTGTCGTCCGGACGCACGATTAGCGGTATCTCAGTGCAGCCCAGAACGACTGCGTCGCATCCACGCGCTTTTAACTTGTCCGTTACCTCGTTGAAGTAGAGCCGGGATGATTCCGGGAAAATGCCGTTGACTAACTCCTTGAAGATGATCTCGTTAATCCTTTCCCTATCCGCCTCGTCAGGTATTTCCCTCTCTATCTTGAATTCTGCTAATGCCTCCGGGTAGACACCACCTTCCATCAGATACTTCGTCCCTAAAATGCCGAGCCGCGCATAGCCCAGACCGTGAGCCTCTTCTGCGACCGCGACGGCGATATGTAGCCAGGGGATGGGGGACTGCGGGATCAGGTACTTGAACGACTGGTGGTAGGTGTTATCAGGGCAGATGGCGAAGTCGGCTCCGGCCTTCGCGACCTTATGCGCGGAAGCTGCCAGCAGCCTGGCCACCCCCTCCCAGTCGTTCGCACGAATCAGGGGCATGTGCTCGGCCATGGGCATCGAGTTCATGGTTATCTCAGGGTGATTGTGCTCACCCATAAAGGCCGGCGCTTCCAAACAAATTGTGCGATAGCACAGGGCAGCGCCCTCGGCGCTACCGGCCACGATGCCAATGTGCTGCGTCACTGTATCTTTGTCCTCGCCTCGCTAAAGACTTTCGGACATATTCACGGAAGTTGACCGTGCGCGGCAAGGAAAAAGATGAACGCGAAAGGATGAGGCATGAACTTCCTCCTCATCCTTCGAGCTCTTCGCAGTGGATCAACTGGCTGATCTCTGGCCGTGCTCACAAACTTAAGTTGGTCGTTTGCCGGCTTTCGCTTCTGCGATAGAAAGACCAGTCGCCTCGATATGGGTAGGGTCAAACCCAATTTTTATCTTCGGGTCGAAGTTTTGGTCCTGGATAGCCTTGCTTAAACCAGCGCGAAGAGACTGAGGCAAACCGAAAAAGCTTCCGGGGTGAAGTCCGTGTGCCTGAGCAGCTCCCGCCAGCAAGATTATGTACTTACGTGGTGGGTCGAGCGGATGGTCATCATCTAAAAGATCGACCGCCAAAGACTCCGCCTTACCGTTTGCACCCGTGACATTATGAAAGCCAAACCTAACCTTCGAAAATCCATGGTTGAAAGCGAATATTTGATCCGCGATTGACCGATGAGCGTCTTGAATGCGCGGTCGAATGCCTTGAGCTTCCAAATCCTTGATTACCGCATCCACCCGGGCAGCAAATTTCGGGAAGCACTCTGTAAGTCTCTGTTGATTACGTTGCTTTCGGTCTGCTTCATTCATAGTGAGAACATCCTTTCCTTGGGTAGTGGTTTTAGTTATTGCCGAGATAGAAACTTCAAGCGCCGAGAACCATTGCCGGAATAAAATCAGGCCGAGAGGAACTCCTGAAACTCCGAAACCGCGGCGCGTCGCAAAAAGGGATTGATTTTTTTGTGTTTCACCGGGCCGTGGTGGTTGACCGTGAACCGAAGGAGGCGAGCACAAAACTCAAATGCGAATGGATGGTTCTGCTTGGTCACAACGATGAACTTCTCGCAGTCGGTTTGACCGCCGGCTACGCTCCCGAGCAAATTCTCTAAGCTTGGGTCAAGCTCCATCGCATTCCCCGAACATTGAAAAATTCCCGCCTCTTCGGTGCAGGGGGTGTTGGAGGTCGGGTTCGTGATGTCCCGTCCTGCATTGAAGTTCCAGGAACTCTCGAATCCACCGAGGACACGCAAGACCTCCAGCATGACGGCTTTACGGTGAAGCAGACTAGTGAAAGGACCCAGCTCAGCCGTGACGTTTGAGTAAACGTCATGGATGTTATTTTTCCCGAAGATCTCGTCGGGAGCCTGCCTGGCCCAATCGATCAACTCGTTAAGAAAGGACTCGGGAGGAATGCCACGGTTAAAGACCTTCTTCTTGCAGGCGGCAAATACTCTGGCCATTGAGGAATTCTCCTTTTCGTTGCTAGTTCGGTTTTGAGTCTTCAAGTCACGAGAGGTCTCTCCTTGGAAAGATGGCGGGTTTCAGGGTTGAGGTCCTTGCGAGGAACGAGAGCCTTGAAATCTCGATCTTACACTGATAATGCAGAATCGCCTTAGAACGTTTCATCAAGCAGTGCCATAGCCGGCACCACGCGGCAGTGTTTTGGATCCAGGACATTAGCTTGATAAAGGCTGGTAAAACCAGCGAAGCTACGAAAACGCCCCAACCGTGATACCAAGCTTCCGGACGAAAAGGTTGGCGATGCGAAGAACTCCAATCTTGATATCGAGGTAAGCAACGCTA
>Ga0070698_100004341_pt1 | contig 15588 bp, 11 predicted proteins | sample KBSK1502metaG_FD_65477 | JGI IMG/M metagenome (GOLD analysis project Ga0070698, IMG submission 65477) | Corn, switchgrass and miscanthus rhizosphere microbial communities from Kellogg Biological Station, Michigan, USA - KBS K1-50-2 metaG | ecosystem: Host-associated > Plants > Roots >...
GGGCGAGAAATCCGTTTTCTTCGATCCCAAGACCAAGTACATCTGGGATCTCGCCTTTGGCCCGGATGGCACTCTGTATGTCGCGACGGGCGATAAGGGCCAGATCTTCGCGGTCACGCCGGACGGCAAGAGTGAGCTTTTCTATGACAGCGATGAAGCGCACATCCGCGTTGTCGCGTTTGATTCTCGCGGCGATCTCCTTGCCGGCACGGAACCCAGCGGCCGCGTTCTTCGCTTGACGCGCGTCTCCAACAAGGCCGAAAACAAGAGTGCCCGGAAAGATAGAGAGGCCGCTGCCGCCGAAGGTTTCGTTCTCTACGAAACCGCAAAGCGTGAAGTCACTTCACTGGCCGTATCCCCGGAAGGCGCCATCTATGTCGCGGCTATCGGCGAAAAGCTGCCGGCCACAGGGCAAGCACAGACAACGATCATCAGCACGCCGCAAGGAACCACCACGATCACGGGCGGTGGCCTAGTCGGCGGCAACCCGGCGCAGAGCCAATCCCCTTTTGTTCCCTTTCCTCCGCTGTTGTCCAGCAGCATCTACCGCATCTCTCCGGAAGGAGCGCCAGAAGAACTCTGGACTTCTCGCGAAGACGTCGTTTACGCCTTAGCCCTCAATTCTGACGGACGGCTTCTCGCCGGCACAGGCAACAGCGGCGCGCTCCTGGCCATCGATGGGCGCGGTGTGTTCGCGCAACTCGCCAAGGCTGGGTCTGCTCAGATCACAGCGATCTCCCGCAACAGCAACGGAAAAATCTTCCTATGCACCGCGAATCCCGGAAAAGTGTTCTCCGTTGGTCCGGAATACGAACCTGAGGGCACTTATTCTTCGCGCTCATTTGATGCCCAGTTGTTTTCGCAGTGGGGCCGCCTGGCTTGGTGGAGCCCACCAGCAACGACACCGACAAAGTCCTCCGGCTCATCCAACGAACCGCGCTTGGAATTTTTCATCCGCTCCGGCAACACCGAAGATCCCGCGAAAGAATGGTCCCGTTGGTTCGGTCCCTATTCGAAGCCTGGCACCAGTGTCGAGTGTCCACCCGCGCGATTTGTTCAATGGAAGGCCGTCATTCATGGCGGACGTCCGGGCGACGGCATTGATTGGGTGAGCCTGGCGTATCTCCCGCGCAATGTAGCGCCCGTGATCGATGCCATCGTCATCCAAGATCCTGGTGTCCGCGCACAAGGCGCCAGCACTATACAGACGGGACAGCAGGCCAGCGTAAATCTGCGGATGCCTCCGGCCGCCAGTCCTTCCGGCGTATTGATCACGCAAAGTAGTCCCACGCCTCGATTCGAGCAGCCCCCGCAAGGATTTGCTCAAAGGGGTTATCAGTCCGTGTTGTGGAGCGCGCACGACGAGAACGATGATGAGCTGCGCTACGCCGTTTATTATCGCGGCGAAAAGGAAACAGAGTGGAAACTCCTGAAGGACAAGCTGGAGCAGAAGTTCTATTCGTGGGACTCCACAGCAATGGCCGACGGCGCCTATTACTTGCGAATTGTAGCCACCGATGCGCCGTCCAATCCTCCAGCGAATACATTAACCGCCGCCCGAGAAAGCGAGCGCTTCGTAGTCGATAACACGCCGCCCACCGTCGAAAAGCTCGAGGCCAACGTCGCGACGCACGGAGGAAGCCCGGTGTCAACCTCCGTAACAATCAAGTTCACCGCGCGCGATGTAACGAGCAGCATCGAGCGCACCCAATACAGCTTGGATGGCGGCGATTGGATCCTCGTCGCGCCGATCGGCCGGATCAGCGACGCACAAGAAGAGCACTACGAATTCAACTTGAGCGAGCCCTCGCCCGGCGAACATACCATCGCAATACGTGCGTACGATAGGTTTGAAAACGTGGGAAGTGCCAAAACCACGTTCACCGTTCCGGGCCAGAGACCCTAACAGCTTAAAACTGGTGGCGAAAGGTGTGTTGGCGAGACTCGCGTTTTTCTCGCCGTGGCTGACTTGCTCACCTTCCGATCGGTCTGCCTTCTTGCTTTGCGTGGAATTTCTCAATCTCCGCGCCAAACCCGATCCGGCCATCGCCGTACGGCTCGTTCCGCACATGAACCACGCGGGCGGTGCAGCGTGTCTCTTCCGGCGTGCCGCCGGTTACTTCTGCCGGCATACGCAGGGTAGCCTCAATAGGAATTCCCACCTGCAGGGGCGCCGACGATGCAAAATAAAATCCGCCACGGGAAACGTTTAGCGCTTCGGTGAAATGCTCGCTTGGATCGGCGGCTAAATTGGCGGCTCGAAACCGCAGGGGTGTGCGGACATTGTAACGGCTCACTTGGCGGCGCTCGGATGGAACCATGTTGCCCACTGCATCAGGGGACAGAATTGACGCAGTCCTCGAATTCGATGGGAAGTTGAGAGTAGCAAAGCTACGCCGCTGGTCAAGTAGCAAGAGCCATTTTGTCCAAGTCGCTCCTGTTCTCTTCGCGGCCAAGCCCCTTTCGCTATGCGATAATGCAATATCGACACGCATTTTAAGCTCTGCTACTGGAGCGATAGCAAAGAACGATGACCGCGTCCACACTCCCGAAGGTTAAAACCTATGCGCCGCCTGACTGGCCCACAATTGTGCAGGCGCATGCGCGGATCGCGTCGCGCATTCATCGCACGCCGGTGCTCACTTCCGCCTCTCTCGACAAAATGTCTGACGCGCGCTTATTTTTCAAGTGCGAGAATCTCCAGAAAACCGGCTCCTTCAAGATTCGGGGCGCAACCAACGCGATCTTTTCACTCAGCCCGGAAGAAGCCTCGCGCGGCATCGTGACGCAATCCAGCGGGAACCACGGAGCGGCGGTGGCATGTGCGGCAGCGTGGCGTGGTGTGCCGGCGTGGATCGTCATGCCTAAGGATGCGCCGGCCGTGAAGCGCCGCGCGGTTGAAAGCTACGGTGGCCGCGTCACTCTCTGCGAACCGACGATGACTTCGCGCGCGGAAACGGCCAAACGAATTCAGGCGGAAACCGGCGCGGTGCTAATCCATCCTTACGACGATGACCGCATCATTGCCGGTCAAGCCACCGCCGCCAAAGAATTGCTCGAAGAAGTCAGCGACTTGGATGCTGTGTTCGCGCCCGTCAGCGGCGGGGGGCTGCTGAGTGGCACTTGTCTCGGCGTAAAAGGCGTTCGTCCAGATGTGCGCGTGTTCGGTTGCGAGCCGGAGCTTGCCGATGACGCGTATCGTTCGCTCGCCAGCGGCACTCTTCAAACCATGGACTCCAGCAATACCATCGCCGATGGCTTGCGTGCCTGCCTCGCGGCGCGGACCTTCGCGATCCTTCAGAAGTATCTCGAGCAGATCTTTCGCGTAAGCGAAGCCGACATCCTCGCCACAACACGCTTCGTCTGGGAGCGAATGAAAATTGTGATCGAACCTGCTTCCGCGGTCGCTCTTGCGCCGCTTCTGCAGCCAGACACGGTCGCCAGTCTTGGCGTGCCTCCGAGAGCTGATGCCTCCGTTCTAAAACTAGGCGTGATCTTCTCCGGCGGCAACGTCGATCTGTCTTCCCTCTCATTTTGATATTCCGCCCGCCCCCCAAACCACGCTCGTCAAGGAACCCTAGAAGCCTAATGCCCAGGGCAAACGCTGAAGCGACTGCCCTGGGCTTCGCGGGCTGAAGAGACGTAAGGCAGGCGAAAAACGAACTGAGGGCAAGCCTGTTCGGTGGGGGAGGTGGGGCGGCTTGCCCTCAGGGGTGAAACAACCTGAAGAATTTAGTTATGTGCTTGCTGCGTTGTGTTCATCGCCACTAGAACTTGTTCCGTGGTGACTGGTCCCTGAGCAAGTTCACGCTCGTGCTTGGGGATCGACGGAACGTTGTAGCGGAGGTGCAACCCGACTTCGGCCAAGTACAGCTCGCGAACGAAGCGGCTTCCGCCACGATGCTCGACAATTAAAAAGCTCTGCCGGCCGTCGCGGCGATCGGAGATCACCGACGTCATCACCATGGCCGGACCGTTGTCACCGTGGAGGACGATCTGGGCTGGCGTTGCGGTGGACTTCAGGGAGAAGGTGTAGTCGCCGGCGGGAAGCGATGCATTCTGCCAACGGACATCATTCGGCAGTGTGAAGCTGCCCTTGACGGCATCCTGGGCGGCGGCAGGAATCGCCGACACGCAGGCGACGATCAGCCCAATTGCGAGGGCTGCAAAAACTCGAATAAGATTCGATTTCATGGGGACTCCTTTATAGCTTTGCTTTCGCTTGGGACTTTGCGCTTGTGAACGCACGCCAATCAGAGAAGCATTTGATGGGCCGCGACCAAGGCAAATCGCCAGATGTTTCCACTTTTTTCTGGAAGCGTTTGATGCGCAAAGAGATGAGAGTCAAACCGTCTATGCGCACACAGACGTTTCTGTGACGATAAGTCGCGGAACTCTATCCAATCAGATAGGGACCTATCTCCGCGGATAGATTCAGGCGGTTACGCTTTGGTGCGTTTCTTCAGCGCCATGCGCAGATCGAGGTTGGCAATCAAGCGGTGAAGATAGTTCGCATGCACCCCGAGCAGCTTGGCGGCTTCCGTGAAATTGCCCTCGGAGGACTCCATCGCGGTGAGGATTAGCTGTTTCTTGAGCTGGCGGATAGCCTCGTGGTAAGTAGAAGTGCGTGTGGTAGATACCGGCGACGTCTCCAACAGCGTCTCCGGCAGGTCCTCCAGCAAAATCATCTCAGAGCAACCCAGCGCCACTGCACGCTCAATGGCGTTCTCGAGTTCCCGGATATTGCCGGGCCAGTCGTATTCCAGCAGCACCGGCTGCGCTTCCGGCGAGACTCCTTGGACCTTGCGATTGCACCGCTCGGAATATTTCGCGACGAAATGATTCGCCAAAAAAGGGATATCTTCCTTGTGCTCGCGCAACGGTGGCATCGTCAAACAAACCACATTCAGGCGATAATACAAGTCCTGCCGGAACGTGCCTTCCTGCACGGCCTTCTGTAAATCTCGGTTCGTGGCGGCAATCACGCGGATGTTCAGCGGCACCGAGCGAGTGCCGCCGACCCGCATGCAATCACGCTCCTGCAATACGCGGAGGAGTTTCGATTGCAGCGCGGGGCTCAATTCGCCCATTTCGTCCAGGAAAATCGTGCCGCCATTCGCCATCTCAAACTGCCCGCGCTTCTGAGCCACCGCGCCGGTGAAAGCGCCGCGCTCGTGGCCGAAGAGTTCGCTCTCCAGCAACGTCTCCGTCAACGCCGCGCAGTTGATGGCAACGAAGGGACGATCGCGTCGCGGGCTGTTGCGATGAATAGCCCGCGCAGCGAGTTCCTTGCCCGTTCCGCTATCTCCGCGAATCAACACCGTGGAATCGGTCGGTGCAACGCGCTCAATCAACTGGTACACCTCGCGCATACGAGGACTCTCGCCGACCATGTCATGATCGAGGTTGCTTTCCAGCCGCAAGCGGCGGTTTTCGCGACCCAGCCATTCAAGCTGCCGCGCGCTCTCTATGGCCATGGCAGCCACCCCCGCGATGCCGGTCACCAAGTGAAGGTCGTCCTCCGTGAAGCGTATGGTCGGATGGATGGTGTCGAGATAGATCAGCCCCACCGGCTTATCCATGTGCACCAGCGGGACACAGATCAGCGAGTGCACCGTCTGTCCCTTTGTGCTTCGCGCCGAACCGGTCGCCTTCTGCGGCGGCTCATTGCTGAGCAGCCCAACCCGTTCCGAAAACGCCTGTTGAGCCACACTGCGATCCACATGCACGGAGTGCTGGGGCCCTTCCACGCGGTCCCAAGCGACCATGGAAGTGAAATCCTCGGGATCGCTGCCCACAAGAATCGCGCCGCGCTCGGCCGGGACCACATCGAAAATCATCCCCAAAAGCTGCCACTGCAGTGACTCAACGTTGTGGATGGAGCCGATGGTCGTACTGATCTTCAGAAGAGTTTGCAGATCGCGCGCTACGCGTTCGGTCGGAGGAAGCGCGGCGAGCGCTTCGGGCTGCAGATAGCGCACATCTTCCCGTCGAAGGCGCTTGGTCGCGCCGCTGATCTGCGGCGTCTCGTCCAGCTCGACGGGGCTGGCTTGCGCTGTAGCCTGCTCCTCTTCGCATAGGAAGACGAAAACGGACCCGCCGACAGCGATTTGATCGCCGTGCGCCAACGATCGCTCCAGAACCGGTAGTCCATTCACAAATGTCCCGGTAGTCGTGTTGAGGTCGCGGATTGCGCACTGGCCGTCTTCCAACGCGATCACGCAGTGCTGCGGCGAAATCAGCGCATCGTCGAGCGCCAGGTTGTTCGACGGCTCGCACCCAATGGACAAGGATGCCTCTTTGAGGGGAAACACCGAATCTCTCAAAGGGCCGCTGATGGCGGCAAGTCTTGGGTTCACGTGCGCCCCGGGGTGGTGTGCCAAAATTTCTGCTTCACTGCGGATTGCCCTGGCTTTAAGTCTCGCATATTAGCGCGACTCCATCCCGTACGCTACTGGGCCGTTGACCAGGCCTCGGCTCCCCCGTAGAACCTAATCGGGACGAGCAGCCCGGACCGCCAGTACCAGCCATTTTACAGCTTGGAACGGTATCCAAATTTTTCCTTGCGGGGCTTCCCCACAGTGGTAGGCTTCCCCCATAAAACAACTCGGAGGTAGAAGTGGGAGCAGCCGCTAGATTTTCAGGTGTGGAAGCCAGACGCAGCACTCGGATCGACCGTACCGTGCCGGTCCTCATCATGGGTCAGACCAAGCTCGGCTTGTCGTTTCAAGAGCGCACGTCTGCGGTAAGCATGAACGTTCACGGGTGCCGCTATCCCTCTCGTCATGACTACTCCGTCGGCTCGTGGGTCGGATTGCAGGTGCTGGAGCAAGGGAACGAGGCAAATGCGCCAGTAATGCGCGCGCAGGTGCGCTCCATCCATCCTCCTATGAGCCCACGCGAGCTCTACCAGATCGGTGTGGAGCTCGAAGCGCCGGCAAACGTGTGGGGCGTTTCGGCCCCGCCGGAGGATTGGCAGCGCGCGCTCTCCGGAAATGGCGGCACGAAGATGCTGATGGCCACCGGTACAGCGCCTGCTAAGGCCCCGGCACCAGCCTCACCGGCTGCCGCTGCTCCGGCTGGACCGGAATACCGCAACACGGGAATCGCGGCGTTTCCCGCTATGCCTGTCGACGCGCCAAAAACGGATGCCGCCAAAGACGCAAACGCCTCCAAGCCCGAACGCGTAGTCATCTCTTCGGACCAGCTCATTGCTGCCGTTCAAGGCAAACTCCAGCAAGCTGCGGAAAAGGCGGTGCAGACCGCCATCTCAGCGCAGGTGGCCGACGCCGTGAGGCAGGCTCTGACTAAGATCGACGATGTTTGCAAAGCCAGCGTCCACCAGCTCGAGGAGCACGCTGCCCAGCGCCTGGAAACCATGATGCGTTCGGCGCGCGAAGAATTTCTCAGCCGCATGGACGCCCGATTGGTCGACGACCGCAACCGCTGGGCCGAACTTCAGGAGACCCAGCGCGCCCGCGCAGAGGAGTTGGCCAAGCGCATTGAAGGCTTAGCCACTGAAACGCATCGCAACCTCACCGAAGCCCAGAAATTTGTCGAGCGCGTCGCCGCGGAGATCGAACCAGAAGTTCGCGTCCGCGTCGAACAAGCCATGCACCGGGCCAGCGAGGAGTTCGAGCACGCTGCCACCAAAGTCGCCGATCGCCAGCTCGTGCGCTTGATGGAAGACAAGCAAATGGTCACTCGCGAAGCTTCCTCGCAAATGGCGGCCTGCGCTGCGGAAATGCGCGCGCTCTTGCAAACTGCCGCCAGCGGCACCATCGACGAAATGCGGCGCCAGATGGAAGTGCAAATGGAGTTGGCGGTCTCCGACACCACCCAAAAGGTTGGTTCCTCTCTGGCCGCCCTAGAGTCCGACAATCGCGCCGCCTGCGAAGCCCGGCGCCAGTCCATCGAGAGCGATGTGCAACGCGCCACGGCGCAGTCGACAGAGCAGTTCCGCACCGGAATCAAGGCGTTCCTATATTCGTGCCTGGTCGCGGCAGTTGGCGCTGTCGATGAGCACGCCAAGAGTACGCTGGATGGATTAGTGAAGGATCAGGGCACAGCCATGCGCGAACTCGAAAGTGTCGCCGCAAACGCCGACAAAGCTCAGATTGCTGCAGCCGCTGCAGCCGAAGCGAACCCGAACGCGCATTGATGCGCAGTCAACGCTGACCATTGCGAATTAATTGGCCGAACCGCGGCCCCGGGCTGCCCGGGCATCAGTGCGGTAGGCCAAGCCGTCCGGCCCTTTTCCAACGGGAATTTCCCCCGCAACTTCCAGCGTCTTCAAATCCACAACTGCGACTTTGTCCTTCGCGCTGACGGCCACATAAGCCCGCGCGCCGTCGGGTTGCACCAAGATGCCCGCCGAACCCCCGCCCAAGCTTAGCTCCTTCACAAGTTTGTGACTCTCCACATCGAGCACCACCAAGTTTGGACCGCCCGCGTTGGGGCCACCTCCCAACCCTGAGATCAACACTCGCTTGCCATCCGGCGTGAACTTCAGCCGATTGCCGTGCTTTACAGAAACGCCGAAAGTTTGCACCGCCTTCTTGCTGGCAACATCGATGATCGTAACCGTGTCGTCTTGCGCGTTCGCCGCCCAGATCTCTTTCCCATCGGGCGAGATGTCGAACCCTTCCGATCCGCGACCCGAAGGAATGCTGGTCACTCGCCAAGTTTTGCGCACGCCGCCGGGTGGCGTGCCATAGTTCGGCGGAGGATTGCCGCCGGCGCCGGCCGGAGGCGGCGCGGGACTTGCCGCCGTAACCTGTTCAATGATGCTGATCGTGCCGGAGTTGACGTTAGACGTGGCGATGCGATCGAGGCTGGCCGCGACAACAATCATGTGCGTCCGGTCCTGGCCCGTGCCGAGCACCCACTCCACCGTTTGTGTCGCCGGATCGATCCGCCCAATCGCCTTGTTCGTCTCCACCGTGAAGTATAGCTTCCCGCCTGCGAATTCCAGGCCGTGCGCGGAGTGCAACGCGCCAAGATTTATCGCCGGCAAGGCCTTCTGCGCCACCAGATCAACCACCGAGATCGTGTTCAGCGTGCTGTCGGAGCCGCCATAATTCGATATGTACGCGAGCTTGCCGTCCGGCGACGCCACAATTTCATGGGGATCGGGTCCCGCCGGAACGCGCGCGATGATTTTCAGGGTTTCGGGATTGACGATGGCCAGCGAGTTGTCGCTTTTCTCCAACACCAGCAACGCGGGCGAAGGCGTTTGCGCTCTAGAGGGGCTATCGAGCAGAATCGTTCCGACGCAAGCGAGAAGCGCGAACAAAAACACGCGTCGAGGCGACTTCCGCCCAAAACTCATAGCTTGCCTGCCGATGCTGCGAACCGAACCAAGCGTCACTTTTCCTTCAGCTTCAGCTTCCCTTCCGCTTTGTTTTCCTCCAGAAAGGCTCGCAGTTCCGTCGCCGTATCCAGCAATCGAATCCATTGCTCGTAGTAGAGTGTAACGGGAAATCTTCCCAGCCCGTATACGCTCACTCCTCCCTTTTCCCCGACTCGGAAATCGAGTTGGCCAGTCCGCCGCCCCGAACCTTTTTTCTCGAATTCCGCTAAGCGCGCTTTGAGTTCCTCATACGTCGGCTCGGCCATTTGTCCTCCTCGATAGGATAAAAGTAGCGAGCATTATACCCAAACCGTAGATGAATCGAGGCCCAGTCGGCTCTTAGGCCAGCCACCACTCCACTCGCAACATATTTCGCAACGATGGGTTGAATCTTGACAAAACCTTACGCGATGGCCACCTGCCTGTGCGTACCATGGGCGGCGCGTCGCAATGAGGCTACGATTTGAGCTTTCGAATTCAACCAGCCCGGCAAAAAATCTTGAATAAAGAGGGAACTCTGTGCGCCCTCCGCAGGAATACAAAGCGACGTAAACGTGTGCGCAGAGCTCGCGCGCATGACCGCCCAGGCGTCGGCTGCGCTGTGCTAAATAATGACCGATAAGTGACAACTATTTTGGGCAACCATTTCCGCAAAAATCCTATCTTGTACGATGGTTGACGCCGCAGCAACAGCAAGCAAATCACCTTCTCGCAAAGTGTGCAGCCAAATTTAATGCGTGGGTGGCCATGAGGATCCAACTGAAATTGTGTCAACGTGCAGCGCTTCTCCTTTCAACGCTGGCTCTGGCGGTTAGCCCGCGCATAGCCGCGCAGACCGCGCAGGCGCAAACGGCCGCCGTCCAGACCCCCACCGTGCCCGCGCGTGTCACTCAGGCCGTGGATGATGCAAATCTCGCCACACTTCGCGGAAACGTTCACCGCTTGGCGCGGCCGGAGTTCGATCAGGGCGCAGCCGCAGATGGCGCGCCCTCCGGCCGCATGATTGTGTCGCTGCAGCGCAGCCAGGAACAAGAAGCGGCCCTCCGCCAATTGCTTGACCAGCAGCAAAGCAAGGATTCCAAGAATTATCACGCCTGGCTCACTCCCGACCAATTCGCACGACAATTTGCCCCTGCCGCTCAAGATATTCAAGCAGTTACCGATTGGCTCCAGAGCCAAGGCTTTCAGATTCACCACGTCGCCGCCGGCGGAATGTTCATCGAGTTCACCGGCACCGTGGGGCAGGTGCGCCGCGCATTTCATACCGACATCCATCGCTTCGTTGTAAATGGCGAAGCGCACTTCGCCAACGTCAGCGATCCGCAAATTCCTGCGGCCCTCACTCCTGTGATCGCAAGCATCACATCGCTGCACAATTTCCCCAGAACGTCGCACGCTCATAGAACGGGAGTCTACCAGCGCTCTAAGGACACCGGCGAAGTGCGTCCCCTTCTCAGCACCTCTTCCGGTTGCGGCTCTGCTCACAATCAGCAGTGTTTCGCGCTTGGCCCCGCGGACTTCGCAAAGATTTACAACGTGCCGGCTACCGTAAACGGTAATCCTCCGGGGCAGGGGCAAACCATCGCCATCGTCAACGATTCGAATATCAACATCGCCGACGCGCAAGCCTTCCGCAAATTCTTCGGCCTCGCCGCTAACGATCCCCACATCATCTTGAATGGCCCGGATCCAGGAATTCAGTCCGGTTTACAAGGAGATGAAGGCGAGGCTGATCTCGACGTGCAGTGGTCTGGCGGCATCGCGTCTGCCGCGACCATCGATCTCGTCTTATCGGAATCGCCGACCACTCTCGGCGCCGCAGCCATCGATCTTTCCGCCCTCTACATCGTGGAAAATAATCTCGCGCCGGTGATGAGCGTGAGTTTCGGCGACTGCGAACCCACCACCGGAGACACATTCTTCAACGCGCTCTGGGAGCAAGCCGCCGCGCAAGGCATCACTGTAACCGTCTCGACGGGAGACAACGGCTCTGCGGCTTGCGATGGCGGATCAACGACGACGACCGCAGCCTCGCACGGTCTAACCGTCAGCGGCCTAGCAGCCAGCCAATTCAATATCGCCGTAGGCGGCACCGACTTCGACGACGCCACAAATCCGACTACGTATTGGAACACTACGAATACCGCCGGAACGCAGGCCTCCGCCAAATCCTATATTCGAGAGATGACCTGGAATGATAGCTGTGCGGGCAACGCGACTGCTGGCTCGCTCGGCACCTGTGGACCGACACTCAACATCAATGGCGACGATCTCATCGCCGCTAGCGGTGGGCCAAGCGCTTTTGTCACAAAACCCGTTTGGCAAAGCACCAGTCTTAGTGGAGTTCCTAATGATGGCAAGCGCGACCTGCCGGACGTCTCGCTGTTCGCCAGCGACGGACCCAAAACAAGCAACTTTTACATAGTCTGCGAAGCGGATGCGCCCAACATCACCGCGAGCCAGTCCTGCGCGACCACGGGTACCGCGCAATTTCTCGCTGTCGGAGGCACCTCGGCATCAGCCCCTGCTTTCGCCGCTATCATGGCGCTCGTCAACCAGCAGACTGGGCAGCGGCAAGGAAACGCGAATTACGTCTTGTATAAATTGGCGGCGCAAGCAGGCGCGTTATGCAATTCGACCACACTGACTGATCCCCAGCTTCTTTCTAATACGTGCGTGTTTTACGACACGACTAAAGGCAACATCTCCGTGGCCTGCAAGGGCGGAACGCCGAACTGCAGCAACGCCACTGCGGGCCAGTTCGGGGTCTTGGTTGATCCAGCCGCGACTACTACGCCCGCTTGGACCACCACAGCAGGATACGACCGCGCCACTGGCCTCGGCTCCGTGAACGTGGCAAACCTGCTGGCCAAATGGAACACCGTATCCTTCACGCCATCGACCACAACCATCACCAGCCCAGCCTCTGGCGCAACATTCACGCACGGCCAGTCGGGCGAGAATTTCACCGTGACGGTCAGCCCTAGTTCCGCCACTGGCGACGTCTCGCTCATCGCCCAACCCGTTGGCGCCGCGCAGGTCGCGCTACCTCCTGTCAAGTTGAGCGCAGGGACGGCATCGTTTAGCACGAATCTTCTGCCGGGCGGAACGGCCTACCCCGTCGTGGCTCACTATGCCGGCGACGGAACAGTCGCTGCCAGTGATTCTGCGCCCGTCACAGTCACGGTCAGCACCGAACCGAGCAAGACGGTCATCAGTCTGCAAGCTCTCAGCGGCACCACAGCGACTGCCGTCACCACGGCGGCGTACGGCTCTTCCTACGTCCTGCGCGTCGACGTGACAAACAGCGCTGGAACCTCGTGTGCGAATGGTGCGGTTCCCTGCCCCACGGGCGCAGTGACTGTCACGGACAACGGGAACCCCTTGAATGATTTCAGCGGAAAAAACACGGCTGTGCTGAGCAATCTTGGCTTTTTGGAAGATCAGCCCGTTCAGCTTTCCGTCGGCACGCACATGCTCGCGGCGGCCTATGGCGGAGACAACAGTTATACGGGCAGCTCGGCGACCGACACCGTCAGCATCACAAAAGCATCTACGACCACTGCCGTCACCTCGAGCGCAACAACAGTTGCGTCCGGTGGTAGCGTCACATTGACGGCGAACATCACGACAAACAGCAATGGAGTCGGGCCAACCGGTACGGTTCAGTTCATGAATGGCTCCACGGTTCTGGGAGCTCCCGCCACGTGTACCCCCACCGCGGGCACCGGCTCAACTCCGGCATCCTGTAAAGCCACACTGACCACTGCGTTGTCATTACTGATGCCGCCAGCCTCTGGCCCGCGCGAGAAACCCGGCTTCCCTGTTGGATTATTGTGGATTTCGGGCGCTGCACTGCTAGCAATTTACATGCTAACTCTGAACCGCATGGCCTCGGCGCAGCGCCGCGGATACGCGTACGCGAGACTGCTTCTGTTTGCGTGCGTTGCGGCGGGCATTACGGGTTGCAGTGGAATGAAATCGAGCAGCAGCGGAGGAAGTGGCGGTGGCTCCAGCCACGTTGACAGCATCACCGGAGTCTACAGCGGCGACAGCAATTACTCGAATTCAACATCGACGGCCGTCACCGTCACCATTCAATAGCGATCAAAAAACCAATTCGAATCGGCCTCAAGCCACGGAGGCTATTCCTTCTTACAGGTTGACTCTTCGAATGCCCGATCGCTGGACTTCGCGTTCGAACACAAACGCTGTCCCCAAAGCGATCGCTGCCGCGGATGAATTGCCCGTATTTAGTTGCCGCACTTAGTTAGTTGTTGGCGGGAAGAAAATATTCCAGAACGTAGGCGATGGCGTCGCAAACTCTACCGGAACCAGCGACCCCTCCGCGGTGATCTGCGGCGGGCGCACCACCTTGGCTTCCACTTTGGCTTGCGTCTTTGGATTTTCGATCGTGACCTTCGTGCCTTCCGTGAGCGGCTCAGGAATCACCACCATCGCGCCGCTGGCACTCACTGTGTGCGTATGGCCCTGCAGGGGAGGCTTGCCAGTCACATGAACTACCACGGCCATCTTGAGCAGCACCCGTTGCGCGCGTCGGCGCTCCTCCGCCGTGGCCGGGCGGTCCAGTCCAGGACGTATCCCCGGCTTGTGGGATCCCGCGGGGGAAGCAGGCATCACGCCTTGTGTCGCGGTCATGCCTGCCTTGGCGTTCGCTAACGGTTTCACAGTTCCAGACCCCAAAAATCCATCTCCGGCGCGACCAGTTCGACACCATACTCCCAGCCGCCCTCGCGACGCCGTGGACCCTTCCAAACGATGATCGCCGAGTTGCTTGTATCCGTGGCGAGATTGGTCAGCGCCAGGCGGTGCTCCAGCTTCAGGTCCTCTTCCAAAACAATCATGCACCCATATGGATTGACGACCCGCGTGCAAGCTTCGATCCGGACACGCCTCTCTCCGTTATCCCACTCCAAGCGAACCGGAACCCGGGAATTCACGCGATGCCCGCGGCGTTTTTCGCCGAAACGCACACCGGTATTCTTCAATTCGCGTGTCTTGACCGACATTTTTCCCTCAATAGGCCCATGCTAAAGTTGAGACAGGAGAGGGTCAATGGTACGCAAGCGCCTCCGCATACGAAGAAATAGCTGTCCGGAAGGACAGGATGGCACGCACGGCCAGCGGGTCTCGTGAAGAATTTGATCGTCAATGCCGATGATCTTGGGTGGACCGCAGGTGTGAACCGCGGCATTGCCGAAGCGCATCGCAACGGAATTGTGACCAGCGCCTCGCTGCTCGCGAACGGCGCAGCGTTTGCATCCGCCGTGGCGTTAGCGAGCGCGACACCCGCGCTGGGAGTCGGCGTGCATTTGAATTTGAGCGACGGCGAACCGGTGTCTCCGCCGGAATCTGTGCCTAGCCTGGTGAGCGATTCCGCCAAGTTCGCGGATGGGCCGGAGGGCTTGCTCTTGAAAATCGCCACACGCGGCCTGGCGCTGCACGAAGTCGAGCAGGAGTGGGAAGCACAGATCGGGAAGGTGCGCGATGCCGGTATTTCGCCGACTCATCTGGACGGCCACAAGCACGTGCATATGCTGCCGGGACTCTTCGAAATTGCTCTGCGGCTGGCCAAACGACACGGCATCAGCGCGATCCGCGTGGCGCACGAGGAGTCCAGCTTGCGTGCAGCCCTTTCCGCAGGAGATGAAGCCCATGCCGGTGTGGTCCTGAAACAAGGCGTGCAAGCGCGCGGGCTGAAGTTGCTTGCGCATAATGCGCGGGAGCAAGCGGAGCGGGCGGGCATCTCTACAGCGGACTTTTTCTGCGGCATCGCGCAGACCGGTGAAATGACTAAGGAAGGAGTCGTCAAGCTGCTGCTCAGCTTGCCCGACGGCACCACCGAGTTGATGTGCCACCCTGGTTATATGGACGAAGAATTGCAAAACACGGGAACCCGGCTGCAAGCATCGCGGCAAACCGAGCTGGAGATTCTGACCGACGTGTCGATACGGAATCTTGTCGCCTCGTATGGGATTCGCCTGATAGACTATGGGGTATTGGTCAGCGAGGCATGAAAAGCGATCCCAGCATCCGATATTCGGTCGTCGTTCCCCTGTTTAACGAGCAGGAAAATATCCCGCCTCTGTACATGAAGCTTACCGAGGTGATGGATGCGCTCGGCGAAACCTACGAATTGGTCTTTGTCGACGACGGAAGCCGCGACAACACTTTTCGCGTCCTATCCGACATTTACGAGCACGATCATCGCGTGA